>Ga0213824_1000021_pt1 | contig 163565 bp, 160 predicted proteins | sample MC6MC0906MG_FD_179892 | JGI IMG/M metagenome (GOLD analysis project Ga0213824, IMG submission 179892) | Enriched soil aggregate microbial communities from Iowa State University, Ames, United States - MC6-MC0906-MG | ecosystem: Environmental > Terrestrial > Soil > Unclassified | place: USA...
GCCGGTGTTACCTCTAGGTCCGGTAGCACCAGTAGCGCCGGTATTACCTCTAGGTCCGGTAGCACCAGTAGCGCCAGTGTTACCTCTAGGTCCGGTAGCACCAGTAGCGCCAGTAGGTCCTCTGCCGAACGAAGCTGAATTAACTAGAGTAGTTTGTAACTCTGCAATTAATTTAAGGAGTTCTTGGAGTGTACAAGAATCAATTCGGAATAACTTTGTAATGTAAAGTAAATAATTAATTAAAATTTGAAGTTCAACAAATACGGCACTTGCTACGAAGGTCGGATTTGTTAATATAGTTATTAAGTTTTTGATAATGGCGAATCCTTGTGCTTTCAGAGCGGAAGTAGCGTCTAGTGAACAAATGAATTTGCTTAGTAGGTGCAATGTATCTATTAGATCTTCTATGTTTTTTGGGGATGGATTGGCGAAAAGTTTAGGGATTATTTTTATTAAATCGTTAATGATTGCGCGGAATTTTCTAATTTGTGCTTTAGTAATTGGAATCGTTGGGGTAGTTGGAATTCGTCCGGCACTAGTTGGAAAGCATGGATTGGAGTATTTATTTTGATTGTCGTTAAAGCGAGACATTAAATCTCTCCTTTCTAATGAGAATGTGAACGCAACTCATCATAGTAGATGCAGAGAATAGTTAAATGGTCATAGTGAAATTGATTGTTTCGAAAAAAATAAAAAAAAACGCCTTATAATAGGACGTTTTTTTTATTTTCAGCGTATTGATAAAATCGTTTTAGTGAAATCTTTGATTTGAAGCCAACTAATTTTATGATCTCTGGCTCTGGGGTTTGCTTTTTTATTAGACGTAAAATAAACGTGTTCCGGAAATGTTGTCCAGAAATGCCTTTACGTAAATTCGCTCTTGCTACTTCAAGTCGAATCATTTTTTGGATAGCGATTTCCGTTAATGCTTTTGGTGCGTCGATTTCATATACCCATCTGTATGTTCCTCGGTTAAAATCGAATGCAACAAACAATGGATCGTTACTATGGTATTTAGGGCGAACTGGTTCTGGAATACTTTTATAATATGTGTACAGTTGCTTTTTATCTTCGGTTGTTAATGTGATTGATCTTTCTACTCCTGCGGTTGCTGGAATAGAAAGTGTATTAGTTTCGAAATGAACGTGATGCATAGTTAGTGCTGTGAGTTCCTGTAAGGATAGTCCGTAGTCGATTAATAGACTTAAAATAGAGATATTACGATCCATTAATAACGGACGAACAGGACGTTGTTTTTCTGAAAGTCCTTCTAATGAAGTGACTATATGCTTTAATCTTTTTTCTTCATCGGATGAAATGAAATCTTCATCGCGCAATGCACGGTCTGGTTGAATAGTGATTTCCATATTCTTTAATGGGTTGGGGATATTTAGAAAATGATGCATTCTATTTAGAACAATAAATACACGATGCATCGTTTTTTCTGAGTAGTGTCGATTCTTTTTTAAGTCGGAAAAGTAATCTTCATAGTCTTTTGTACAAAGTGTTGCCCATATATTACTGGAAGGGAGCTTTTGGTTTTTTTCTAACCAATGTCCGAAATCTTCAATGTCATAAACATAACGTTTAATGGTTGAAGGCTTTCGGCCTTTATTCAATAAAAAAATAGAAAAGGCTTGTATTGTATCATGGAATTCCGTTGTCTCCATAGTCCCACCACCTTCATTATTTCTTATATTATAGCAAACTTTTCTGAAAATAGTCATTTGTAAAGGAGACAGGAATAATAATATTTGGTGAGTGGATAAAGTGAAACTTTAATCAGTGGGGTTTTTGTTCATCCCCCTGATTATTAGTTGAACCAATCGGGCATTTACGGGCAGTTATCTCCCGTCTAACTTCCTCGCATTTGCTGAATTTTGAGGTGGGAGTCTTACTGCCCGTTCATGCGGGATAAAATGAGGTGATTGTATGGAACAATCGATGCGTAAGAAAAATAACAATCAAATTAATATTGTGTTAAACCATCGAAAAAAAATTTCGTTACCGGCATCAGAAAATAAAGCCGTAATTTCAAGTGAAACCACTACTAAACATGAGATGTTGCAGAGAATTGAAGAAGAAATGGGAAAACTTGTTGGGATGGATGATATAAAAAAGATAATAAAAGAAATTTATGCTTGGATTTTTGTGAATAAAAAAAGGCAAGAGGTGGGGTTGAAGTCTGAGAAGCAAGTGCTTCATATGTTATTTAAGGGGAATCCCGGTACTGGGAAGACAACCGTTGCTAGAATGATAGGGAAATTGTTGTTTGAGATGAATATTTTATCGAAAGGGCATTTAGTTGAAGCTGAACGTGCTGATCTTGTAGGTGAGTACATCGGTCATACAGCACAAAAGACAAGGGATTTAATAAAGAAGGCTATGGGAGGGATTTTATTTATTGATGAGGCGTATTCATTAGCGAGGGGTGGAGAGAAGGATTTTGGGAAGGAAGCTATTGATACACTTGTGAAGCATATGGAAGATAAGCAACACGGTTTTGTATTAATTTTAGCTGGATATTCAAGAGAGATGAATCATTTTCTTTCATTAAATCCAGGATTACAATCTCGTTTTCCGTTTATTATTGAATTTGCGGATTACTCGGTAAATCAGTTGTTGGAAATTGGGAAGAGAATGTATGAAGAGCGTGAATATCAGCTGTCGAAAGAAGCAGAGTGGAAATTTAGAGATCATTTACACGCGGTAAAGTATTCGTCACAAATTACATCGTTTAGTAATGGGCGATACGTACGGAATATTGTTGAAAAATCAATTCGTACACAAGCTATGCGATTGTTACAAGAGGATACGTATGATAAATATGATTTGATTGGGATATCAAGTATGGATTTGATGCTTGAAGAGGAGACGCACAGTACGTAAACTGTGCGTCTGTTTTTGGTGTATAAGTGTGTTTACTCTTTTTTCGCTTTTTCTTGGTAAGATTTATGGAAGCGCTCCATTTTAGCGCTTTTTTCGTGTGCTGAATTAGGGTCGTGTTCAATTTGGTCTACTGAGCTTTTTTGAGCACCTTTATTAACGTGGTTTGTCATTTGTATTCACCTCACTTTAAAAATTAGTATAAACATTATGTGAAGAAAAACTCGTTAGAAAAGAAAAACCTCTTTACGATAAGTAAAGAGGTTAGAGTGCTATTTATGCATTGAACGTTCATTTGTATCGATACGTCTATGCGGTAAATGCCATTTGTAATGAATAGAAATCATGCGGAAGCAAACAATTAAAATGAATAAGGTGTATAGAGCCCAATCGCTAACGATAATTTTAGCGCCGATTAAGAAACCTGCTAAAATTGTCCAAAACGCATATACTTCAGCTCGAAGGACAAGAGGTTTTCTGCGAGCTAAAAGATCACGAATAATGCCACCGCCGATGCCGGTTAAAACTGCAGCTACGATTGTAGCGCTAATTGGCAAATCTAGTTTTTGGGCATATAGTGCTCCTTGTACGGCGAATGCTGATAAGCCAATGGCGTCTGTGATGTTTTCCCACTTTTTCCAATGTCTAATTAATCTATTTGGAAAAAGAAAAATAATCGTCATTGATAAAAGTGCGATTTGGAATAACATGTCTTGTTGCCAAAATGCGACGATTGGATAACCAATCAATAAATTACGAAGGGCACCTCCCCCAAATGCGGTTGCCATTCCTAAAATATATACCCCGAAAATATCATAATCTTCTTCCATTGCAACAATGGCTCCGCTTAGTGCGAATGCGATTGTGCCTATGATGCTAAAAATCTCCCATGCCATGAATTTTCTCCCCCGCTAACTAGATGAAATATGCTTCCTCTGCTATTATATTAGAAGGTTTAAATTTCGAAAAGGATGAGTGAACATATTTGATGGAAGAAAAAGAAAAAGTCATATTAGTTGGCTGTCAATTGTCGCAAGATGATGATGAAAAATTTATGCATTCCATGAAAGAACTTGCATCGCTAGCGAAGACTGCTCGAGCGGAAGTGTTAGTATCAACGACGCAAAAACGTCCGAAGTTCCATCCGGCGACTTATATAGGGAAAGGTAAATTAGAAGAGCTTGCAGCTTTAACTGAAGAATTAGAACCAGCTGTTATTATATTTAATAACGAGTTAACACCGAGTCAAATTCGGAATCTATCTTCAGTGTTAGATGCAAGAGTAATTGACCGAACGCAACTAATATTAGATATTTTTGCGCAACGTGCGAAATCAAGAGAAGGTAAGCTTCAAGTAGAATTAGCTCAGTTGCAATATACAATGCCGCGCCTTATGGGACAAGGTCTTGCTTTATCACGTCTTGGTGGTGGGATTGGTACAAGGGGACCAGGAGAGACGAAGCTTGAGAAAGATCGTCGTCATATTCGATCTCGTATTGATGAAATAAAGAGACAACTTGCGGTTGTTGTGGAGCATCGAAAAAGATATCGTGAGAGAAGAAAAGATAATAAAGTATTTCAAATTTCATTAATTGGGTATACAAATGCAGGGAAATCTACGTTGTTTAATAGATTAACGGAAGCTGATACGTTTGAAGAAAACTTATTGTTTGCAACGTTAGATCCGACAACAAGGAAAATGCCGTTACCTTCTGGTTATACCGTGCTTTTGACTGATACGGTTGGTTTTATACAAGATTTACCTACGTCACTAATTGCTGCTTTTCGATCTACGTTAGAAGAAGCTGGTGAGGCGGATGTTATTTTACATGTTGTTAATTCGGCAGACTCTAATTACGTAGGGCATGAACAAACGGTAAAAGAATTATTGTCAGACCTTGAAATTAATCATATTCCTATTATTACGCTTTATAATAAAAAAGATAAGTTGCATCAAAATTTCATTCCATTTCCGAAAAGTGACTTCTTAATGACTAGTGCTTTTGAAGAAAGTGACTTATTACATATAAAAGAAGCGATAGAAAAACAGATGAAGGAAGGAATGGATCGTTATCAAGTGGAAATTCCTCCTAGTGAAGGTAAGCTGTTAACGCTATTAAAGACGGAAACACTATTAACGAAGATGGAGTTTCTAGAAGATAAATTTGTATATAATTGCGCAGGGTATATTTTTGCTCATTCATCGCTTAATGGGCAATTAAAGAGATTTTTAGTGGAAGAAGGAGAAAATAAAAATGTTTGATCGTTTGAAAAATGGAGAAAAAATTGCTCCAATCGTAAAAGAAGTAGAGAGTCAGATTACAGAAGTGCATAAACGCGCGGATGAAGTAATTGAAAGTAATCAGTTTCGTGTATTAGAAAGTTTTCGTAAACATAAAATTAGCGATTCGCATTTTATTCCGACGACAGGTTACGGTTATGACGATATTGGCCGTGATACGTTAGAAAAAGTGTATGCGGATGTATTTGGAGCGGAAGCTGGTCTTGTTCGTTCGCAAATTATTTCAGGTACTCACGCTATTTCTACAGCGTTATTCGGTATTTTACGTCCAGGAGATGAGTTATTGTACATTACTGGTAAGCCATATGATACGTTAGAAGAAATTGTTGGCGTACGCGGAAAAGGTGTAGGCTCATTTAAAGAATATAATATTGGTTATAATGCAGTTCCACTTACTGAAGAGGGGATTGTTGATTTTGGAGCTGTTGCGGCTGCGATTCATAGTAATACGAAGATGATTGGTATTCAGCGCTCAAAAGGTTATGCTACTCGTCCGTCGTTTACTATTTCTCAAATTAAAGAGATGATAGCGTTTGTTAAAGAAATTAAACCTGATGTTGTTGTGTTTGTAGATAACTGTTATGGCGAGTTTATTGAAGAACAAGAGCCGTGTCATGTTGGTGCAGATTTAATGGCGGGTTCGCTTATTAAGAACCCTGGCGGTGGAATTGTTAAAACTGGTGGTTACATTGTTGGTAAAGAGCAGTATGTTGAAGCATGTGCATATCGTTTAACATCTCCAGGAATCGGTGCGGAAGCAGGGGCATCTTTATACAGTCTACAAGAAATGTATCAAGGTTTCTTCTTAGCGCCGCATGTAGCGGGACAAGCGCTAAAAGGTGCGATTTTTACAGCTGCATTTTTAGAGAAGTTGGGAATGAATACATCACCAGCATGGAATGCACCAAGAACAGATTTAATTCAGTCTGTTCAATTTGATGATAAAGATCGTATGATTGCATTCTGCCAAGCGATTCAATATGCATCTCCGATTAATTCTCACTTCACTCCATATGCCAACTATATGCCGGGGTATGAAGATGATGTAATTATGGCTGCGGGGACGTTTATTCAAGGTGCAAGTATTGAACTGTCGGCTGATGGTCCGATTCGTCCGCCTTATGTTGCTTATGTGCAAGGTGGATTAACTTATTCGCATGTAAAGATTGCGATTTGTTCTGCAATTGATGCGTTAATTGAAAAAGAATTATTAACAATTTCTTAAGGGGAAGCTGTCGATTTCGACAGCTTTTTTCGTGTGAAAGTAATGATTTATTTCATTAGAAAAAAGAATGAAAAAAATTATAAAAAATCATGTAAGAAAAGCTAACATCTATTGACACTAAACATAACATAGTATAAAATGAGAAGCAGTTAAGGCGAAGGAGGAACTGAAACAATGAAAGAAGATAGACGTTCTGCCCCGCTGTTTCCTATTGGTATTGTTATGGATTTAACACAATTATCTGCACGTCAAATTCGCTACTATGAAGAGCATAATCTTGTTTCTCCAACCCGTACAAAGGGGAATCGTAGATTATTTTCATTTAACGATGTAGATAAGTTGTTAGAGATTAAAGATTTATTAGATCAAGGCTTGAATATGGCTGGTATTAAACAAGTGTTACTAATGAAAGAAAATCAAACAGAAACAGTGAAAGTAAAAGAAGAAACGAAAGAAATTTCAAAAACTGAGCTTCGCAAAATCCTTCGAGATGAACTACAGCATACAGGTAGATTTAATCGAACTTCATTGCGACAAGGTGACATTTCAAGGTTTTTTCACTAAAGATAACTGATTCTGAAGGTGTTTAGAGGGACTAAGGAGGAATTTATAATGGCTAGGTACACAAAAGAAGATATTTTCCGTTTGGCGGAAGAAGAGAATGTAAAGTATATCCGTTTACAATTTACAGACCTTTTAGGAGTAATTAAAAACGTAGAGATTCCAGTGAGACAATTAACGAAAGCTCTTGATAACAAAATGATGTTTGATGGATCTTCGATTGAAGGTTTTGTACGTATTGAAGAATCTGATATGTATTTATATCCTGACTTAGATACTTGGGTGATTTTCCCTTGGACAGCTGAAAAAGGTAAAGTTGCTCGTCTAATTTGTGACATTTACAATGCGGATGGCACTCCATTTGATGGAGACCCACGTAACAACTTAAAACGTGTGTTAAAAGAAATGGAAGCTTTAGGATTCTCAGATTTCAATCTTGGACCAGAGCCAGAATTCTTCCTATTTAAAGTAGATGAAAAAGGAAATCCAACATTAGAATTAAACGATAACGGTGGATACTTCGACCTTGCGCCGATGGATCTAGGGGAAAACTGTCGTCGTGATATCGTTCTTGAATTAGAAGAGATGGGCTTTGAAATTGAAGCGTCTCACCATGAAGTTGCTCCAGGGCAGCACGAAATTGACTTTAAATATGCAAATGCAATTCGCTCATGTGATGATATTCAAACATTCAAACTTGTTGTAAAAACAATTGCTCGTAAACATGGTTTACACGCAACATTTATGCCAAAACCACTATACGGTGTGAACGGCTCAGGTATGCACTGTAACTTATCATTATTTAAAAATGGTGAGAACGTATTCTTTGATGCAAACGGTGACTTACAATTAAGTGATGATGCTCGTCACTTCATCGCAGGTATTTTGAAACATGCACCAGCATTTACAGCGATAGCAAACCCAACTGTAAACTCATATAAACGTTTAGTACCTGGATACGAAGCTCCTTGTTACGTAGCATGGTCTGCACAAAACCGTAGCCCATTAGTACGTATCCCTGCATCTCGTGGTATTAGTACACGCGTAGAAGTACGTAGTGTTGACCCAGCTGCAAACCCATATTTAGTAATGGCTACATTATTAGCAGCAGGTCTTGATGGAATTAAAAACAAATTAACTCCACCAGCTGCAGTAGACCGTAACATCTATGTAATGACAAAAGAAGAGCGCGAAGAAGCAGGTATCGTTGACTTACCAGCAACATTAGCGCAAGCTTTAGTTACATTACAATCTAATGAAGTAGTATGTGGTGCACTAGGTGACCATTTACTTGAGCACTTCATCGAAGCAAAAGAAATTGAGTGGGATATCTTCCGCACGCAAGTTCACCAATGGGAACGCGATCAATATATGTCTCTATACTAAGAGAGATAAAAGCCCTGATACTACGGTATTAGGGCTTTTTCTTTTTTATAAAGATAACTTCAAGTGGATGCAAAATGAAAAGCGACCACAAAATAGCCACTAAAATTTTTAGTCTAAAACCTTACTCATATGCTTTTCAAATTCAGAAATAGAGCTTTTACTGATTTTGTCGCTAATATGAAAATAGATATTAGAAGTTACTTCAATGGATATATGACGGAGTCTTTCTTATATTTTTCTTAAGGTGTTCTACTAAGAGACTTAAACCCTTGACACATAATGCATCGAATTTTTTATTTATCGGGCATTTTCATAGGAGAAATATAAAAAGGTCCTAAACAAATTCGCGAAAAAACTTGCTAATATCTATAAGAAATATATATAAACAGCTGATATATTGCTTGAAAAAATAATTAACTTAATATATACGCCCTACTTAAAATAATCAAAAGCTCCTTACTGAAATGCGTTTTGATACTAAGAAAAAAAGCCCTGATATTACGGCATCAGGGCTTTTTCGTCATTTATCTACAGTGAATTACAGTGAATTTTGTCGTAATTTTTGCGGTGTAATTAAGAAGTGATTTAACAAGAATAATTTGTATTGACTCGTTCTATATAAAGAACTAAAATGGCATTAATTAGTAATGTTTGTATATTTGAAAGAATGAAAATGTCATTGTACTGGAGTTTTTAATTTCAATTTCAAGCTCATTGGTTTTAAATGAGGAGGAGAATTATGGATAAAGAAATAAATTTGAAAAATATATTTACCATTATACGAAAAAGAATTTGGATACTTCTATTATTTACAACTTTCACAACGTTAGGAGGAGCGATTTATAGTATATATGTAAAAACGCCATTATATGCCTCTTCGGCAAGAGTTATTGTCCAAGCTAACGCTGAAACTATGAATACACTGAAAGCAATGGTAAATGAGCCTGTAGTTTTAGAAAAAGTAGCCGCTGAATTGAATATTAATAGATCCGTAGGTGCATTAAGTGGACAAATAAGTACGGAAAGTGTACAAGGTTCTCAAATAATAAGGATTAATGTGGTAGATACTGATCCTCTGCTTGCGCATAAAATTGCAAATACTACTGCAACTGTTTATAAGAAAGAAGTAGCTAATATATTGAATTTTAATAATGTGAATATATTACCAGAAGATTCGGTTCAAAAACATTCAATGCCGATCAATGTAAATCACACTAAGACGATTGCAATTGCATTCTTGGTAGGTATGGTGCTAAGTATCGGTTTTATTTTTTTATTGGATTCTCTCGATGAGACAATCAAAACGGAAAGACGCATTGAGCAATTATTAGATATCCCGGTTTTAGGTGGAATTTCTAAAATGAATAAGAAAAATAAGAAAGACAAATATAGTGAAAAGAATACGTTGCCATTGAGGGAGGAAGCGGAGTGGATTACAAAAGTAGACGAAAAACAAATAAAGCTAAAAGAGAAAGTGTAATTGTTCATACCGCTCCAAGATCAAAAATTTCAGAGCAGTATCGTTCGCTTCGAACAAATCTGCAATTATCGTCTTCTATTCATAAAAATAGAAGTATAGTTATTACTTCTCCAAGGTATGGAGAAGGAAAATCAACTATTACAGTTAATTTAGCAGCTTCGATAGCACAAAAAGGTGAAAAAGTATTGGTGATCGATGCAAATTTGCGAACACCGATTATTCATGAAATATTTGGGGTTGAGAATACAATTGGATTAACTGATATACTGAACGGGAAAATGACTTTAGAAGGCGCAGTGAAAAAAACAGAGGTGGTAAGGCTTGATGTATTAACTAGCGGACCAGTACCATTTAATCCATCTGAAGTGCTTAGTTCAAATGCAATGGATATGTTAGTTCAAAAGGCGCTGGAACGATATGATATTATATTATTTGATTCTTCTCCTGTACTAGAAGTAACGGATACAAGCGTATTGGCTGATAAATGTGAAGGTGTATTATTGGTGATCCGTTATAATCATACTATGAATGAAGATGCACTTGAAACGAAAAGGGCGTTAAGTTTTACGAAAAGTAGGATATTAGGTGCGATTTTGAATGGAAAAGTATAAATAACATAAATGTACTTTAGAAAAATAAATTTAATATCCTTATATTAAGATGTTCTTTATAAAGAATTTTTTAAAGGGATACGATGTGGTGATGTCTCCTTACCGCTATCAACGGAGGCACTCGATTATGCTGTGGGTTGTGAAAACAACCTTAGATGCGAGTCATCAAGAGCGTAATGTGAGGGAGGGTTAGATGCCCATATTTTATTAAAGTTTCTAACTATGTGTTTTTAATAAAGAGAATATAGTTAGAAACTTTAAATTCGAAAGAGTTAAGTATGGAATTGATTAAAGGAGGAAGTTACATGACGTATCGGCGGAGGATATCGTTATTGCTTTTAATGGATTCACTGATTGTGTTAAGTGCCATTTTTTTTAGTTATTTCTTTGTAAATGCTAGCTTTAGTGTTATCACTTTATCATCAGTTATTAGCTCTATCACTTTATTAGTCAGTCATCATTTGTTTGCTTTTGTTTATAAGTTATACAAAAAAGCTTGGGAATACGCAAGTATAGGTGAACTACTCATTATATGCAAAGTTGTTACATTTTCTATTATCACTACAGCGGTTGTGCAACAACTAATCATGCAAAAAATGTATTTTCGATTGTTAGTTGTAACTTGGATGATTCATATTTTATTAATTGGTGGTTCGCGTTTTATGTGGAGAATGTATAGAGATACTTATTATGTGAAAAATGGTGACAAAAAAAGAACGTTAATTGTTGGTGCTGGTTCAGCTGGGACAATGGTTGCAAGACAGTTGTTAAAGAATAGTTCTGCCGAATTAATGCCAGTCGCATTTATGGATGATAATGTAAAAAAACATAACCTTGATATTTGGGGGATTCCAGTAATTGGTGGTATTAATCAAATTGAATGCGTTGTTAAAAATCTGAATATTGAAATAATAATTTTGGCAATTCCTTCATTAAACAAAAGAGAGCAAAATGTTATTTTGAAAAAATGTTTAAAAACAGAAGTGAAAACTCAAATTCTTCCGATGTTAGAAGACTTAGTAACGGGTAAAGTTTCGGTGAATGAATTTAGGGATGTTCAAGTAGGAAACTTATTAGGGCGTGATACCGTAGAACTTGATGTAGGTAGTATTTCAGATTATATAACTGACAAAGTTATTTTAGTTACTGGTGCAGGAGGTTCGATTGGTTCGGAAATTTGTAGACAAATTGCAAAATTCAGGCCGAAAAAGTTGATTTTACTAGGGCATGGGGAGAACAGTATTTATTCTATAGAAATGGAATTAAACAGAAAATATGGAGATATGAAAGGCACGTTTATCCCTGAAATCGCAGATATACAAGATGAAAAGAAGATGCAATTAATTATGAGCAAACATCTTCCAAACGTTGTATATCATGCAGCTGCACATAAACATGTACCGCTAATGGAGAATAATCCTGAAGAGGCTGTTAAAAATAATGTGATTGGGACTATGAATATAGCAGAGGCAGCGAGAGCGCATGGAGTCGGAACATTTGTCATGATTTCTTCGGACAAAGCAGTGAATCCAACGAGTGTTATGGGAGCAACGAAAAAATTGGCGGAGATGGTTATTCAAAGTAAAGACAAATTAAGTCATACAAAATTTGTTACTGTACGCTTTGGGAATGTCCTAGGAAGTAGAGGGAGTGTAATACCTTTATTTAAGAAGCAAATTCAAAATGGTGGACCAGTTACAGTTACTCATCCTGATATGGTTCGGTATTTTATGACAATTCCGGAAGCATCAAGACTCGTAGTGCAAGCTGGTTCTTTAGCTAAAGGTGGAGAGATTTTTGTTTTAGACATGGGAGAACCAGTGAAAATTGTCGATCTTGCCAAAAATCTAATTCGATTATCAGGAAATTCTGTAGATGAAATAGGCATAGAATTTACTGGTATACGTCCAGGGGAGAAACTTTTTGAAGAATTACTAAAAGAAGATGAAATGAATGAAAAGCAAATTCATCCGAGGATTTACGTAGGACAAGAAATGAATGTTCGTATAGAAGAAATTGAAGAGTTTATTTCAAGTTATACCGATTTAAACGAAGTAGAATTAAGAAAGAGATTGTTGAATTTAGTTAATAAACGTAAAACTTTAAAACTGTTAATACCTGTATCAGGTTAATAGAAAAAATTTATATAAGACGGGTGCGTGGGATGGTGTCTAAAAAAGTTCTGTTTTGTGCAACTGTGGATTATCATTTTAAAGCTTTTCATTTACCGTATTTGAAATGGTTTGCAGACCAAGGATGGGAAGTACATGTTGCAGCGAATGGGAATATACATCTTCCGTACGTAACTCAAAAATATAATATTCCTCTTCAAAGATCACCGATTAGCGTACAAAATTTTCATGCATATAAAAAACTTAAATCAATTATTCATCAAAATAAATATAATATCATTCATTGTCATACGCCTATGGGAGGAGCAATTGCTCGTTTAGCTGCTCGAAAAGCAAGGCAGCAAGGAACAAAAGTTGTATATACAGCACATGGATTTCATTTTTGTAAAGGAGCACCATTCATAAATTGGCTTCTATATTATCCAATTGAAAGAAGTTTAGCAACTAATACGGATTGTCTTATAACAATTAATCAAGAAGATTACAATTTAGCAGTTAAACATCGCTTTCAAGCAAAAGATATTAAATTCGTTCATGGTGTAGGGATAGATATAGAACGATTTGCCCCTGTAACTGAAACTGAAAAGCAAGAATTAAAACTACAATTTGACTATAATCCACAAGATTTTTTAATGTTTTATGCTGCTGAATTTAATAAGAATAAAAATCAAAGCTTTTTAATCCGTGTATTAGCACGATTGAAAAGTGAAATGCCACATACAAAGCTTTTGCTTGCTGGTGAAGGGCCGTTAATGGAAGAGTGTAAAAAAATAGCTACTCAACTCGGAGTGACTAACATGGTTCATTTTCTCGGTTACAGAAATGATATAGCTTCCTTACTACAGATGTGTGATCTTGCAGTTGCATCCAGCTACAGGGAGGGGTTGCCAGTTAATATTATGGAAGCCATGGCTTGTGGACTTCCGGTTGTAGCTACTGATAACCGGGGACATAGGGAATTGATTATTAATAATAAAAATGGTTGGATTGTAGATCGTGATGATATAAACGCAATGGTTGACAGGATAAAGGGTATTTCTATAAATCCTAAATTATTAGCTCAGATGGGGCAGTATGGATGTACTAGTATTAAAAATCAATATTCAGTAAATGAAGTGTTAAAAGAGAAACAAGAAATCTATACAACATATATGGATGAAATGGAGGAGTTAAGGTGGGTACTCCATTAAGAGTATTACACGTAGTCGTAAATATGAATAGAGGCGGCGCTGAAACGCTAATTATGAATTTATATCGCAATATAGATCGTTCCAAAGTTCAATTTGATTTTTTAACATGTAAAGAAGGAGTGTTTGATGAAGAAATAGTAAAGTTAGGCGGGGAAATTCATAGAATTCCATATGTTACAGATGTTGGTCATAGAGGCTATATAAAGGCATTAAATACCTTCTTTAGCTCTCATCCGCAATATAAAATCGTTCATTCACATATGGATAAAATGAGTGGATTTGTACTTCGTTCAGCTAAAAAAGGAGGGGTGCCAGTTAGGATTGCTCACAGTCATAGTACAAGTAGTGAGGGTGGGGCAATAGCAAAGGTATATAAATGGTATGCAGGAGCATTTATTATACCGTGTGCAACACATTTTTTAGCATGTTCAATAGCGGCAGCGCAATGGTTGTTTCCTGATAGAGCAAGTACAACTGAAATTTTTAATAATGGAATTGAATGTGCTAAGTTTGCATTTTCTTCAGAAATTAGAGAACAAGTAAGAAAAGAATTGAAACTTCATGAGGATGCCTTTGTGATTGGACATGTCGGAAGATTTGCGTATCCTAAAAATCATACTTTTCTAATAGACATTTTTGCTCAATTAATAGAATCTCGACCGAAATCTATTCTTTTGTTAGTGGGAGATGGACCACTTCGGGTAGAAATGGAGAAGAAAGTAGAGAAACTAAATCTAACAAATAGGGTTAAGTTTCTCGGAATACGTAGTGATATTAATCGTTTATTACAGGCGTTTGATATATTTATATTTCCATCTATTTATGAAGGATTACCAGTTACTCTTATCGAAGCACAAGGAGCAGGTCTACCATGTATTATATCGGACAATATTACGCAAGATGTAGATCTGGGTTTGAATTTAGTTGAACAGTGCTCTTTGTTAGATGGAAGAGAGTGGATAGGGAAATTACAAAGTATAGCGGATAGGAAGATATCGCGGAGCATTGCACAATTTGCGTTAGCTGAAAAAGGCTACGATATAAAAAATATTACTGGATTCACTCAAAAATTCTATGTAGCAGTATCGAGGTGAGAAAATTGAAGAAACTAACTATTTTTACCCCTACATATAATAGAGCGTATTGTCTTCAGGGGTGTTATGAAAGCTTGAAGCAGCAGACGTGTAAAGATTTTATATGGCTTATTATAGATGATGGATCTGATGATAATACAAAGGAGTTAGTACATTCTTGGATTTCTGAAGATCACATAGATATGCGGTATTATTGGCAACCAAATCAAGGGATGCATGGTGCTCATAATACAGCTTATGAAATGATTGATACAGAACTCAATGTATGTATTGATTCAGATGATTCAATGCCCAGTGATGCCGTAGAGAAAATCATTACTTTTTGGAATGAAAATGGAAATGAACAAGTAAGTGGGATAATTGCTCTTGATTTATATAAAGATGAGAAAGTAATTGGTTCAAAGTTACCATTAAATCTTAACCGTTCTACACTTTTTAATCTCTACAATAAACATGGTGTAACTGGAGATAAGAAATTAGTATATCGTACAGAACTAACAAAGAAGTATCCATATCCGATTTTTAAAAATGAGAAGTATGTAGGTTTGGCATATAAATATTATATGTTGGATCAGAAATATGAGATGTTACTGATGAATGAAGCTCTTTGCTATGTTGAATATATGCCTGATGGTTCTTCGATGAATATGTTAAATCAGTATCGTCAGAATCCAAAAGGTTTTGCTTTTTATCGTAAGGAACTTATGAAGCTACCATTTACAAATAGGTTATTTAAATATAGGCAAGCTGTACATTATGTATCAAGTAGCTTTATAGCAAGAAATATAAGATTTATAAAAGAGTCACCATGCAAAGTGCTTACACTTTGCGCACTGCCATTTGGAGTTATTCTTTATAGTTATATAACCGTAAAAACAAGAGTGAAAGCAAATATATAGAAAGCTATTTGGTAGTTAAATGAGAGGGAATAATAATGACTATACTTTGGATGAATCTTTTTATAGTATTCATACTCGCATTTTTTGCAAGGTATTTTGCTATGCCGGTAACTACAGGATATGTGATGTTAAAGCCGAATCGATTATTGATTTTAATGGCGACTACCTCTCTTGTATTAGTATCTGGTTTTAGAAATAATATTGGTGATACGTATTTTTATATGCATGCTTTTAAAGTTACTGATTTCAATTTGGGGTATATTCAAAGTAGTAAGGATGTTGGGTTTAGTATTTTCCAAATGATATTAAAAGTGTATACGGATGATCCCCAAGTTCTAATTTTTATAACAGCGTTAATAACAAATATATTAATAGTAGCGGTTCTATATAAATATTCAAGAATGATTGAGTTAAGTTTATATGTATATATAGCATCGGGTATGTATTTAGTTTCAATGAATGGATTGAGACAGTATTTAGCAGCAGCAATTATTTTTACCGCTACAAAATATATTTTAGATGGGAATTGGAAAAAATATTTTTTGATAGTTTTGTTTGCATCAACTTTTCACCAAAGCGCTCTTGTATTAATTCCTATTTATTTTTTAGTTCGAAGGAAAGCTTGGTCGACAATAACATTTATACTACTCTTTATTGCAGTACTTATTGTAATAGGATTTAATCAATTTGCAGAAGTTTTCTTTGCAACTATAGGGGATACACAATATGGTCACTATAAGGATTTTCAAGAAGGTGGGGCTAATATTCTTCGGGTTGTTGTGGAAGCAACTCCGCTCATCCTTGCTTTTATCGGGAGGCATAAACTAAGAGAGATTTTTCCGAAGAGTGATTATATCGTAAATATGACATTGTTAGGTCTAGTTTTTATGATTATTTCAACTCAAAATTGGATTTTTGCTAGATTCTCTATATATTTTGGGTTATACCAATTGATATTGATATCGTGGGTTATAAAGGTATTTGTTGAAAAAGATCAAAAGTTAATTTACTATGCAGTAATATTATGTTATTTTGTTTACTTTGTGTATGAACATGTTATTACTTTAGGAATAGTTTATAAGAGTAATTTTTGGGGGTAATTTTCAATGTGTAAACTAGAACGACCTAAAAGAGTGTTGCATATCGTTAGTGCGATGGACCGAGGGGGTGCAGAGGCACTGTTAATGAATGTATATAGGAATATAGATAGAGAAAGAGTACAATTTGATTTTGTTTCCCATAAAAGTGAAGAATGTGATTATGATAAGGAAATAATTGCATTGGGTGGAAAAATATATCGAATACCTAGCTTAGGTCGGGTAGGTCCCCTTTTATACATTAAAGAGCTTGTTAAGGTAATGTCTAGTAATCAATATGTGGCAGCACATGCACATACTGATTATCAAGGGGGGGTTGTTGCTGTTGCTGCCAAAATAGCTGGTATAAAAATAAGGGTTTGTCATTCACATAGTAATAATTGGCCAATAGGATCTGGAGTGAAAGGGAAAGTTTTGTTGGGCTTTTTACGAACAATTATTACTTATGCTGGAACAAATTATTGTGCGTGCAGTGTTGAAGCTGCACGCTTTTTATTTAATAAAAATCTTGGTAATAAAAAGGTAAAGATAGTGAAAAATGCAATAGATACTAATCAATTTGTTAATGTAGATATACAGGATAAGAATAAAGTAAGAGAAGAATGCAACATACCAGTTGGAGCGAAGGTGATTGGTCATATTGGTCGTTTTTCTGAATCTAAAAATCATATTTTTATGTTAAAGGTGTTCAAAGAGGTATTAAGGTCTGATTCCAAATTTATACTTGTTTTAGTAGGGAACGGTCCGTTACAGGATTCTATTGAGTTAGAAGCAAAAAGCTTAGGTATCTATGAAAATATTAGATTTTTGGGGGTAAGAAAAGATATTCCGAGAATTATAAGGATGTTTGATGTTTTTCTTTTTCCATCTTTATTCGAGGGGTTCGGTATTGTGGCATTAGAAGCACAGTGTGCGAGGGTACCGTGCGTAGTAGCAAATACAATAACTAAAAATGTAGATATGGGTTTAGGACTAATAACATTTATTAGTTTAGATGAAAAACTGGAAAGATGGTCTGCAGAAATTCATAGAGCTTTATTAAAAGAAAAATTGAATATACAAATAGTAGTTAATAAAATTTCAGAATTAGGTTTTGATATTAAGAGTAATATTCCAGATTGGTTGTCATTATATGGATTAGAGTATAGGAAGTCATAATTCATTGTAATTATCTATATACAATGAAGGCTATTATTATGAAATTTTACAATAAATTGGGTGAGGGATTAGAAAATGAAAAAGAAAAAAATTCTCATTACATCATTTGATATGGCAATTGGTGGAGTAGAAAGAAGTTTAATCGGTTTATTGAATACAATCGACTATAGCAAATATGATGTGGATTTGATGTTATTTAAACACGAAGGAGAATTTCTTTTTTTGTTGCCTAAAATTCCTAATTTGTTACAGGAAGTAAAACAATATACTACTTTTAGAAAATCTATCAAGCAAATATTGCAAGAAGGACAAATTACAATTGGAGTGACAAGAACTTTAGGTAAAATTTTAGGGGATGTACATGGGAGATATGTAAAAAGTGCAGAATCTGGATACCTTGTTATTCAATATGGTTGGAGAATAACGTTACCCTTTATACCAAAATTGGAAGAGGAGTATGATGTAGCAATTAGTTTTTTATGGCCACATTATTTTATTGGAGATAAAGTTCGAGCGAAAAGAAAAATTGGTTGGATTCATACGGATTATTCAAATATAAAACTTAATAGAAACATGGAGTATAAAATGTGGAGCAAGATGGATAATATCGTAGCGGTTTCAGAAGGATGTAGAGATTCATTTCTTAGTAGTTTACCAAATGTGAATAAAAAGGTTGAAATTATAGAAAATATACTCTCTCCAAAGTTCGTGCGTGAGCAAGCTTATCAAGAAGATGTTACCGAAGAAATAAAGGTGAACTCAGGAAAATTAAAGCTTGTTACTGTAGGACGGTTATCATATGCAAAAGGAATAGATCTTGCTATGTATGCATTAAGAAATTTAGTGGATCAGGGATATGATATTGAATGGTATGTAGTTGGTTATGGAGCACAAGAAGCTGAACTTAGAAAGTTATTAGCTGAACTTAATCTGGAAAAAAGATTTTTTTTACTAGGTAAAAAGACAAATCCTTATCCATATATAAAAGCATGTGATATATATGTGCAACCATCTAGGTACGAGGGGAAAGCTGTAACAGTTCGTGAAGCGCAAATTATTGGAAAGCCAGTACTTATTACTAATTTTTCAACTGCTAATAGTCAGGTGCAGGATGGGGTTGATGGAATAATAACTGAGATGGGGATAAATGGGATAGCTAATGGAATAAAGAAACTTATTGGTGATAAAGAGCTGAGGGGAAAACTGATGGAAAATACGCTTAAAGGTGAATACGGAAATCGTAATGAAATTGATAAATTATATGCATTATTTTCGTAAAGGGAGAATCAATAAATGATTTTTAATATTTTGAGCGCAATAAAAACACTTTAGGGTAGTGATAGCTATGAAAAAAAAAATTTTATTCGTCATAGATTCGTTACAAAGCGGAGGGGCTGAAAAAAGTTTAGTATCTTTACTTTCTTTATTAGATTATAAGAAATATGAAGTGGATTTGTTAATGTTTTCTGCTAGTGGATTGTATGTGCCATTACTTCCAAAGCAGGTAAACGTATTAGATGTACCAATAGTTATTAAAAGACAGGCGGAGAAATATAAAAATTTAATTAAACATAAATACTTTAAAGAGTTATTTCTTAGAATTGGAGCTTCTATATCTCTTAGAAATCCATACCTAAATAATAATTTACATACAGCTCAAATAGTTTGGAGATGGGTGTCTAAAGGGATGGATAATTTAAAGGGAAAATATGATGTTGCCATAGCTTATAGTCAAGGAATGCCGACATATTTTGTGGCAAATAAGGTTTACGCAAGTAAAAAAATTGCCTGGGTGAATACAGATTATAGGTTAGCTGCATATAATAAAGATTTTGATTTGAAATATTATGAGGACTTTAATGAAATAGTAGCTGTGTCCGATGTTTGTAAGGAAGTATTGATTCAAGAAATCCCTAAAATAGAGTCAAGGGTCCAGGTTGTATATGATATTATATCGCCGACTCTAATTAAATCGATGGCAAATGAGGGGGATGGGTTTAGTGATCAGTTTGAGGGATTACGAATATTAACTATCGGTAGGTTAGTGTATGAAAAAGGATACGAACTGGCCGTAGAAGCCTGTTATAAATTAAAGCAAAAAGGGTATAAATTTAAGTGGTATGTAATAGGAGAAGGAAATCTTCAAAATAAACTCGAGGAGATGATAAGTAAATATAATTTACACGATACTTTTATACTATTGGGTACTCACAAGAATCCATACCCTTTTATAAAACAAAGTGATATATATGTACAACCTTCAAGGTATGAAGGATATGGATTAGCGATAGCAGAGGCTAGAATATTTCAAAAACCTATAGTAGTAACTGATTTTATAACCGTTCATAATCAAATTAAAGATAGAGAAAATGGCTTAATAGTGAAGATGAATTCGGAGGAAGTGTACGAAGGGATAGAAGAAATTATAGAGGATAATTTATTGAAGAAATATTTGTGTGAGAACTTAAAGAATGAGCAGGTTGGAACGGAAGGGGAACTTAAGAAGGTGTATGCCTTATTAGAAAAATATTAACCTTGTGTATAGAGAGTAGATCTAAGAATCCAAAGCTTATTAATAAGAGTGGGAAAGTGAATCTTTAATCAGTGAAGACTGTATTCTATTAAATAGTAGGATAAGGTGATTCGGAGGAAATATGAAGAAAAAAATTATATTTATGGTTATAAATATGAATATAGGCGGTACGGAGAAGGCTTTGCTGAATATGGTTACTGAAATTCCAAAAGATAAGTATGATATAACAATTTTGATGTTAGAAGAAAAAGGGGAGTTTTTGGAGTTTATCCCAGATGGGATTCATGTAGAATATTTAAAAAATTATGAGGAAATAAAAGAAGTGTTAAATAAACCACCACGAGTCGTTATAAGCAATTTTATTAAACAAGGAAAAGTTATAAAAGCTTTTCAAACAACTTTTTTGTATTTAGTATCAAAAATTATGAAAGAAAGGAGTGTTATTTTTAGATATTGTTTGCGTAATTATACTGTTACATGCGATAACTACGATATTGCGGTTGCTTATGCCGGACCGATGGATTTTATAAGTTATTTTGTTGTAAATAAAATAGAAGCTAGACGAAAGGTTCAATGGATACATTTTGATATTGAAAAGACATATTTTAACAAATACTTTGTAAGTAAAGTATATAAAAAGTTCCAGCATGTTTTTGTAGTTTCGGATTTAGGAAGGAAAAAACTTACTCAAACGATGCCAGAATTAATTAATAAGACAGAAACTTTTTTAAACATTATTTCACCTGACATGATAGTGAAGATGGCAAATGAAGGAATCGGATTTTTGGATGATTTTGATGGAGTAAGGATTCTTACTGTTGGTAGATTGAGTGTAGAAAAAGGACAGGATTTAACAATATCGGTATTAGCTAAGCTTAAAGAAGCTGGCTATAATGTTAGATGGTATTGTATAGGAGATGGAAAGGAAAAAGGAATGTATGAAAAACTCGTAGAAAATTACGATATTCAAAGTGACTATATATTTTTAGGGGCAATGTCAAATCCATATCCTTTTATGAAGCAATGCGATATATATGTACAACCATCTCGTTATGAGGGATACTGCATAACACTCGCAGAAGCTAGATGCTTTAACAATCCGATTATTAGTACAAATTTCACAGGAGCGAGTGAACAAATAAACCATAACCAGAATGGATTAATAGTTCAATTTGATGAGCAGCAAATGTATGATGCTATTGTACAAATATTAGGTGATGAATTATTGGAAGGGCAGTTGAGAAAAAATACAGAAAAAGAAATTGTAGATACGAGGGATGAGTTGAAAAAGTTATATAGAGTAGTGGATTCTAATGTGTAACTTGTTTTAGATGGTAGTATTATTATTTTAATAGTATTTCAGGAATATGAAGCGTTAGTTGTTATGAACTGTATTTTATGTGAAAACATCTTGAGAGGATGTTTTTTTATTTTGCTATAAAACATTTTGATGGTAGAAGGAGATAGTTATGAAGAGAGTGCTATTTATGATAAGTAGTATGAATATAGGTGGTGTAGAAAAATCACTTCTTTCTTTGTTATCTGTTATACCAAAAGACAAATATGATGTTACGGTATTGATGTTGGAGAAGAAAGGGGGGTTTTTAAAACAATTACCAAGTTGGATAAAGATAGAAGAAGCAGTTTGGTTTAAAGATATAAAACCTAAAATTATGCAATCACCAAAGAAAACGATTAAAGAGTACTATGAAAATAAAAGATATATTAAGGCTTTAAATTTTCTCTTCTCCTATGTGGTATCTGAAAAATTAAAAGATAGATATGTTTTCTATAAAGAGATTTTTAAAGACATTCCGCATAGTAAGAATAAATATGATATTGCTATAGCGTATCAAGGGCCTACTGACATAATTGATTATTATGTAGTAAATAGAGTAACCTCAAAAAAGAAAATTTCTTGGGTGCATTTTGATGTTTTTAAACACCAAATTAATACAAAATTATATGAAAGATTATATGGTGAGCTAGATAATATATGTGTAGTTTCTAAAGAAGCACAGAAACATTTAATAGAGAAGTTTCCTATAGTTAAAAGTAAGACAAATGTTTTTTTAAATATTGTACTTCCGGATTTAATAAATGAAATGGCAAAAGAAAAAGTAGAATTTGATAATGGATATAAAGGTATGAAGATAGTAACAGTAGGTAGACTTTCAAAAGAAAAAGGTCAAGACCTTGCAATTAAAGTTTTATCAATGTTACGTAAAGATGGATATGAGGTACGGTGGTACTGTATCGGTGAGGGGGAAAATAGAGAGTATTATGAGACATTAATACGTAAGTATAATTTAAAAAAGGATTTTGTACTATTGGGATCCACACAGAATCCTTATCCGTATGTATATAAATCAGATATATATGTTCAAACCTCTAGACATGAAGGGTATTGCCTTACCTTAGCTGAGGCAAAATGTTTAAAAAAACCTATTATAACGACTAATTTTACAGGAGCATATGAGCAAATAAAAGATGGGTATAATGGTTTTGTCGTTGAATGGAATGAGGAAGATTTGTATAACCAAATTAAGTATCTTTTAGATCAAAAGATAATACGTAAAAAAATAGCGACTAATTTGTTGAGGGAAGAATTGGATAATATAGAAAATATCGATAGGGTTTTTGGGTGAATTTAAGTGAAGGGAGTTAATTATGAATCCTAAAATTAGTATTATAGTACCAGTGTACAAAGTTGAACAATACATTCATAAATGTATTGATTCTATATTGATGCAAAATTTCGAAAATTTCGAATTAATACTTGTCGATGACGGTTCTCCTGATATTTGCGGAGAAATATGTGATAGATATGCAGATAAGGATAAACGGATTAAGGTAATTCATAAAGAGAACGGTGGATTATCTTCCGCAAGAAATGCTGGATTAGAAATTGCAAAGGGAGACTATATAGGATTTGTGGATAGTGATGATTGGATAGAACCAGATATGTATGAATTGTTATATGGCATGTGTGCTGAACACAGATGTGATGTAGCTATTTGTAGTAGTCAAATTCATTACAGTAATAAAATTGTAATCTCAAGTAACCATCCATTTATTATTCATGATAGAAATACTGCGATGAAGACGATGTTGGAAGGGAAGTTGTATGATGAGGTCGTTTGGACTAAACTATTTAAAAGAAATTTATTGGAGGATATTAAATTTCCAGTAGGTATGTCATATGAAGATACAGCATTTACGTATAAAGTTATTCATAAGTGTAAAAAAGTATGTTTCATAGGAGAACCTAAATATCATTATATAAAGCGTGATAATAGCATGATGGATCGGGCTGTAAAAGAGGTTAAAATTGACTCAGTCTTAATTTATGATGAAATGTGTAAATTTATGGAACGATATTATAAGGAGTTATATAGCTTAGTTATATTAAAACTAGGAAATTGTTCGATGGTAGTTTTAAATTTAATATCAATGAGCGGAAGGTTTAATGAACATAAGGTTAAATATTATAAGGTTATTGGTATATTGAATAATTATTTTTATAAAACAATGAGTTTAAAAGAGTATGGGAAAAGTGTTAAGTTCTTATTGTTTGCGACTAAGCTGCATCCATTATTGTATAAATTTTTAATAAACAATTTTGCAAAAAGGGGACAGGTATGAAGAAGTCTTTGTTAAAGTTATATTATTTATATATTGGAATGAAGAATAAGGTAACCATTCAATATAATAGGATGATTACAGCGAAAAGGCAGCCTCCAACAGTGAAAACTCTTGATGAAACGCTTGACTATATTATAGGTAATAATTGTTCGGTAAGTAGGTTTGGTGATGGTGAATTCGCTCTTATAAATGGAGAAAGTTTAATCTTTCAGCCGTATTCAAAAGAATTAAAGGATAGACTGGATGAAATTATTAGGAGTAATAAGGTGGGACATTTAGTTTGTATTCCGAATATTTTTGGGAATTTAAATTGGTGCACTGAAAAATCAAGAGTATATTGGAAAAAATATTTAGAGTTAAATCGTAGCAGAATTTATAAGAGTATAAGTATGAATAAAGAATATTATGATGCATTAGTTACAAGGTTATATATAGACCATCAAGATAAGAGTATGGCTAGAATTCGCTTTGATAAAATAAAAGATGTTTGGGATGATAGAGAAATAATTGTTATTGAAGGGGTGCAAAGTAGATTAGGGGTAGGAAACGATCTTTTTAAAAATGTTAAAACAATTGATAGGATAATATGCCCATCGAAAAATGCTTTTGCGAAGTATAGAGAAATTTTAGAGATAGCAAAGAACCAAAAAAAATCTAAATTAATATTAATTGCACTAGGCCCAACAGCCACGGTATTAGCGTATGATTTATCTTCTTATGGATATCAAACTTTAGATATTGGTCATATAGATGTAGAGTATGAATGGTTTTTGAAGAAAGCAACAGAAAAACAGCCTATAAAAAATAAGTATATTGGTGAAGTGGATAATGGAACTAATGTGAATGCAATTAGTGACTTAAAGTATGAGAGTGAAATTATTGCCAGGATGATATAAAATGATCATTTTGAATTTTCTGAAGATATATAGTTAATGAAGGGGATTAATCATGCGAACGATGCATTCAATCAAGAACATATCAATAAGTATATTTTCTCAAATAGTCATTGTTATTCTGGGATTTATATCGAGGAAAGTTTTTTTAGATAGTTTAGGAATAGAGTATTTAGGAATAGATGGTTTATTAATTAATGTTTTATCCATGTTAGCGTTAATTGAGGCTGGTATAGGAGCAAGTATAGTATACAATTTGTACAAACCTTTGGCAGAAAATAATCAGCATAAAGTTATAGCCCTTGTTCAATTATATAAAAAAATCTATCAGATTTTGGCAATAATTATTCTAGCGATAAGTGCGATGATATATCCGTTTTTAAGCTATTTAATGAAAAATGGGGAGTCTATATCAAATATCGCGATAATCTATTCAATATTTGTAGCAAAAAATGTAGTCACATATTTAAATGCTCATAAGAGGTCTTTAATAAATGCGGATCAAAGGGGATATATATTAGCTAGGGTGGACCTCGTATTCCAAGTGCTAACTACTATATTTAAAATATTCATACTTTTGCATACTCAAAATTATATATTATATTTAATTATAGAATTGAGTATATATACAGTTCAAAATGTGGTAAACGGTAGGATTGTGAATAAGAACTATCCTTATATAAACACAAAAAAGAAATATTCTATAGATAAAGATACGAAAGAAAATTTAATTATAAATGTAAAGGCGATGTTTTTGCATAATATTGGAGGGTATATTGTATTTGGCACGGATAATATATTGATTTCTTCTTTTATAGGTCTTGCTACGGTCGGGATATATTCGAACTATACAATGATAATAAATCAATTATCCGCCTTAGTAAATCCTATATTAAATGGTATTGAAGCAAGTGTGGGAAATTTAATTGCAACTGAGAATAATGACAAAAGTTATTCAATATTTAAAGTGATGTATTTAGTGAATTTCTGGATATTTTCTTTTTGTACCATATTTTTATATAACCTTTTAGAGCCATTTATAGGGTGGTGGCTTGATAAGAAGTATTTATTAAATAACATAGTTTTTGTAGTGATATTAATAAACTTTTATTTGACAGGTATGCGGACGGCGATAGCTACTTTTAAAAATAAAGCGGGATTATTTGTACAAGATAAGTATATTCCGTTAGTTGAAGCGTTAATCAATTTAAGTTTATCTATTGTATTAGTTAAAATTTTTGGATTGGTAGGTATATTCATAGGCACGGCGATAAGTACAATTGTTACTGTACTTTGGATTCAGCCTTATATTGTATATAAAAACCTTTTTAAGAAATCGGTTTTGAATTATTTTACAACATATGTATTTTATATATTTTTAACTATAGTTACAGGTTTCATTACTACGAGTATATGTAATTATTTTATAGAAGGAAGTACTTTTATTTCGTTAGTTGGAAAGGGTGTAATTTGCTTATTAGTACCAAATGTAATATACGTTTTAGTTTTTTATAAAAGGACAGAATTTAAATATATAAGGAATATCTTTAGTATGATGTTATCGCAATTTAAAAAGAGACGGGATGTTGCTTAGGTGAAAAAAAGTATAGATATTATATTGTTTTAATTAGAAAACGTGAAGAATTAGCCCTAACATAATATTTATATAATGCATAGTATTCTATTAAAGGGATACGTATTTAAGTGGAATATAAAATATTTATCCCCATGTACGGATGTGAGTTGAGATTTTTTAAATAGAGGTCAACTTATATCTTAGATGGAGGTTATATATACCATGGCAAAATTTCAAGTGACATGTGTTTTGAAAGAGAATCTTCCAGTGTTAAGCGAGGGAGAATTTTGTTTTTGTATAGATACGTGTGAATTATTTATTGGGGCGAAAAAAGGAAATGTAAAAGTATCAACGGAGAATAAATTTGAGAGTTTAGTAAGTAAACTCAAAAGTAATACATTTGGAGGCTTCTTTAACCTTAAGTCCAGTAAATCACTGATTGGAGAAACAGAATCTGCTAATGTGGTTTCGGGTACTTATTTTCTTGAGTTAGAAAGATGGAATGTTAAAAATGATGGAACGGACGCTGATAATACTTCTAAAGGGATTAATAATGCATTATTATGGGCATCTCAACAAGGATTTATAGAAGTTGTTTTACCCCCGGGGACATATTTAATTGATGAAAATACACCAATTGAACCACAAAGCTTTATGACTTTAAATTTAGGTGGATCAACTTTAAAAATAAGAAGTAATGGATTAGTTAAATATGCAATCGTACGATATCAAAGAAATCAAAAATTTTCTCGAGTTACAAATGGAAGGGTTGAAGGGGATAAAGATACACACGATTATACAACGATTCCTCATACCCATGAATGGGGGTATGGAATTGAAGTTGGAAATACGACTCCTGCTGAGGGGAGTAATATGAATTATATTTCAATAGATAATATGGAAATTTTGAATTGTACTGGCGATGGTATAGCAATGGAAAGTACATGGGGACAAATTGGAGAATATGATTTTGCTGGTACATTTGAAGTGGGTGGGATTAGTGATGTCAATGGTGCCCTAATAGTAGATGATAATAAAATTAGGTCGAATATAAAAATAGATTTACATCATAGTAGCATTATAAAATGGGGATATTTCGGTTTGTATGGAGATGGCTATGGTGGAACTGGTTCAGAAATATACACAGAATTATATGATGTGTTATTTTATAGGGCTGATAATACTTTTGTAACGGCTGCTAAGAGAGTAATGTTTTTTGAAGAAGTGAGTGTTCCAAAAGAAGCGGATTATGCGAAAATAGTTCTTCATCAAGGTGCAGTACCTACAGAAAATGGTTGTAAAATCACTGTTAGAATTCCGGAATTCTCTAAAAATGTATTTATTGAGAAATGTAAAATACATGATTGTAGAAGGCTTGGGGTAAGCGTATCTGGAGCGAAACAAATTTATATTAGAGATTGTGAAATTTACAAAATGAAAGGTATAGCACCTCAGGGGGCAATAGATATTGAAGATGGATATCGATTAAATCAATATATAAACATTGAGCGTAATAATATATATGATAATCAGGGATATAACGTTGTTGTAGTCGGTGGTAGATATATTAATATCATTCAAAATAAATTAGTTAATAATTCATTAGTAGTAGGCGAAAATGTAGAGAAAGTGATTATCAGCAATAATCACTTAAGGGAAGTAAGTTGTGTTTTAAGCGGAGAAGTAACTTTTACGAATAATCAAATGTATGCTACTCGAGTCACGATAGATCAAGGAGATAAAGAAGCGCTTATTGGTAACTGTACTTTCCATAATAGCGCATTGTTAATGGGAAGAGATAAAGCATATTGTATTCAAGTCAACCAATGTGAATTTTTTAGTGATCGAGATTTATTTCATTCTTTTTCACAGTTGGGTTCAATAATTGGTTTCTCAGCGGAACCGCAAACTATATCAGATTGTGTTATTAAAGGAGGCGCTGTAGAGGGGACAAGTTTGACAGGCGTATCACCTGGTATGAAAAATGGATGGAGATTAAATAATATTTCTTTTATAGATACGAAACACCCACAAGGAATCATTACGAATTTACCGCCGGGAGTATATACAGGATGTAAATTTGAGAACAGCGGTACAATATCATTTGTTACAAAAACTCCTCAAGCAGAATATGAATTTAATGGATGTTCATTTAGTTGGGATGCTTATAATCTTTTTACTGTTGAGTCTTCTCAAAGGATAGCGATGCTAAAAGTGAAAAATAGTAATTTTAGAGGGGGAAGATGGGGCTCAGCATTTTTTTTATGGGACATTGGGGGAAGAATAGAATTTAATAATAATGCATTTGAATACCTTAATTCGGAATCGACAGACAGTATAATTAATTTTTGGAATGAAACATTTACGAGTGAGTTTATGTTAATAGAAAATAATATATTTAGGTCAAATAAAAACATGATAGGCTTGAATGCAAATCAGATTTCACCCTCAATCACTTTGATTTTTAAAGATAATATTGTGGACACAGTAGTTATAAAGTTAAGGGAGGAACATATAAAAAAGGATAATTATATTAATGGCGTCTTTGATCCGTACGTGTAAAGTTATAGGGACTAATGGATTAACAGATCCTTTGCAAATAAGTAGAGATACCGCATGGGAATCAAGCTATGTTTAAACTATTTGATGAGATAAAATTAATGAAAGATGACGTAATTAAACAAAACAAGGGGCAACTAACTGTAGTTGCCCCTTGTTTTGTTTAATTGCATATAAATTTCTAAATGGTCCTTCGTGTTAGGAGTATTAAACGTAAATAAGTAAGGAGGATAGTACATGAAAAGAATTTTTGATGTATGTATTTCTTTATTGTTATTATTTGTATGTTTGTTTCCTATTCTTGTTGTAGCAATTTTAGTTAGGATGAAATTAGGATCACCTGTACTGTTTAAACAACAGCGTCCAGGACTGAATGGAAAACCGTTTAATGTTTATAAGTTTAGAACTATGCTAGATAAGAAGGATAGTGATGGGGAATTACTTCCAGATAAAAATAGACTGACTATTTTTGGAGAAATTCTTAGAAAATATAGTTTAGATGAGTTACCCCAACTTATAAATGTTGTAAGGGGGGATTTAAGTTTAGTAGGTCCACGACCATTATTGATGGAATACTTACCCCTATATTCTAGTAAACAGGCTAAAAGGCATAATGTAAAACCAGGAATTACGGGATGGGCACAAATAAATGGTAGGAATTTGATTACCTGGGAAGAAAAATTTGAATTGGATGTATGGTATGTGGAGAATCGCTCTTTTTTATTAGACTTGAAAATAATTGTACTTACAATATTAAAAGTATTTAAAACAGAGGGAATAAATCATGTAGGGCATGTAACGATGGAGCGATTTACTGGAGGGAAAATAGAAATAAAGGGGGAGGGAAAATGAAAATTTTAATAATAGGATGTGGTGGGCATAGTAAGGTTGTGAGGGATATAATCTTATCGAATAAAGGATATGAAATAGTTGGTTATTTAGATGATTTGTATACAGGTATAAATATTGTAGATAATCTTTATTTTGGAGCAATTGCAGATGCAAGGGAAGTTATCAATAACTTTAATGATGTAAAGCTCGTTATTGCTATAGGAAATAATAAAATAAGAAGAGAAATTTCAGGAATATTAAATCAACAAAGTAGCATATATGCTACTTTAATTCATAAAACAGCCATTATAAGTTCAAATGCTTATATAGGAAACGGAACGGTAATTATGCCAAATGTGGTTGTTAATGCGGGTACTTTCATTGGTAACCATACTATAATAAATACGGGCTCAATAATAGAACATGATAATATAATTGATGATTTTGTTCATATTTCACCACATGCTACACTTACAGGCTCTGTCACTATAGAAGAGGGGGCACATATAGGAGCATCAGCTACTATAATTCCGGGTGTTCAAATTGGTAAGTGGTCTATTGTTGGAGCGGGGTCTGTTGTCATAAATGATTTTCCATCTAATTGTACTGCTGCTGGTATTCCAGCAAAAGTTATTAATGTAGTAAATTGAGAGGAGATGAAGAATGATGATAAAAAGTAAGGAGAAAATCTATCTTTCCTCTCCGCACATGAGTGGAAATGAACAGAAATATATAAAAGATGCCTTTGACTCAAATTGGATTGCACCTCTTGGTCCAAATGTAGATGCATTTGAAAGAGAGCTTGCTTCTTTTGTAGGAGTTAAAGGTGGGGCTGCGGTTAGTTCAGGTACTGCTGCCATTCATCTAGCTTTGCGATTATTAGACGTTCAAAAGGGAGATACAGTATTTTGTTCAAGTTTCACCTTTGTAGCGAGTGCGAATCCGATTGTTTATTTGGGAGCTGAATCGGTATTTATTGACTCAGAACCGGAAACATGGAATATGTCACCACAAGCGCTAGCGCATGCACTATATGATGCTAATAAAGCAGGAAAATTACCGAAGGCTGTTATTCTTGTTCATTTATATGGTCAAAGTGCTAAGTTGGATGAAATTCTGTCGCTTTGTAATCAATATGATGTTCCTATAATCGAGGATGCAGCAGAATCCCTAGGTTCTACATATAAAGGGAAAGCGAGCGGTACATTTGGGAGGTTTGGGGTTTATTCATTTAACGGAAATAAAATTATTACAACTTCGGGCGGTGGAATGCTTGTATCTGATGATGCGGAAGCATTAGTGAAAGCAAAATTTTTAGCGACGCAAGCAAAGGATCCAGCACCACATTATGAACATAGTGAGATAGGATATAATTATCGAATGAGTAATATTTTAGCTGGTGTTGGGAGAGGACAATTAGAAGTGTTAGAAGATAGAGTGAGGGCGAGAAGGCGTATATTTAATCGGTATTATGAAGGATTATCTCACATACCTGGATTTTATTTTATGCCGGAATTAGAAAATACTCGCTCGAATCGTTGGCTTACAACTATGATGATTGATGAAGTGGAATCTGGAATCTCTATTGAAAAAATAGTAACAACTTTAGCTGAAGAGAATATTGAAGCCCGTCCTACTTGGAAGCCACTACATATGCAGCCACTTTTTAAAGAAAGTAAGTATTATTCTCATCAGAAAGATAATGATGTATCAGCAAGGTTATTTGAAAAGGGGATTTGTCTTCCTTCGGGGTCCAATATGAGGGATGAGGATCAGTGGAGAGTTATTCAGGCGATTATAAATATTATATAGCATGGAATAATTCACAGAGAAACAAGTATATTAACGTTCATTATAATGAATCTTAATGTTGTATATTTGGTGTATATTTCCATTTTATATTGACGGAAAATTAATATAATGATAATTTAAATGTATATATACCTATGTTTATGAGCGATTTAAAGTGTGTGGTTGATGGGGATTTGAAATGTATAATTTGTTCTTTAAAAAGAATTAAAATAAGGGAAAGTTGTATTAAATAAAAAAGAACCTTTGCGGTAACTTGTTGTATAAGGGGTGGGGAAAATGAGTGCTATAACAGGTATTATTCATTTTAATGAAGAAACTATATCGATTCAGCATGGCACACAGTTAATGAGTTATTTACAAAAGTACCTTGCTGATGATATTCAAATATGGCATAAAGAAAATGTTTTTCTAGGATGTCACGCACAGTGGATCACACCGGAATCTGTTGGTGAACAATTACCCTTTTATAATTACGAAAAGCAACTGGCAATTACAGCAGATGCTATTATTGATAATCGTAATGAGTTATTTGAAAAATTACAAGTGGATTATGCAGATAGAAAAAACATGACAGATAGTGAGTTGATTTTACTCTCTTATCAGAAATGGGGGGAAGCGGCTCCAAAATATTTGGTAGGCGATTTTGCCTTTATGATTTGGGATGAGAAAAAACAAACCCTTTTCGGAGCCAGAGATTTTTCGGGAAGCCGAACCCTTTATTTTTATCGTGGTGAGGAAAAGTTTGCTTTTTGCACTAGTATAAAGCCGTTATTTACTCTACCATATGTTGAGAAAAAATTGAATGAGCAGTGGCTTGCTGAATTTTTAGCTATACCTGTGAATTTTGAATCAGTAGACCCTTCTTCAACGGTATATAAAACTGTTGAACAAATTCCACCTTCCCATTCTGTTACTGTGAAAAATGGAAAGGTGAAATTATTGAGATATAATACACTAATCGCCGGAGAAAGGCTTCAACTCAAATCAAACGAAGAGTATGAAGAAGCGTTTTTGGAAGTGTATCAAAATGCGATAAGATCACGTTTACGTACCCATCATCAAGTAGGGGCTCATTTGAGTGGAGGACTTGATTCGGGTTCTGTAGCCAGCTTTGCTGCACGAGATTTAAGTGTAGCAAATAAACGTCTACATACATATAGTTATGTCCCAGTAAAGGGTTTTGTAGATTGGACACATAGAAGTAGAGTAGCTGATGAAAGACCTTATATTCAATCGACTGTACAGCATGTAGGAAATATTAAGGAGCATTATTTGGATTTTGAAGGAAGAAGTCCTCTATCAGAAATAGATGAGTGGCTTGAAATTCTAGAGATGCCGTATAAATTCTTCGAGAATACTTTTTGGCTTAGGGGAATCTATGAGGAGGCACGGTTACAAGGAATTGGAGTACTCTTAAACGGACAGAGAGGCAACTGGACGGTGTCATGGGGCCCGGCATTGGACTATCAAGCTATGCTTTTGAAAAAGATGAATTTACGTCGTTTTTTGCAAGAACTATATTCGTATAGTAGAAATATTGGCGTAAAGAAATCCCGAGTATTTTCAGTAGTGAAAAAAAAGGCATTTCCGTTTTTGAGTCGAATATCTTCATCAAAAAATCAAATTGTTTTTCCTAGATTTATTAATCCAGAATTTGCAAATAGAATGAATGTGTTTGATAAGCTTCTAGAGCATGATGTTGATATGACAGGGACCTCTATAACAGATGTATATGAAATAAAAAAAAGGCAATTTGAACAGTTATATTATTGGAGCATAACTGGTGCATACGGATCCAAATTATCTTTGCGCTATTCCTTATGGGATCGCGATCCAACGAATGATTTACGGGTTGTTCAATTTTGTTTAGCTGTTCCAGAAGAGCAATACGTTCAAAATGGTTTAGATCGGGCACTAATTCGAAGAGCAACAAAAAATTTCTTGCCTGATAAAGTAAGGTTGAACCAGCTCACTAGGGGTGTTCAAGGTTCTGATGGTGTTTATCGTATGGCTCATCAATGGAGTGGATTTATTGAAGAGCTTGAGCAACTTAGTAAGGATCCTATAATTTCAGAATTCTTGGATGTAGAGGTTATTAGAAGCGCGATTTCTAAGATTAAAAAAGAACCCCATCCAGAATATGCATTTGATTTGGATTTTCGAATTTTAATGCGTAGTTTAATAGTATATCGATTTATGAAAAAATTTATTTGAAGGGAGGTGACATAATGAAAAAAGATTGGACAATTCCTACACTGGAAGTACTTGATATCAATATGACAATGGCTGGACCGGGTCTTAAAATACCTGATGCTGTTCAAGACGATTCGGACGAAATGGTTCACCATAGCTAATTTATCAATTAGGATACACATTGTGATCCCCTTATACAGTAAAAGTATAAGGGGTTTTTATGAAAATTTTGAAAGTTATTTGGAGTGAGAGAGTTGATGAAAACTAAGAAGAAAAATGTTTATAAAGTTTTTGGATTAAGAGTGCTGAGTGAAATGAAATTGCCGGAATTACCTCAAATCAATGAACAAGAAGAGAATGTAGAAATTGTAATTCGATTAACTGATTTATCTCAGAAGTGGAGTGAACTTGCTAGCGCAAAACAAAACTTTGTAGTTGATAAAAACGTAGTTATGATTCGTATTCCTGATACTGCTATATTTTCTATACAAGGAGGAAAGCAAATATTTGTTTCACCAATGAAGGACGCTTGTGAAGATAAGATCCGTCTTTATATACTTGGAACTTGTATGGGTGCCTTACTAATCCAAAGGGGAATATTACCATTACATGGTAGTGCAATAAACATTGATGGGAAAGTTTATGCCTTTGTAGGTGATTCAGGAGCAGGTAAATCAACTCTTGCAGCGGCTTTTTTAAGTAAAGGATACAAAATTTTGAGTGATGATGTAATTGCTGTGACAGTTTCGTCAGATAAGACTCCAATTGTGATTCCATCTTATCCGCAACAAAAATTATGGGCGGAAAGTTTGAATGCTTTTGGAATGGGAACGGCAAGTTATAATCCATTGTTTGAGCGAGAAACAAAGTATGCTGTGCCTGTACAATCTCATTTTTTCTCTGAACCATTACCTCTTGCTGGTGTTATTGAGTTAACGAAAACAGAGGATGAGAGTGTTGAGTTGATTCGAATTGGAGGACTTGAACGATTGCGTACATTGTTCCTTCACACATTTCGTAAGTTTTTAATTACGCAATTAAAATTGACAGAGTGGCATTTCACTACTTCTACAAGTGTGATAAACAAGGTAGATATGTTTCATTTGAAACGTCCAAATAATAGGTTTACAGCGCATGAACTTGTATCAATTATATTAAAAACTATACACGGAGGAGGAGTAATAGATGATGTATACAGAGAGAATTTCTCTAGAGTGTCAGATTGTGCAAAGTGAAGAGAATATTGTGAGTGATATGGATGGGGAAAAAGTAATGCTAAATGTTCAAAAAGGGAAATATTATAATTTGGGAGAAACAGGGGGAGAAATTTGGGAACTAATAAAAACTCCAATTATGGTTACTGAACTCGTCAGTACATTGTTGTCAAAGTACAACATTGAACGGGGCGATTGTGAAGAGCAAGTTCTTTCCTTTTTAGAGTGTTTATTTCAAGAAGGTTTAATTCAAATAAAAGATCAATCTAATAGATAAATTCGTAATTTCAAGAGAGCTGTTAGGAAGGGATTAATGAATATTGTGAAAAGGTTAAGGGTATTTTTATCGCTGAACATGGAAACAAAGCTTTTATTTTTAGAGGCTTTTATTTTTTTAGGGTGGGCGCGTGTACTAAAAAGTATTACCTTTTCCAAAGTTGCACCTTCTTTAGGGGATTACATGAACGAAACAACAGTTTCCCAAATTCAGCCACACGGGGATACACTAAAGAAGGTGTCTGAAGCTATTTCTATTATGAGTCGTTATACTTTTTGGGAAAGTCAGTGCCTTGTTAAAGCTATAGCTGGGATGAAAATGCTCGAAAAACGTCACATTGAGAGTACTCTTTATTTAGGAACTGCTAAGGATAGTCATGGGGAATTAATTGCGCATGCATGGTTACGGAGCGGTTCTTTTTATGTTACTGGATCAGAAGGAATGGAGAAATTTACTGTCGTTGGATCATTTGCAAAGAGGCTAAGTGAGGACACTATTAAAGGAGAATAAAATGGAGAAAGATTTTGGTCTGAATGTAGAGTTCATGTCTAAGGAATTGAAACTTCTTTTTGCAATTTTGAAGTTACAAGATGACGAAACAGTACGAACTTACAGTAATGAATGGTTTTCGGATATTGATTGGGAGGTATTTCTTGATCAAGCTGTGCATCATCGCGTTTATCCGGTGATATATCAAAAACTTAAACAGGTGGATGGGGAACTAATTCCTGCACATATTGTACAAACCTTGAATAGAAAATATAAAAAAAATACATTTCAAATGCTTTATTTAAGTGCTGAAATGGAACGAATAAATAAACTATGTAATGAAAATGAGATTCGTATGATTTTTCTAAAAGGACCTGTACTATCTCAGGACTTATATGGAGATATTTCTTTACGAACATCCTGTGATTTGGACGTTCTTATTCCAATTCAAAATTTAGAAAAAGTAGAAATGCTACTTTTAGAGCAGGGGTATGTAAAAGATGATTATATTCAAACGATATTAAATGATTGGAAATGGAGGCATCATCATATAACATTTTTTCATCCAACAAAGCAGATTAAGCTTGAGATTCATTGGAGGTTAAATCCCGGACCCGGTAAGGAACCTGGGTTTGAAGAGCTTTGGAAGCGAAAGAGAAAAAGTACCCTTACGAGTAATTCTGTCTATATGTTAGGGAAGGAAGATTTATTTTTATTTCTTGTATCTCATGGTGCTAGACATGGTTGGTCCAGATTACGCTGGTTAGTGGATATAAAAAAAATTGTCGATCAAGATCTTAATTGGAGTGAGATTCATAAATTAATGAGAAAATATCAAGTGCTTCATTTAGGAGGACAAGCATTAATTTTAGCAGCTCAATTGCTAGGTGTACGACTAGATGAAAGGATGATGGAATTAGTAGCGAGAAAACGTTCAAAGCAGTTAGCTCAAGAGGCGCTGTTTTATTTCAAGCAAATGATAAACTTGCATACCGATCCTGTCCCTGAAGAAGTATTTATCTATCATAGTCGACACTTATTTTCACTAATGTCTAATCAGCAAAAGATTTTATATATTATGAGCCAATTATATCCTTATCCAATTGATGCAAAAACATTACCGTTACCTAAATTTCTTCATTTTTTATATTTTCCTTTACGTCCGTTTTTATGTCTTTGGAGGAAAACAAAGAAGCTTGCTTTGTTATAGGGGGAACATCGATGAATCATATTATATATTTTATGAAGAAATTATATTCTTCAGCGGGAAAAATACTGTATGTGAATTTATTTGGTATGGTTTTAATAAGTTTACTTGAAGGGGTAGGTATTATTTTATTAATTCCTATGATAAGTATGACTGGAATAATTAATATAGGCGAGGAGAATACTTTTATTGCACCTGTCTCTAGATTTTTGCAGGATTTTCCTAAAACAACAAGTCTAGTTTCTATTTTAGGGATATATATACTAATAGTGTTAGGTCAAAATTTACTACAAAGAAATATAACGCTAAGGGATGCGAGAACGCAACAAGTTTTTGTGCGAAGATTAAGAATAGAAACATATAGTATGATTTTAAAAGCAAAGTGGAGTTTTTTTTTAGAGAAAAGGAAAACAAATCTAATAACTATATTAACTACAGAATTAGCTCGTGTAAGTTATGGGGTTAATTTAATTTTACAATTGTTAGCTGCTATTCTGTTTACATTTATACAGGTGGGGATTGCGTTTTTACTATCTCCTCAAATAACTATATTTGTTTTGGTCTTTGGCTTATTATTCTTGGTAGCTTCTCGTGTTTTTATAAAAAAAGCACGAATACTAGGCGGTAAGACCTCAGAATTGGCAAAAGACTATCTTTCTGGTATAACAGATCATTTTAATGGAATTAAAGATATAAAGAGTAATACTTTGGAAGCATCACGTTTAGACTGGTTACAATCTATAACAAAAAAGATGAATAATGAGCAAATGGAGTATATGAGAATAAGATCGAACTCTCAATTGTTTTATAAAGTTTCAATGGCTATATTAATTGCATTTTTTTTATTATTATCAGTAAGTATATTTAAAGCTCAACCGGCCCAATTACTATTAATCGTACTCATCTTTTCGAGACTATGGCCACGCTTTATGACAATTCAGTCAAATTTAGAACAGCTTGCTGCAAGCATTCCTGCTTTTAAGTCATTATGGGAATTACAAGGGGAATGTATTGAAGCGATTGAAATCCAGGATATACATCATCAAAAACATATAAAGCCGATTTGTATAGAACAGGGTATTGAATGTAAGGATATTTATTTTCGGTATAATAAGAAGGAGCATTTGTATGCACTTCAAAATATTAATGTGCAAATACCAATCAATAGTATGACGGCTATTGTGGGACATTCGGGAGCTGGGAAGAGTACATTAATCGATGTTTTAATGGGATTGATTCAACCAGAGAAAGGTCAAGTGTTAATAGATGGAACTCCTCTTACAAGTGAAAATTTACTGGCATTGAGACGGGCTATTAGTTATGTGCCACAAGATCCTTTCTTATTTAATGCAAGCATAAGAGAAAATTTATTGATGATTGAGCCGAATGCGAATGAAGAACAAATTTGGACTGCATTAGATTTTGCGGCGGCAGCTGAATTTGTGCGAATGCTTCCAAAAGGGTTGGATACTCTCATTGGAGATCGTGGAGTGAGACTTTCAGGTGGTGAACGTCAACGACTTGTACTAGCTCGAGCTATTTTAAGACAACCGTCCATTTTAGTATTAGATGAAGCTACGAGTGCATTAGATGCTGAAAATGAGGTAAAGATCCAATCAGCAATAGAAAGATTGAAAGGAACGATGACTATTGTTGTTATTGCGCATCGGTTATCTACGATCCGCAATGCGGATCAAGTTATTGTTTTAGGAAAAGGTGAAATTGTTCAAAAAGGTGAATTTAATCAATTGGCTAAAGAAAGAAAAGGTGTATTTCGGAATTTATTAGGGTCACAAATGGAAGTGGGTTCATAGAGGAGAAAGATTGAATGAAATCTTGTATTATTGTAATTCGAATTGAATGATAGCCCGGATAATGATTGTTACAACAAAACTTATTCGGGCTTTTATATTTGTAATTTGTAAATTTAGGAGATAAATATAATTCAGTACCTTGCAATAAATAATACTGAGTGGTATATTATGGATAAAGCGGGTACCGTGTATTGAACAGTACTGAAATAAGAAAGGGGGATTGTCCTTGAACGTTCAATTTAAAAAAGGTGTGTTAGAACTGTGTGTATTGGCGCTTGTAAAACGTAAGGATTGTTATGGTTATGAACTTGTTCAGCAAATTTCAAATAAATTTTTAATATCGGAAGGTTCTGTATATCCGCTATTACGTCGTTTAACGAAAGAGGAATATTTTCAAACATATTTAAAAGAATCCACGGAAGGACCGCCTCGTAAATATTATCAACTAACAGAGCAAGGGGAGATGCAACTTACGTTATTAGTAACAGAGTGGCGTGATTTTGCTAAAGGTGTTCAAGAAATTATTGAAGGGGTGGAATGGGATGCGTAAAGAGCAGTTTCTTAAAGAATTATCAAGTCATCTTAGAAAGTTACCAGAAGAAGAGCGACAAGATATTTTATTCGATTATGAAGAGCACTTTCAGTTTGGGATAGAAGAGGGGAAAACTGAATCAGAAATAATAAAGGGTCTTGGCTCTCCGAAAGTAATTGCGAAAGACTTACTTGCGATGTATCGATTTGATGAAATGAAAAAAGATCCGTCGACTTCAAATGTGACAAGAGCTGTCATGGCGGCGGTTGGACTTAGTTTGTTTAATTTTATTATTGTGTTAGGCCCGTTAGTTGCAATTATCGGTTTTATATTTTCTTTTTGGGTCGGTGGGATTGCTAGTGTAGTGACACCATTTTTCGTTGTTGTAAAAGTATTTATGGGCACTTTTATATGGCTGGATCTTTTCGTTGGTATAACGTTTGTTGGAGTAGGTTTGTTGTTATGTATTGTAGCTTATTATAGTACGAAGTGGTTTAAAAGATTATGTGTACGCTATGTAGTATGGAACTTCAAAATGATAAAAGGGGAGTAGATGATGAAAAAGATATTATTAGTAGCTATCGCTTGTATCATTATTGGAGTAATAGGGATTTCACAAACATATGAAAAAGCAGTAAAAACTGCAGAAAAAGGAGATAAAGAGGACGTAATTAAGAACGAAACGCTAAAAAATGTAGAAGTTAAGTTAGATGCAGGAGATATTGTTGTCCAAAAATCTCCTGATTCCTCTTTTTATGTAAAGCAAACAGGAGACGTAAGTAAACAGGAGATTCGTATTGCTGAAGATGGTGATACATTAAAAGTCCTAGGGGAAATAGAAAAAGGTGTTTCATTTGATTTTTCATTTTACAATTTTGGATTTCAAACGCCTACATTGACTATACTTGTGCCTGAACGTTCTTACCAAGAGATAAAAGTGAATTCATCCGCTGGACAAATAGAAATAAGTGATGTGAAAAGTGATCGCGTAAGTGTTGGAACACTTGCTGGAGAAGTAGATGTGAAACATGTAACAGCAAAGAGTGTGGAGGGTTCTACAAAAGCTGGCGAGGTGAATTTTAAAAAAGTCATAGGGAAAGCAACAGCAAAAACGGCTAGCGGGGATGTATATATTATGGATCATGATCCCAAATATGATGTAGAGGCAAGTTCAACTGCTGGAGATGTAGATATTACTTTGTTGGAAAAACCACAAGATGCAGTTATAACGGGGCAAAGTGCTGCTGGAGACGTGACAATTTTTAATGAAGAAAATCAAAATATAACAATTGGTAATGGGAGTAAAAAAATTAGCGGTAAAACAGCTGCTGGAGATGTTACTATTGAAACGCGTTGATAATTAAGGTAATGTTTTCTTTTGAGTGAACGGAAATCTATCAAAATATAAAAAGAAGATAATGCCCTATATAAATAAGGGGATTATCTTCTTTTTATTATTTTTAATGTAAATCACGATATACGCCAATTACTTTTCCGATAACTGACACTTGTTTTAAAATGATAGGTTCTAGAGAAGAGTTTTCCGGTTGTAGACGGAAATGATCTTTTTCTTTGTAGAAACGTTTAACAGTTGCTTCGTTATCTTCTGTTAAAGCAACTACAATTTCACCGTTGTATGCAGACTGTTGTTGGCGAACTACAACTAAATCCCCATCAAAAATACCAGCTTCAATCATGCTATCTCCAGAAATACGTAACATAAACACTTGATCTGCTCCAGCAACGATACTAGCTGGAAGTGGGAAGTGATCTTCTACACTTTCGACTGCTGTAATCGGTAAACCGGCAGTAACTTTTCCGACGATTGGAACTTGAATAACAGATTGTGTTTCTGTTTCCATTCGGTTGTCACCTAAAATTTCAATTGCACGTGGTTTTGTTGGATCGCGTCGAATATATCCTTTTTCTTCTAGTCGTGATAAATGTCCGTGCACTGTAGAACTAGAAGCGAGGCCGACTGCTTGACCGATTTCACGTACGGAAGGTGGATATCCTTTTTCTTGTACTTTTAGCTTAATAAAGTCGAGAATGTCTTGCTGGCGTTTCGTTAACTTTTCCATGTTTTCTAACACCTCGTTTTCTTTCGTTTTTCTTATTAATAAGTATAACATGCAAAAAAACATTCTACAAACATAAGTTCGAACAAAAGGGAGATTTATGATACACTAGAGGGAAAATAAAGCGAGAAAGAAGGGTTCAAAATGAATGCAATTGTTTATGCGCGTGTCAGTACAACAAAAGAAGCACAAGAAACATCATTATTGCGTCAAAAAGATGAATTATTGCATTTAGCTGAGCGCTATCAAATGAATGTAACAAAGGTGATTGAAGAGCAAGCTAGTGGCTATACAATTGAACGTGATGGCATATTAGAAGTATTAGATACAATTCGAGATGAACAAGTTGATGTACTTCTAATACAAGATGAAACGCGTCTTGGTAGAGGGAATGCGAAGATTGCATTAATGCATTGTTTACATAAAGAAGGAATAAAAGTATATACACATACGCATAATGGCGAATTACAACTTTCAGATTCTGACTCGATGGTATTGGACATAATTGGAATCGTGGAAGAGTATCAAAGAAAGATTCACAATTTGAAAATTAAGCGTGGCATGCAAAGAGCGGTAGAGAAAGGATTTCGTCCAGAGAATAATTTGAAAAATCGTCATTTAAGTATAGGACGTGAGAAAAAAGAATTACCAATTGAGGAAATTGTACGTTTACGCCGGAATGAATTAACTTTTGAAGAAATTGCAGCAACACTTCGTGGTTTTGGTCATGATGTTTCAAAAGCAACTGTACATCGAAGGTATGTAGAATATACAAAGCAATTGCTTGATAAAGAGGACTAACTATTGTATGATAATAATCAGTTTTGAGTAGAAGGGGGATTCGAGATGCCAAGTCAAGAACTCATTGAACGCATTAACTTCTTAGCGAAAAAAGCAAAAGCTGAAGGCTTAACTGAAGAAGAACAACGTGAGCGCCAATCGCTACGTGAACAATATTTAAAAGGATTTCGTCAAAATATGTTAAACGAATTAAAAGGAATTAAAGTCGTTAACGAAGAAGGAACGGATGTTACACCGACGAAATTAAAAGCTTTAAAAAAGCAAGATAATGCAAAATTAAATTAAAAGATGGGCGCAGCCCATCTTTTTTTATTTGTTAAAATCGTTATTTAATAACTTTCCAGTTGTCATTCTTCGTTGCTTCTATTCTTTTATGCTTCAATATATAGTTAGCGATAAGTTCAGACATATCTGTTGGTATGTCTTTTACTATTGGTTTATTTTGAAACATAAAGAAGTTCCCGCCACCGCTTGCACGATAATTATTCATAACAACGTCATATTCTTCATTCATATTAAGAGGAGAACCTTTATACTGTAAAGACTCTATTCTCTCGCCAATAGGTTTTGAAATGTTTAATACATACGAAATCCCTTCCCACATATCGTAATTATAGTGAGTAGGTTTTGGTTCTATGAATGCAGGATTAACAATTATGTCTCCATCTTCATTTAATGTGAAATAAGTAGCAGAGAGCTCGAGAGCATCTTTTATATCTGCTCCAGTCACTCGAATAACCTGTAATGTGTTTGGGTAAATATAATTGGTAACGATATCCCGCATTGTGACATGTTGCGGGAAACCTGGAGATGTATTTTGGAACAAACTTGTACAAGAAATAGAGACATTAGCTATCTCCATTTGTATTTTATTTATGAATTCAATAAAAGGATGGTCTTGCAAACGAGTTTGCATAGCATCTGAAATTCGCATGTCCCCATGAATGATTCCAATAGGTTGATCAAGCCATTTTTGTGTTTTCTCTTCATAATCGGCTACCAAGGAAAGAACATCTTTGTCTGCCTCAATTCCTTGCACAGGTAATAATTGTGAATAACTCTCTTTCTTCACCCATCTTTGTTCCGTTTTTTCAAATGTTACTGTTACTTTTCCAACTGAATGTCCATTGCATCCGGTCTGTAAAATTGTTACACCATTAATCACTGTGTGAGCGATTTCTCGGTGTTGGTGGCCTGTTAGTAAAATATCTATGCCTTCAATTTCATGGCATATTGCATATCCTTGATTTTCACCTGTTAAAACTTCAGTCGGTTCTCCAGTTTGTAAATCACGTTCAAATCCTCCGTGATAGGCGACGACTAGTAAATCTGGTTTCTCATGTTCGTGGATGTAAGAAACCCATTTTCTTGTAGTTTCGAATGCGTCTTCAAATAGTAAATCTTTTATGTGATGAGCTTGTTCCCAATTTGGGATGTAATGCGTTGTTACCCCTAAGATAGCAATTTTCATATTTGATTCGATATGTTTTATTATATATGGTTTCCCGAAATAAGGTTTTTTTATGTTTTTATCTAAAATGTTTGCTGATAGGTATGGGAAGTTTGCAGTATCTACAGCATGATTTAATATATCCATTCCATAATTAAATTCATGATTGCCGATAATTGCAGTGTCATACTCTAAGTAGTTAGCTAATAAGGACATTGGATTTTTCTTATCTTTTTCGTATGTAGCGTAATGATAAGTAAATGGTGTTCCTTGTATAAAGTCACCGTTATCAATCAAAAGAACGTTTGCATTTTGAGAACGTTCTTTTTTTATGAGAGTAGAAATTTTAGCTAAACCAATTTCTGCTTTGGAGTTATCTTGGTAGTGAATAGGATACACAGTACCATGTACATCGCTTGTTAATAAAATATTTAAAGTTACAATTTGATTTTGATTCAACACCATTCACCTTTTCTATTGTTATCTTTCAATTAATCATATCAAATATATGAAAAGAATTTTAATGTGAATGTATAGAATGTGTAAAGATTCTGTAAATAAGAAATTATTTGTAAAAATATGTGATATATTTCTTCATGTTTATGAAAGGTTATTTTATAACAACGAAAAATGGAGGCATTAACATGTTGAAAAAAGTTTTTGCAATGAGCACGACAGTTGTATTAGCAGCGGGATTATTAAGTGGGTGTGGAACGAAGGAATCAAGTGCAAGTAAAAATGAAGATACGAAAAAAGGTTATGTACCGAAGACACTAAATGTTCAATTTGTTCCTTCTCAAAATGCAGATACGTTAGAGGCGAAGGCAAAACCATTGGAAAAGCTATTAAGTGATAAATTAAACATTCCGGTAAAAGTTAGTATTTCAACGAATTACAATACAATTGTAGAAGCGATGGCATCTAAGCAAGTAGATGTAGGCTTTTTACCTCCAACAGCGTATGTGTTAGCGCATGAGAAAAAGGCTGCAAACGTAATTTTACAGGCGCAACGTTTTGGGGTAGATGATGAAACTGGAGCTCCCACAAAGGATTTAGTAGATGTTTATAAATCAGAGTTTGTTGTTAAGAAAGATTCTAATATTAATAGTGTAAAAGATTTAAAAGGTAAAAAAATTGGCTATCAAGATGTAACATCATCAGCGGGTTATGTATGGCCTGCGGCTGTATTGTTAAAAGAGGGAATCGATCCGTTGAAAGATGTGAAACCTGTTACATTAAAAGGTCATGATCAGTCACTTATTGCTCTTTTAAATGGTGATGTAGATGCAGCTGTTGTATTTCAAGATGCTCGCAATATTGTGAAAAAAGATTATCCGAATATATTCGATCAAACGAAAATAGTAAAATTTACGGAGAAAATTCCAAACGATACGATTTCTGTACGCTCTGATTTAGATGCAGAGTGGAGCAAGAAATTACAAGATGCTTTCATTGAAATAGGAAAGAATGAGGAAGGGCACAAAATCATTAAAGAAGTATACTCACATGAAGGATATGTTAAATCGGATGATAGTAAATTTGATACCGTTCGTGAATATGGAAAGAAAGTGAAAACGCAATAATACATATGGAAATGGCGACTAACTGGAAAGTGTGTGATTTCAGTTAGTTTGCCGTTTTTCAGTTATTGATAATACATAGAAGGTAGGTAAGATGTGTGATAGAGTTTCGAAATGTTTCCAAAGTGTATCCGAATGGTACAAAAGGATTGAATAATATAAACTTGAAAATTCAAAAAGGTGAGTTTGTTGTAATGGTCGGGCTATCCGGGGCTGGAAAATCTACACTTCTCAGATCGGTAAATCGCCTTCATGAGATCACAGAAGGAGAAATCATTATTGAAGGGGAGTCTATTACTGCTGCAAAAGGAAAAGGATTACGACGCATGCGCCGAGACATTGGTATGATTTTTCAAAGTTTTAACCTTGTGAAGCGATCAACGGTACTGAAAAATGTATTAGCTGGGCGGGTTGGATATCATTCTACATTGCGTACAATGTTAGGTCTGTTTCCGAAAGAGGATGTGGAGCTTGCATTTCAGGCGTTGAATAGAGTGAATATCTCAGAAAAAGCATATGCACGAGCTGATGAATTATCAGGGGGACAACAGCAACGTGTATCAATTGCTAGAGCATTGGCACAAGAAGCAAAAATCATATTGGCAGATGAGCCTGTTGCTTCGTTAGACCCATTGACAACAAAGCAAGTAATGGATGATTTGAAGAAAATTAATGAAGATTTTGGAATTACGACAATTGTAAACTTACATTCTATTGATTTAGCAAGGCAATATGCTACTCGTATTATTGGATTACATGCTGGTGAAATTGTATTTGATGGATTAGTAGAAGAGGCAACGGATGAAAAATTCGCTGAAATTTATGGGGACGTAGCTCAGAAAAGCGCATTATTAGAGGTGGCAGCAAAATGAATGAAGTGACGATATATTCGAAATCGATACCGAAGCCGCCGAGTAAATTGAAACATATGTTAACGGTTATTCTAGTTATTTTACTGTTGTGGGGTAGTAGTGTACAGGTCGACGCATCATTTTCAAAACTAGTAGTTGGTTTTCCAAATATGATGGATTTATTGAAGGAAATGGTGCCACCAGATTGGAGTTATTTTCAAATTATTACAACAGCGATGTTAGATACAATACGTATGGCGATTATTGGAACGACTTTAGGGGCGATTTTAGCCATTCCACTTGCACTATTTGCGGCAAGTAATGTATTTACTAGTGCATTTTTGTACAGTCCAGCTCGATTGATTTTAAATTTTATACGAACAATACCAGATTTATTATTAGCGGCTATTTTTGTAGCGATTTTTGGAATAGGACCACTTCCAGGTATTTTGGCTCTTACTTGTTTCTCGGTTGGACTCGTAGCGAAATTATTGTATGAGTCAATTGAATCAATTGATCCAGGTCCATTAGAAGCGATGACGGCTGTAGGAGCAAATAAGGTGCAATGGATAGTTTATGGGGTCATTCCGCAAGTGAAAGCGCACTTTGTCTCCTATGTACTTTATACATTTGAGGTGAATGTACGTGCAGCAGCTGTTCTAGGTTTAGTAGGAGCAGGTGGTATTGGATTATATTATGATCGTACACTTGGATTTTTACAATATCAACAAACTGCTTCCATTATTATTTATACCCTTGTTGTTGTATTGCTAATTGATTATATAAGTACATTGTTGCGGGAGAAATTATAATGAGTAAGACGACGATAATCATACCAAAACCGAAGAAACTGAGTGTAAATCGCTGGATTATTTTTATAGCACTTACAGTTGTATATGTATGGGCCTTTTCAGGAGTCCCGTTAGAGGGAATAAAGAATACGGCGGGAGAAATTACAAAAGCGATTATGACAGGTGTATTGAACCCAGATTGGTCGTATGTATCTTTGCCAGATGGTGAAGATTTATTACATGGTTTAATTGATACGTTGGCAATTGCGATATTAGGTACATTTATTTCTGCTTTTTTATCTGTTCCATTTGCTTTTTGGGCGGCAACGAATATGAGTAGTGGAAAATTAACTTCAGGAACTGGGAAATTTGTACTTAGTTTTGTTCGTACATTTCCAGAATTAGTTATGGCTCTTTTATTTATAAAAGCTGTTGGTCCAGGCTCTTTTGCCGGAGTTCTAGCTTTAGGATTACACTCTATCGGAATGTTAGGGAAACTATATTCGGAAGGAATTGAAAATATAGATAAGGGACCGACGGAAGCGTTAATAGCAACGGGTGCAAATCGATTTCAAATACTTTGGTATGCGGTATTACCACAAGTGTTACCGGATTTTCTATCGTATACGTTATACAGATTCGAGATTAATGTACGATCCGCTGCAATTTTAGGTGTTATTGGAGCAGGTGGTATTGGTACGCCATTAATTTTTGCACTTAGTTCACGTAATTGGTCTCGTGTGGGAATTATTTTATTAGGTATCATTTTAATGGTAATTATAATTGATTTTATTTCAAGTTCTATTCGTAAGCGAATTATTTAAATTATCAAAAAAAGTTGGTATAGAATAAATTAGTGTATTTGTATAAAAATGCAGATAATTCCCTTTCTTCCTAAAATAAAAACAATAAAAAAGTATGTCATATTGAATGCCCATACATTCCCGGAAACATTGATTTTTTTATGGAAAATCAAAAAAACATCAACATATTTGTCGATACATGTTGTATAATCTTGCGTGGGAAGCTATCATATAAATGTATAAAACGTTTACTAACATACGCGAAGGGAAGAATAGCATGTCACATTCAATCGAACAACTTTCTATCAACACGATTCGCACATTATCCATTGATGCGATTGAAAAAGCAAACTCTGGTCACCCAGGAATGCCAATGGGTGCAGCACCAATGGCTTATACATTATGGACTCAATTTATGAAACACAATCCAAATAACCCAACGTGGTTTAACCGCGATCGTTTCGTATTATCTGCAGGTCATGGTTCAATGTTATTATACAGCCTACTTCACTTATCTGGTTATGATGTAACAATGGATGACTTAAAGAACTTCCGTCAATGGGGAAGCAAAACTCCAGGACATCCTGAGTACGGTCATACAGCAGGTGTAGACGCAACTACTGGTCCACTTGGACAAGGTATTGCAACTGCTGTTGGTATGGCGATGGCTGAAAGACATTTAGCGGCTAAATACAACCGTGATGCGTATAATGTAGTAGATCATCATACATACGCTATTTGTGGTGATGGAGATTTAATGGAAGGCGTTTCTGCTGAAGCATCTTCATTAGCTGCTCATTTACAATTAGGTCGTCTTGTTGTACTGTACGATTCAAACGATATTTCATTAGATGGCGATTTAAATCGTTCATTCTCTGAAAGTGTAGAAGATCGTTACAAAGCATACGGATGGCAAGTAATCCGTGTTGAGGATGGAAACGATATTGAAGCAATCGCAAAAGCAATTGAAGAAGCGAAAGCTGACGAAAAACGCCCAACGCTAATTGAAGTAAGAACGACAATTGGTTTCGGTTCTCCAAACAAATCAGGGAAATCAGCTTCACATGGTTCTCCACTTGGTGTAGACGAAACAAAATTAACGAAAGAAGCATACGCTTGGACTGCTGAACAAGACTTCCATGTAGCAGAAGAAGTATATGACAACTTCCGTAAAACAGTACAAGATGTTGGTGAAACGACGCAAGCTGCGTGGAACACGATGCTCGGTGAATATGCACAAGCATATCCAGAATTAGCAAACGAACTGCAAGCAGCAATGAACGGTCTTCTTCCAGAAGGTTGGGAACAAAGCTTACCAACTTATGAATTAGGATCAAAAGCAGCAACACGTAATTCTTCAGGTGCTGTAATTAATGCTATTGCAGAGTCTGTACCATCATTCTTTGGTGGATCAGCTGACCTTGCTGGTTCTAACAAAACATATATGAATAACGAAAAAGACTTCACAAGAGCTGATTACAGCGGTAAAAACATTTGGTACGGTGTTCGTGAGTTTGCGATGGGTGCAGCAATGAACGGTATTGCACTACATGGCGGTTTAAAAACTTACGGTGGTACGTTCTTCGTGTTCTCTGACTACTTACGTCCAGCAATTCGTCTTGCAGCACTAATGCAATTGCCTGTAACATATGTATTCACACATGATAGTATCGCTGTTGGTGAAGATGGTCCAACACATGAACCAATCGAACAATTAGCAGCACTTCGTGCAATGCCAAACGTTTCTGTTATTCGTCCAGCAGACGGTAACGAATCAGTTGCAGCTTGGAGACTAGCTCTAGAATCAACAAAAACACCAACTGCATTAGTGTTAACTCGTCAAGATCTTCCAACATTAGAAGGTGCAAAAGACGACACTTATGAAAAAGTAGCAAAAGGTGCATATGTAGTTTCTGCAAGCAAAAAAGAAACTGCCGATGTAATCTTAATTGCAACTGGATCTGAAGTAAGCTTAGCAATTGAAGCGCAAAAAGCTCTAGCAGCAGACGGCGTTGATGCAGCTGTTGTTAGCATGCCATCTATGGATCGCTTTGAAGCTCAAACTGCTGAGTACAAAGAATCTGTACTACCAAAAGCGGTAACGAAACGTTTCGCAATTGAAATGGGTGCTACAATCGGATGGCACCGTTACGTAGGTCTTGATGGAGATGTACTAGGTATCGATACATTTGGTGCTTCTGCTCCTGGTGAGAAGATTATGGAAGAGTATGGATTTACTGTAGAGAACGTTGTTCGTAAAGTAAAAGAAATACTTTAATGATTTTAGAAAAATCTCTCCAGCAGGGGAGATTTTTCTATGTAGTTGAGTTTTTTCGACAGAAAAAGTTTTTTCTCTCTCCGTAGTCAGACAATCATTGCAAATTTTCTCTTATATAATGTAGGGAAAAGGTTGTCCAGATTGGGAGGGGAAAAATGAAAACGTATGAATTGTATTTAATTCAAGAGGATATTGCGAAAGCTTACTTTGGTCGTGAATATATGTTTTTTGATTTATTTGCTCGATTTTCAGAATCTGGGTCCCTTTCGGAGAAGAAAGTATTATATAAACAAATGACGTATATTACGATGCCGTTACAAGTAATGAAAATTCACCATAAATTAGAACAAGCTTTGCGTGTTCTTGGCAAATATGAAAGAACGAATTATACTCATACGCTTTATACAGGAGCTGAATACGGAGAAATAGTCGTGAAATCACAATATATTCGAATGAATACTTCTGGAAATGTATCCATGGAAACAACTTTCTTTGAGGTGCTTAGAAAGTGTGAGTTAACATTTTTAGCGATGGATTATGAAAATAAAAAGTACGGCTGGTTAAATCCTCTAAAACAAGTACGAACATATGTGTAAAAAATGTCGAATAGTATCTTGTCTTATTGAAAAGGTTTTAGTACACTGTAAGGTAGACAACATGAAGGAGGAAAAGATATGCCAATGTGGTTAGGTATTCTAGTGGGCGTAGTAGCACTAGTAGCAGGCGTGGCGTTAGGATTTTTCATTGCCCGCAAATATATGATGAATTACTTACAAAAAAATCCACCAATTAACGAACAAATGCTAAAAATGATGATGATGCAAATGGGGCAAAAACCTTCCCAAAAGAAAATCAATCAAATGATGAGCGCGATGAACAAGCAACAAACGAAATAAGCGCTAAAGGGCACTCTTACCGAGTGCCCTTTTCTTTTGGATATAATAAGTGTTTAAAACTTTTAAAAATTCTGTGTTTTTGGTAAACTGAAAACATCGCTCATTTTAAGGGAGGAGGATAAATATGAAAGTGTTTTTTAATTTAGCTTGGTTTTTTAAGCAAGAAAAACGAGCGTACATAATCGGAATTATTATGTTATTTGGTGTCGCGCTTCTTGAACTTGTAGCGCCAAAAGTACTAGGGATTGTAGTAGATGAAATTAATAGTGGAACATTAACGTCTGAAAAATTGTTGAACTGGGTTATTCTATTAGTAGTTGTAGGAATTACGATGTATATATTACGTTACTTATGGCGTATTATGATTTTTGGATCTTCTTTAAAACTAGCTCGTCAACTGCGAAAGAATCTATATGAACATTTTACTAAGATGAGCCCATCCTTTTATCAATCACGTCGCACAGGCGATTTGATGGCACATGCGACAAATGATATTCAGGCGATTCAGCAAACTGCGGGGTCAGGTGTTTTAACACTCGTTGATTCATTAGCTGTTGGAGGATGTGTACTCGTAGCGATGGGATTTACAATTAGTTGGAAGTTAACGCTATTAAGTTTAATTCCGATGCCAATTGTAGCTATTTCTACAAATTATTATGGAACTTTATTGCATAGAAGATTTCATAAGGCGCAGCAATCGTTTTCTGAAATCAATGATAAAGTACAAGAAAGTATGAGTGGGATGAAGGTAATTCGCTCACTTGGACAAGAGAAAGAGGATTTACAAGCGTTTCGGAAAAAATCTGAAGATGTCGTATATAAAAATATGCTAGTTGCACGTATTGACTCGTTATTCGATCCAACGATTTCCTTAATTGTCGGATTTTCATTTTTGATCGCAATTTGTTACGGATCATTATTAGTCGTACGAGGTGAATTAACTGTAGGGGAATTGGTAACATTTACAACGTACTTAGGGACACTTGTATGGCCAATGTTAGCGTTTGGATGGCTATTTAATATTATGGAGCGTGGACGTGCTTCGTATGATCGTGTGGAGAAAATACTTTCACAAACTTCAGATGTAGTGAATAGGGACAATGCTATAAATACTATAGCAAGTGGTGATGTTTCGTTCGCTGTTGATTCGTTTTCTTATAAAAAGAATGAACTATTAAACTTAAAAGATATTTACTTTAATTTAAGAAAAGGTGAAACGTTAGGAATTGTAGGGCGTACCGGTGCAGGGAAGACGACGTTGTTAAAATGTTTAATTCGGGAGTATGATCATTTTAATGGTGAATTAAAAGTTGGGGAGCGGGATGTTCGAGATTTAACACTTCACGGTGTGCGTTCTGCAATTTCATATGTACCGCAAGATCACTTTTTGTTTTCAGCGAGTATTGGGGAGAACATTGCTTTTGGAAAGGCCGATGCTACATATAAGGAAATTAGCCGAGCTGCTGATATTGCTTGTATTCATAATGATATATTTCAATTTCCAGAAGGGTATGACACTGTAGTAGGTGAAAGGGGCGTTTCACTATCAGGAGGTCAAAAACAGAGAATCTCTATTGCGCGTGCATTATTAACAAATGCTGAAATTTTAATATTAGATGATTGTTTATCAGCCGTAGATGCAAAAACAGAAGAAACTATTTTAACTGCATTGAAACGAGAAAGGGCAGAGAAAACGACGATTATTACTGCCCATCGTTTAAGTGCTATTCAGCATGCAAATCTTATTCTTGTTATTGACGAAGGTAGGGTTATGCAGCGAGGGACACATGAGCAATTAATGAAAGAAAATGGTTGGTATAAAGAAATGTACGAAAGCCAGCAGTTAGAGGCATTAGTAGAGAAAGGAGGCGTATGATGGCTGAGGAAAAACGGAGTGATTTAAGAAGGTTGCTTTCTTATATGAGGCCTTATAAGGGGTTATTGGCGTTAGCATTTTTATTTCTAGTTGGTGCAACTGTAACTGAAATGATGGGTCCTTTTTTAATTAAACAATTTCTTGATGAACACTTAGTGCCAGGTAACTTTGAACAATCAGCACTTGTAACCCTATTTGTAGTGTATATCATTGCTCATTTATTAAAAGTATTATTTACTTATTTAGACTTATTGTACTTTCAAAATATTGCTTTTAAGATTGTCCAAGATATGCGAGTTGAAGTGTATGAACATGTTCAAAAATTGTCATTAAGCTTCTTTGATCGTACGCCGATTGGTACGCTCGTATCCCGCATAACGAATGATACAGAAGCGATTAAGGATTTTTATGTTAGTGTACTATCAACATTCGTGAAAAATGTAGTCTTTTTAGTAGGGATTTTAGTAGCGATGTTTTTATTAGATGTAAAATTAGCGCTATTTTCGCTCATATTAATTCCGATAATGTTTGCAATTATGGTGTTGTATCAAAGGAAAAGTGCAGCTTTTTATTTAGAGGTACGTAATCAGCTGAGTATATTAAATGCAAAGTTAAATGAGTCCATTCAAGGTATGAATATTGTTCAGGTGTTCCGGCAAGAAAAGCGGATGAGAAAAGAATTTGAAGAAGTGAACAATAAACATTTTAGTGCTGGACGTCGTACATTGAAATTAGATGCATTACTTTTACGTCCAGCAACAGATCTTGTTCATATTGTAGCAATTGCGTTAGTACTTGGTTTATTCGGAATCGATGCTTTAAAGAGTCCTGTTGAAGTAGGGGTTTTATATGCTTTCGTTAACTATATTCATCGTTTCTTCCAGCCGGTAAATGAGATGATGATGAAACTATCTTTCTTCCAGCAAGCGCTTGTTTCATCATCGCGTGTATTTCATTTAATAGATGATAAAGATTTAGCTCCTGTTCAAATGGGGAGTGAACGGCCACGAGTAGCTAACGGGGAAATTCAGTTTAAAGATGTTACTTTTTCATATGATGGAAAGCGTGACGTTTTAAAAAATGTATCTTTTCACGTAAAGCCAGGGCAAACGGTTGCTTTCGTAGGGCATACTGGTAGCGGAAAGAGTACGATTATGAATTTATTAATGAGATTTTACAATATTAAATCAGGAAATATAGTAATAGACGGAGTAGATTTAGAGAAGTTTGAAGAACAAGAAATTCGAAAGAAAATTGGTCTTGTGCTGCAAGATGCATTTTTATTTGCTGGAAATGTAAAGCAAAACATTCGTATGTATAATGAAGAGATTACGGATGAAGAGATAGAGGAAGCGGCAAAGTTTGTGCAAGCGAATACGTTTATTGAAAAATTACCAGAGCAGTATGATACAGAAGTTGTCGAAAGAGGAGCTGCATTTTCTAGTGGTCAAAGGCAATTAATTGCTTTTGCTAGAACGATAGCAACTAATCCAAAAGTATTAGTGTTAGATGAAGCGACGGCTAATATTGATACAGAAACAGAGGAGGCTATCCAAACGGCATTGCAGCAAATGCGAAAAGGTAGAACAACGATAGCGATTGCGCACAGATTGTCTACAATCCAAGATGCGGATCAAATATTTGTTATGCATGAAGGGGAAATTGTAGAAAGCGGAACACATCAAGAGTTACTTAGTAAACAAGGACTTTATTACAATATGTATTTACTGCAAAATAAAGGTAGTTTGCAAAAGGCCTTGTAATTACAAGGCCTTTTTTGCGGTGTTAAAAGTGTATTAATGGAGTTTCTCATGTACGGTGTAGTTTCAATTTCACTTTTTTCTTAAACACCTCGACAAAATAAATATATTAGAACTTTATTACTATAGCATAAAAGTCGTGTCCACTAACTGAAGTTGTACATATTGTATACGGAATAAAAAATTTGATAGGAGCTTTTATATGCAAAATAGATCCAGTTCAAATGTTACGTTTATCGATGTGTCTCATTGGGAAGGAAACATCGATTGGAATGCTGTGAAGTCATCTGGTATTCCAGCGGCGTATGCAAAAGCGACGGAAGGTGTGAACTATATTGACCCTACTTTCGTTCAAAATGTACAAGCTGCGAGAAATGCGAATGTATTAATTGGTGCATATCATTTTGCGCACCCAGAACAAAATGATGCCATTTCAGAAGCGAAATATTTTGTGAATATATTACAGAGTAATCAGACGGACTTAATGCCTGTTTTAGATTTAGAATCGCCAACGGATACTAGCAATAGTAGTTTAACGGGTGCGACTATATCGAATTGGGCAAGAAGTTTCGTAAATTATGTGAAACAAGCAACTGGGAAAAATGTAATGTTATATACAGGAGTTTGGTATATTAATGAATTTGGAATTAGCGGGTTAAGTGACATTCCACTATGGATTTCCAGATATTCTAGTATACCGCCTGCTGATGCTGGTGGATGGACAGAGTGGACAGCATGGCAGTACACAGATTCTGGGCAAATTTCAGGTGTAGGAAATTGTGATGTATCAGCAGCTGTTTCATTAGAAGTTTTACAAGGAAATGGAGGTAATGTTCCAAATCCTAATAATGCGACTCCAGTATACGGAGTTGCTGTAATTAATGGAGATAATGTGAATTTACGAAGTGGACCATCTTTACAATTTAGTGTAATTCGCCAATTGAATCGTGGCGAATCATATGAAGTTTGGGGAGAACAAGATGGATGGCTCTGTTTAGGGACAAATCAGTGGGTATATAATGATTCAAGTTATATTCAGTATAAACATTATGTGGCAACTATTACTGGCGATAATGTGAATCTGCGAGACGCTCCATCATTAAACGGGAATGTTATAAGACAGTTACATCATGGTGAATCATATCGAGTATGGAGTAAGCAAGATGGATGGCTTTGCTTAGGGACAAATCAATGGGTATACTATGATTCAAGTTATATTCAGTATGGTGTACAATAAAGTGAACTTAAAAGGTATCTCGACTGAGGTGCCTTTTATTAAAAATATATAATTTTTACAAAGTGTATATTGAAAGCATAGTATAATATAATGGATATATTTATAAAAAAATAATCGAAAATGAAATAAAGGAGTAGAAATATGGATTATGTGCTAATAGGTGGAATTTTAATATTATTAGCTGCAGTGTTTGTACTGTTTTATAAAAATAAACAGTTAGAATCAGAGAGTCAGCAAGTAGAATTTGAAAAGAAACAAGCGATTGAAACGTATGAAAGTGAAATTGCAGCTACGATTACAGATCATAAAGAACAACAAAGTACTTTAAAGAATATGGAACAGAAAAAATATAATGATTTACAAGTTAGTACAGCTAGAGAACTTGAAAATATGCGCATGATGAAAAATCAACTGGCTGTTCAACATAGTAAAGAACGTAGTGAAATGCAAGATAAGCATAGTAAAGAACTACATATGTTTCAAAATTTAATTGCGGATTTACGAGAGTATACCAAAAATGGTGCTGAAGTGAATACACATGAAACATTACATTATATGAAACGAGGTTTTGTTGAGCAAGGAATCATACTAGAAGATGAATTTCATATTATGCCGAACGTTTTTATGATACGCAATAAATCTAGACATAAACGTGACATAAACGATAATCGAATCCATCACCTCATTTTATGTAAAACTGGTATTTATCTACTTGAGACGAAAAAATGGACAGGGAAATTAATCCATGGCTTAACGAGAGAAAATGCAGGTATATATTCATTTATGATTGAGGAAATTGGCAAGTATCAACATGAAATTGAAAAAGAAGAGACATTTGAATTTATTACGGATGGAACGTCATTAACTTTGCAAGTAAGAAATGAAGGGAATCCAGCGTATAAAGCGAAAATATTATCTCAAACTTTATATAATTGTTTGGAAGAAATGCAAATAGATATTGTAAAGGAAAAAATAAAACCGATTGTATATTTTGAAAATGAGAGTGGAAAAGAAGTTATTGATCTTTCTAATGAAGAATTGCCGAGATTTAAAGATAGAGAGCAAATTGTAACGTTTTTCAGAAATGAAGTTTTGACAAGTAAAGTAATATATACCGCACAAGAACTAGGAAATATTAGAGATATGATTGGTCAGATGAATCATGTTTCGAAGTGAAACTTTAATTAGCAGAGCTATTATAGGTAGCAGGACTTCCACCTAACATAGCAAGGCTTGAAGTGGGAGTTTCACTGCCTGTAAATAGCGGGGTAAAGTAGGCGCTTTAGGTGGAGAAAGGCAAAAGCTCTATATTGTGGGGAATATTGTACATTTATTTTTGTTTGTATATGAATGTATCTTTGTTATTGATATGGTTCATGTGTCATTGAGTGTAATGAGTATATTTGTAATAGCAATGCCTTTTATTCTACTAGTTATTATTCAAAAGGCTGTCTTACATGTATCGGCAAGACGTGATAAAGATAAGAAATAACTGTTCACTGTAATGATGGTTGCTCTCATTCCATTGATAGTATGTACTTTACAATTAAGTTTAAATAAATACACTTCAAATTTTAATCAGGATCGGTGGTTAAATGATGAAGAAAAACGGGTATATATGATAGATGACTTATTAAAGCGGCATAAATTGATAGGGAAATCAAATGGGGAAATGATATATTTGCTCCGAATGATACGATTAAACGTGATGAAGTTGTTATTATGATTGATCGTGCATTGCAATACAAAAATATAAAAGGTAATTTAGTTCCATTACCATTTACGGATTAAAATTTAGCGTATGATAAACAGGCAGTTCAGCGTGTTTAAGGGTTAGGTATTGTAAAAGGGAATGAGAATAATGAGTTTATGCCAAAAGGTTCTGCAACACGTGGGGAATCCGCAGCATTTATTAATAGAATGTTAAAAGTAATAGGGAGTAAATAATGGAAAGGCATTCGCTTTGGCGAGTGCTTTTTTATTTTTGAATATGTTATAGAAAGGGGATGTGAATTTTGACTGGAATAAGGAATGAAAGTGGAGGTGATGCATATATTTAGAGGCATTGGGTAGTTTTTTGTATAAAATGAAAAGGAGGTAGGACGGTGAAATCAATACCGACTGAAGTCCTGAGTAAGGAATTGATGGAAAGAGAAGGGGTTATATCTATTTCAGTGATGGAATTTGAAAAGATAGAAGTGGCAGGAGTAGTTGTTTCTGGTCCCGCTGTTATTTTGATTAATCAAGAGTAAGTACATATTATTAATATAGAAAAAGTAGAAAGAGCATCCATTTAGGATGCTTTTTGTTTGTATAGAAGTGCGCATGTGATAGATAATTGGAATATTGGAGGGGGAATATGTGGCAATTATTATAACAATGTTATTAATGGGAGTTTTATTAGGGTTTGTCGGAGCAGGAGGAGCAGGATTTATCATCGCGATACTCACTTTAGTATTCCATATCCCTATTCACGTTGCTCTTGCAACATCTTTAACTGCTATGGCATTTACGACATTATCTGGGGTAGTAAGTCATTATAGAGAAGGGAATGTTGTGCTTGTAATAGGCGGAATTGTTGGGGGATTTGGAGCGATTGGTTCCTTTATTGGTTCGAAGTTTGGTTCGCTAATACCAGCGAATCTGCTACACTGGTTTACAGCGGGAATGTTATTTTTATCTGCAATTTTTATGTTTATTCGATTAATTATATTTCAAAAAAAGGAACGGTCGTTTTTAAAAGGACATAACGAACTTTCGAAAGATAACTTGATTAAATGTATATGTCTCGGACTGATTACTGGAATGTTAGCTGGTTCATTTGGGATTGGTTCAGCACCCTTTATCCAACTTGGATTAATAGTTCTATTAGGATTAACAATTCAGCAATCTGTAGGGACGACAATGCTTGTTATATTACCGATCGCAATTGGAGGTGGGCTTGGATATAGTTCGGAAGGGTATTTAGATTATGTATTATTAGTACAAGTTTTAATTGGAACAATGTTAGGGGCATATATAGGAGCTAAGCTTACAAATTATGCACCTCGGATGCTTTTAAGGTTTTCAATGATTATGACACCGATACTAGCTGGATGTATGTTGTTAGTAGAGTAAAGAAAACTATTAATATATTTTACGAATGAATTATGTAAGTAATTCATATTTCCCATATAAAAGGATTTGCTTTAATATAATGAGTGTAAAGTTCGAGTATTCGAAGTATTACTTGAATTATATCCCTATCCCTTTTCTAAAAAATGCGAACAAGTTTTGCCCTATTCTATTCAATAGTTTATTGTATAGAAATATATTGTTCGATGACCATTATGGAACGCACATAATGGGTAAATCCCGATCCTTAAAGAGGATGCCCCTAATCTTCATGTGAAAATATGATCGGATAAGAAAGCTGGCCAATTTATGGTCAGCTTTCTTTTTGTTCAATGAGTAATTCTTCTTTAATTTCTGTTTGCAATAATAAAGTTTTTCCGAAGCGCCGTGTGCATTCAGCTCGTACTTTTTGGATTGCTAGTAGCTGAGAAGTGGCGGGAACTGTGACGATAGCCTGCCGAGGTTTTCGATTTTCTTCACAAAAAACACATTCCACAACATATTTAGAAATCATAATTTCATCCTTCCGGTTTGAATTTCTAAGAAGGGACTGCTCATGAAGTTGATGTAATCTTTCGTCATCGTTTTACTTTATTCCTCTTTTTTCAAGGATATATATAAAGAAAGATCGAAATTTAGTATGGGGGAGATAGGATGAAAAGATGGATTGGTACGGCAGCTATATGTATGAATGAAAAGAATGAATTTTTAATGGTATTACAAGGAAAAGTAGGTGAGGAAAAACGATGGACTGTGCCAAGCGGGGGACAAGAAGAGGGAGAAACACTTGAGGACTGCTGTGCTCGTGAAGTGTGGGAAGAAACGGGTTATGAAGTGAAAATTATAGAAAAACTATGTGAGAAGAAAGGGATAACATATGGGGTGCCAGTTCATGTGCATTACTATATTGTAAAGTTAATAGGCGGGAACATGAAAGTACAAGACCCTGATGAGTTAATACATGAAATAGCTTGGAAAGGAATTGATGAAGTAAAAGAATTATCTTTATCTTTTCCAGAGGACCAGGAGCTTTTAAATAAATATATAAATAAAAAAGCAAGTGTTTAAACACTTGCTTTTTTTAGTGTAACCAAGATAAAAAAAGCGGAACGATAACTAAACTAGCTCCAGCTGTTAAAAGCATTGATAAACTTGCAATTGTACCTTCTACAGGACCGATTTCAAATGCTTTTGATGTTCCGGTGCCATTCGCGCTAGTACCTAGCATTATACCTTTTGCGAGCGCTGTTTTAATACGACATATGCGTATGAGTGTAGGACCGAGTAACGCTCCAGTTAAGGCAGTTAATACGACGAAAACTGCTGTTAATTGTGACATGCCACCAATCATTTCTGAAATAGCCATTGCAATAGGTGTTGTTACAATGTGCGGTGCTAAACTTTGTTCTATTGTAGAGTCAATTTGAAAAAAATTAGCTAGTAGTGCTGAAGTGATAACTGAAAGAAAGGAACCGACAATGACATTAATTAAAATAGCAGTGCCATGTTTTTTTAATAGATCAAAATACTTATAGATTGGCCACGCGAAAGCAACCGTCGCAGGCTTTAATAATTCTGTTAGCCAATGACTACCAGATTCGTAGGTTTCGTATGGTGTATCTAATCCGAGCAATAAAGCAATTAAAATGATTGGGCATACAAGCAGGGGAGAAAGTAAGCTCCAATTCCAGCGTTGATACATTTTTTTAGATACCCAATATGTGAATAGTGTTAATAGCAAACAAAGAAAGCCGATCATTGTGTTGATCCTTTCCGCTTTAATAGCAATTCCGTTAATAGTCCTGTTACGAGAGTGACACAAAGTGTACTAATCACGATAATTAAAATGAGATCGATTCCATATTGTGATAATGTATCTTTGTAACGAATGACAGCGACTGCAGAAGGGATGAAAAATAAAATAAGTTCTTTTAATAAAAAGTCTGCACCGTCTTGTATCCATTCTTTTTTCACTATGTTAAATTTTAATGAGATTAATAATAGAAAAATACCGATTATACTTCCTGGAACCGGGAGGTGTGCCTGTTTTGCAATCCATTCACCTGTCCAAGCGAAACAAAATAATAATAATATTTGTCCGCTTAACTTCCACCATTTCATACAGTAACCACCTCTTTCTTTTTTTACATAAAAATTGTAAAAAAGAATTAACAATTTCTACTATACGTTCATTCAAAATATTTGTCTAATATATAAATTATATGTTATTAATATATTAGATGTATTAATCGAAAGTGAAAAGGGTGTCCAAAATGGAATTACGGCATTTGCAATATTTTGTTGTAGTGGCAGAGGAATTACACTTTGGACGAGCAGCTGCTCGTTTACAAATGACACAACCACCGCTTAGTCAACAAATTCAGCAATTAGAAAAAGAAATGGGAGTTATGTTATTTTCAAGAACAAAGAGGAAGGTTGAATTAACAGAAGCAGGAGAAATGTTTTTAAAAGAAGTAAAAAAAGCGTTTGAACAAATTGAAAAAGCAGTAGAAGTTGCACAAAGTGCGCAAAGGGGAGAAGTTGGATCACTTTCAATTGGTTTTGTAGGTGCGGCGATATATGATATTTTACCGTCAATCGTCAGAGAGTATAGAAAGAAATTTCCGAGAGTGTCTGTAGCATTACATGAATTGTCAACACCGGATCAGGTGCATGCACTTCATGATAATCGAATTGATATTGGATTTTTACGTCCGCCAATTCCAACGCAATTACTTGAGTTAGAACCAATTCAAAAACTTTCGTGTACGTTATGTTTACCAAAAGCACATCCGCTTGCTGAAAAGGACGAAATACATATCGAAGATTTAAGGGATGAACCGTTCGTATTTATTACGAGACCAGTATGGCCAGCGTTATATGATACAATTTTATCACTTTGCCGCGATGTAGGTTTTAGTCCGCATATTGTACAAGAAGCAACGGAGTATCAAACTGTCATGGGTCTTGTAGCAGCAGGTATTGGAATTACGGTAATACCTGTATCAGCAAATAAATTGTATAAAACAGAAGTTGTGTATAAGGAGCTATGTGACTCTAATTTTGTAGCAGAAATGTCGGTAGCTTATAAAAAAATGAATAGTAATCCAGAGCTGTTAGAGTTCTTAAAAATTGCAAGAGAGAAAAAAAGGATTGAAGTGGAAGATGCGAAGGTTGAATAATTGATGGAGTTATAAGGCATTCATGATAATTAAGTTATATAAAGATTCACCTCGTTAAAGAAAAGGTGGAAATGCAATGAAAGTGCATTTCCACCTTTTCTTTTTTTATGTTCAACTGTAAAGAGATAAACATGTCCGTTTTCTAGGACTAAAGGCTTAGTAAAGATTCCGATTGAAGTGCGATGTGTAAAATGTCATATTTTTATACACTAGTATTATAGAAGGAGTATGTTATGAAGTGAGGTAGGGGAAGAAATTTATGTCTTTATTTCGGTTAGCGAGAAAAAATATAAAAACATTTGCTGCCAGAAGGTTAAAACAATTTATATGGATTGCTATGAATACAATGATTTGTTTTTTTATGATATCATTCCGGTTCAATGAAGCTGTAATAAGTAAAGCGGAATATACACCTATATTTGTAAAGTGGTTTTATGCAATATTTCTATTTGTAGTTTTTGTGTGTATGTTCATTACTTATAAAATGACAGGCTCTCTTTTACAGAGTAGAGGAGAGGAGTTTAGATCGTATGAAGTAGTGAATATGAAGAGAAAAGAAATGTTATGTTTATTATGCCAGGAGCAATTATTAACTTACGGAGGAGCTTTCGTTTTCGGATTAATTCATGGTATGTTATTTTTGAAATTATTTATTATTATTTTTATGAAAGTAGTAGGAATCCAAGGGATAACAAATGCACCAATTACGGCGTATGCGATAATGGTAACAGCAGTTGTTATGATAACCGTCATTATAATATCGATATGGCAATGTTGTAGATTTATACAAAGGTTAAAGGATGAAAAGTCACATGAAACGAGGAGAAAGGCATGAGAAATCATGGCTTTTTCTTCATTTTACACATGTTATTAATCATGATACAGTGGGAAGAACTGAAAAAAAGAGTTAAGAAGAAAGGTTGTATGGAATGATAAATGAGCAAGCGATCGTAAAAGTTGATCGATTAACAAAGCGAATTGGTTCAAAGACATTAGTAGAAAATATTAGTTTTGAAGTGAAAAAAGGTGAAGTAGTTGGCTTATTAGGACCAAATGGTGCTGGGAAAACGACATTAATGCGAATGATGGTTGGAATGATTCGTATGACCGAAGGAGAAGTATGGATTGATGGTCAATCTGTAAAACAGCAATTTGAAAAAACTGCTGCGAAAATTGGTGCTGTAATTGAAACCCCGGAATTTTATCCTTTCTTAAGCGGCTATGAAAATTTAACATATTTCGGACGAATGAATGGCAATGTGACCGAAGAACGTATCGATGAAGTGGTGCAATTGCTAGGGATGGGACAAGTAATTGATCGTAAAGTAAAAGCATATTCACTTGGTATGAGACAGCGTTTAGGAATTGCTCAGGCGCTTATTCATGATCCAGACGTATTAATACTAGATGAACCAACGAACGGATTAGATCCTAGCGGTATACATGAAATGAGAATGTACATAAAGAAAATCGCACATGAACAAGGGAAAGCGGTACTTGTATCTAGTCACTTACTTTCAGAAGTTGAATTAATGTGTGACAGAGTTATCATTATTCAGCACGGAGAATATGTCGCGACGCAAAATATTCAGCATAATCAAAGCGAAGAGATGGAGACAATCCGTATACGTGTAGATGATGCGAAGAGAGCGGCAGAAATGTTAGACCAAGATGTTTTAATAAAAGGTAATGATCTACTTATTAATGTAAAAGATGAAGAAATCCCGAATGTTATTCGTACATTGCTTGAGAAAAATATTCAAGTGTATCGTGTATATGAAGAAAGAAAAACGTTAGAAGAGCAATTTTTAGAATTAACAGGAGGAAAAGATATTGTTTAATTTAGTATATAACGAACTGTATAAAATATTTAAGCGGAAGCGAACGATTATTCCATTTGCAGTTATTGCAGTATTAATAATTGGATTAGGATGGGTTACGGTAAAGTATTTAGAGCCAGAAACAAAAGGGTGGAAAGCTGATTATACAGAACGAACTGTAGAAATTGAGAAAAAACTAGGCATGAAAAAAGAAGCTATTTTAGCAGAACGGTCTGGGGACGAGCTGGTAAAGGAATATCAGCTTAAGATGAAGCATTTAGATACAGATACAGCACCGGCAAGCAGCTCTCCGCTTTCTTTCATGAGAGATACAGGTTTTATCGTATTTCCAATCTTGCTTCCGTTTATTCTCGTGTATGCAAGTACAATTTTTGCGAATGAATACAGCTGGGGAACATATAAATTTTTAACGATCCGTCCGGCAAATCGATTTAAAATATTAACAGCTAAATTTTTAGCAATCGTTATATTTGCAGCGTTATTGTTTATATTTAATATGATTTTCTCCGCTTTATGTGGACTTGTTATTTATAAATTCCAACAGCCTGCATGGAGTGAATTTATTTTCCAAGATGGAAATATTATAAAACAAAATATTTTTATGGAAGCAAGTAAGTATTACGTTTTATCGTGGTTACCAACTCTTGTGTATGCTGCATTTGCCTTTATGATTTCCGTTTTAACTAGATCGAGCGGAGGTGCAATCGGGATTTCTCTATTTCTCGCATTATCAGGGGGGATAGCGCTAATTCCGGCAGCAAGATATGAATGGGCGAAATATTTATTACCAGCGAATACAGATTTATATGGGCTTTCAAAGGGCGGGAGCTTTATTGATGGGGTAACATTCCCATTCGCTTCTTGTATGCTTCTTCTGTATTTAATTGTATTTCTAGGGATTTCCTATACAGTATTTATAAAACGAGATTTAACAGCATAAGCAAAAGCCGTTAAGGATTAACTTAACGGCTTTTTGTATGTGCTAATTGATGAATAGCCTCTTCGGCTAATAAGGCGAAATACTCCGCGCTAATAGGTAATGCCTGTTCATCTACTGTAAAAGCTGGATGATGCCATTCATGTGTACCACTTGTTCCCATAAAGACGAATGAACCTGGTGTTTCTTGTTGGTAAAAAGAAAAATCTTCTCCGGCCATTGATGGTGTAGGAGAGATTACGTTTAGATTCATTTGCTCTGCAATTTGAATAGAAAGATTAGTGAGTGTTTTATTGTTATGAACAGCAGGAGGACCTGGATAAAATCGGAATGCTGTTTTTACACCTAGTGCATCAGAAACTCCTTTAATAATACGCTCCATTAATGCTGGAATCTTTTCACGTGTTTCAGCTTGGAATGTACGTACGGTTCCTTCTAACGTAGCTTTTTCAGGAATAACGTTCCACGTATTTCCTGAATGGATATTTGTGACACTAACAACTGCATTATGAGATGAACTTATATTTCGGCTTACAATTGTCTGCAGTGTCATAACAATTTGAGAGGATGCGACAATAGGGTCTACGCCAGCATCTGGTACAGCTGCATGTGTACCAACTCCGTGAATTTCAATTTCAAATCGATCAACTCCGGCCATTAGTGGCCCAGCTTTAATACCGATTGTGCCTACTGGTAAATCAGGTTTATTATGCATACCAAAGATAGCTTGTACATCCTGTAAATGTCCAGCTTCAATAACTTTGCAAGCGCCATTACTACTTTCTTCAGCTGGCTGGAATATAAAGCGGACAATTCCGTTAAGAGAAGATTCTTTTTCCTTTAATAAATAGGCTGCACCAATAATAGCAGCTGTATGAAAATCATGCCCGCAAGCATGCATTTTACCGTGAATTTTCGAAGTGTACGGTAAATTTGTTTCTTCTTGAATAGGAAGGGCATCAATATCAGCACGAACTGCTACAACGGGACCGTTTTTATTACCAGAAATTTCAGCGATAATTCCTGTTTCTAAATTGGAATCAATAATAGTAATATTTGCTTCTTCTAACCAATCTTTTATCGCTTTTGTTGTTTCAAACTCTTCATACGATAGTTCTGGATACGCATGTAAATGTCGACGAATAGAAATAAGTTTTTCTGTTAATTGATTTGGAATAGATGCCACGTATTATACCCTCTTTCTTAAGCGAAGTATTTACTATAAGTATACAACAATAAAAGAGAGGATTCTCAAATGAAAATCCTCTCTCGTTTATGCGGCAACTTTTTTATGAGTATGCTGTTTTTGATAGCGTCCACGCATTGCATAGGCAATTTGCGGGATTGCAATACCGATTAAAATAAGTGATACACCGAACCATTGTGAAGATAGTACAGCTTCTTTTAAAACGAATACAGACATAATAGTTGTAACTGGTAGTTCTGCTGCACCAAGAATAGTCGCTAATCCAGAACCGATTTTTGGAATGCCAATTGTAAAGGCAATAGACGGAATAACGATACTAAATATTCCTAATCCTAAGCCATATTTCCAAAGCCCTTGAGAAATGGCGCCGTTCATAATAAATGTTGGCGGGAATACGAGCATTACTAAAGTTAAAGCACCAGCCATTAAAAGAACACCGCGCGGTAATGAAGGCACTTCAACAGCAACTTTTCCGCTCACGAAAATGTATGTTGCGAATGTAACGGCAGATAATAAACCTAAAATGATTCCAGTCGTATCGAAATCACCTGCTGATTTTTCTAGTAAACCACTTGATAAAAATGTACCTACAAGTAAGAAAATAACCGAAATAACTTTTTCTCTTGAAGGTAATGTTTTCGTTGCGACTGCTTCAATGATAATCCCAACCCAAACGAACTGGAATAAAAGTATAATTGCAATAGAAGCTGGTACAGTTTTTAATGAGGCATAATAAAAAATTCCAGTAAAGCTAGCTGATGTTCCTGCAACGAATAAAATTAACGCTTGTTTTAATGGAACACGGTGTCTAGAAAATAGAAGTGTAATAGTAAGCAAAATAATCCAACCGAACAAATATTGGCTACCAATTACCTCTCCAAGTGAAAATCCTTCTGCATAAGCAAGTTTAACAAAAATAGCTAAAATCCCATAACTACACGCTCCTAATAAAACTAAAAGAGAATAACGAAGCATGAAAAATTCCTCCCATCTATATGAAATCGTTCCGTAACGGACATATATAACTAGAGGGAAGTATACAAAATTAAAAATAAAGGGTCAACTGAAAGAAAAGTGCGACATTTTATAGAATAATAATAAAAGTATGATATTTATGCATAATCTTGAAATTAATAATAATTAAAGTATTGTAAAATCAGCGTTGCATTGTATAAAGACAGCATTTGAAAAAAATATTTTTTTAGGTCAATATGTTTGAAGTTAATTGTAAGGTGCTAAGTATTTGAGAAACTGTGAAACCTTTGTTATGTTAGTAACAATTAGAAAGAGCTTCATAATCCAATTGAGATTGTTCTATATAATAGAAGGAAATGAAAACGTTTTATTAGAAACTGTTTGTAAGGGTAGTTTTTCTTATTATCACGTTGTTAAGGTGAGTTCACGAATTGTTCATAGTATTTTTATGTGTTTTTGCTACAATATGTAAGGAGAGGAGTGGAATCATGCAAGATATTAGTATTTTTTTAGCGTTTGGCGCTGGATTTTTATCATTTATTTCCCCATGTTGCTTACCGCTTTACCCGGCATTTTTATCATACATAACAGGCATGTCGGTTTCTGAATTGAAAGAAGAAAATGCAATGCTTCGCAAAAGAAGTATGATACATACAGCGTTTTTCTTACTTGGTTTTTCAATTATTTTTATTGCGATTGGATTTGGTACAAGTTTTATCGGAGGCATCTTTACGGATTATAAAGATTTAATTAGACAGTTAGGTGGTATATTTATCATCGTGTTCGGTCTTATAATTGTTGGTGTGTTTAAGCCGAAGTTTTTAATGCAAGATCGTAAATTTACTTTTAAGAATCGTCCGAGTGGTTATTTTGGTTCAGTTCTAATTGGATTGGCATTTGCTGCAGGGTGGACACCATGTACTGGACCTATTTTAGTGTCTGTAATTGGATTAGCTGCAACAAATCCAGAATCGGCAATGATTTATATGATTGCTTACATACTTGGATTTGCTATCCCGTTTTTCGTACTTTCATTCTTTATTACGAAAATGTCTTGGATTAAAAGAAATAGTATGGCTTTCATGAAAATCGGAGGATACATTATGATTGTCATGGGGATATTCTTATATTTTAATTGGATGACGAAAATTATCGTATATTTCTCAAGTTTATTTGGTGGTTTTACCGGTTTTTAGTATTATTCTGTGAAAATGTTGGAAATACTAACGGAAAAGCATATAATGAAAGTATATTTTGCATATAGCCACAAAAAAGGATGAGAAAATATGAACATAGTTGTTTTATCCAGTATCGTTGCTGTTTGTATGGCTGTCGGTGCGATGTTTATTCGTTTAAAAGCAGCTAAAAAACCTGCAACATTGAAAAAAATTATACTTCCACCATTTTTTATGAGTACGGGAGCATTGATGTTTGTTTTTCCTGAATTTCGATTAACTCCAGCAGAAATGTTAGAAGCAATTGGCGTCGGTTTGTTTTTCTCTATTTTCCTTATTAAAACATCTAAATTTGAAATTAGAGGACAAGAGATTTATTTGAAGCGTTCAAAAGCCTTTGTTTTTATATTAATTGGATTACTTGTCGTGCGGATTGTATTTAAAACATACTTAAGCCAATCTCTTGATTTAGGACAACTTAGTGGCATGTTCTTCTTACTGGCGTTCGCGATGATTGTTTCATGGAGAATTGCCATGTACCGTTCCTTTACGAAATTACAGAAGGAAATGGAAAAAGAAGACGGTTTTTATAATGAAAAAGATATGAAGCTAACTTAAAACTGTATATGTATTAAATAAAAAGACAGCGCCAAAAACGCTGTCTTTTTATTTATATTGTTAACATCCTCTGTTCCAACCGCGACGTATAAAACGTTCCCCATTAAAGAAACAATTTAAATTTGGTGATACAAACGGACCGATAAACGGAATGATATTTGGTTCGGTAGTCTCATCAACAGGAATCGGTGGTTTAGTAGGATCAGGTCTAAGTGTATAGCGAATGCGGGCGGTATTTCGAATGAGACCGTTTCGTGGCTCTGCTGTTACTTGAACGATAAAACGGACAACAACAGATTCACCTGGATTTACAGTTTCAATAAGAATACCAATAGTTGGATTACTTCCAGGACGTGAAACGCCGTTTACTGTTACTGAATTTGGATAGAAAGTAACTTCGGGAGGCAGTGGATCGGTAATGAGTACATTATTTGCAGGGATAGCGCCATTGTTAGTAAAGGTAAGTGTATATGTGATGAAGTCACCGAGTTCCACACTATTTACATTCGCGGTCTTAATAAATGTGTTTGGTACATTAGGGTTTACTTCTATCGTAATTGGTGGTGTTGTTGTCGTTGTTGTGACGGGTGGTCTAGTAGGATCAGGTTGAGAAGTATACGTAACTGTTGCGATATTTGTAATCATTCTATTAGCTGGAAGTGTAATAACCTGTACTTGGAATGAAATAGTGACTGACTCTGATGGATTCAAGGTTCCAACTGGAATTCCTAATGGTGATACAGATGCGACTGCGGATACATTTGTTTTAAATGGTAGAGCACTTTCAGGACCTAACAATGCTAATCCAAATTTTTTCGCCTCACAAGTTAATAATTATTTAGGGAATTTAGATACAGTAGGTAGCTTCGCAGACCGAAATATGCCTATTGGAACTGCTGCAACGAATCGGCGTGCTGAATTTGATGTGACGAATGTTCCTGCGAACGGTGTATTAACAGCGGGATCAACTTCTACGTCAGTTAATATTCCAAATACATTTGATTATATTTATGCTGGTGCTGTAGGCTTGCAAATAGAGTTGGGAGAGGCTCGTCTAGTTGCTACAAAATCAGTAACTGTAAGTTAAAAAAGATTGCCATAAGCTAGCAATCTTTTTTTACGAAGGGTATTTTGTTAGTAAAGATTGATAATGAGAATAATCAATCTCTTTTTCTTGTAGTTTTTTAACTAAAAATTTATGATCACGCTTTGGTGTGGCGATGATATATCCTTTAATAATTAAATCTTGTGTAATTTTAGAGGCATTTTCTTGTAATGCTAGTTCTCCGATTTTGCCAGCAATTTTTGATTTGGCAACATCGCGAAACAGTTCTGGAACAGGACTTACGAGCTCTTCTAACAATTGTTTTTGTTCGTCATTCCATAAATGTCTCGTTTTATTTATGTAATGCTCTTCCCAATCTAAAATGGACATACCGTCTTCTTTCGGTAATCGTTTTAAAAATTTTCTGAACATAAAGTATCCACCGATAGACATAAGTCCTAATAAAATAACAGTCCATAATACAATAAACCAACTGAACCATCCTTCGAGCAAGTATATCCCCCCTTAATGATTGCGGTTTTCTTTTATTCATATTATAAACAGTGAGATTCATAGAAAGCAAGAACGCTTGGTCAATTTGACCAAGCGTTATAGTTTAAACGAAGTATAGTTGTTCAACACATAAATTATTATTATCGTCTTCAACGTACTCAATAATAAGTGTGCCAACTTTACGATCTTTATCTTCAGTTGTGAAAATAGAGTAAGAAGTAAAACGCGCTGTTGATAGGCCGCTTATATGTGTAGGTAAAGAAATGTAGTCGTTATCGCGGAAGAATTCCATTAGTTCAATATCTTCAAATTCTTTTCGGTCAACTTGTTTGTTTGTATAGCGGCGTTGAAGTTGTTTTAAAGATGCATTCCAAGAAATTGCTTTTGTGTCGTATACCATTGTTCTATCTCCTTACTGTATGTAATTATTAAGAACATACGTTCTAATCTAGTATACTCTTTTTATAAGAAAAGGGAAAGCAAAAAATAATGTAAGCTTGGATTTCCAAGCTTACATTATTTTGCGTCCGTCATAATCTCTATTTTTTATTATAAGTTACATAAGAATAAGAAACAAGATGATATATATTATGTTGATAGTTTTCAAAATTCTGTATATCATCAATGTATTATAAGAAAAGGGAATGATAGGGATGGCATACGTAATTTCACTTCAAGGACCGATGGCAAGTGGAAAAACAACATTGGCCAAAAGCTTAGAGCGATGTGGGCTTTCAGTTATATATGAAAATCCTTATCCAATTGTAGAAAAGCGAAAAAAATTAAATTTGGATATGTGTACAAAAGAGGGGTTTATTACAAATCAAAAAATGTTTATTGAAGCAAAAATAAAAGAGTTTCAAAATGTGAAAAGTTCAGTCGTGATTTTTGATCGTGGGCCAGAAGATATTGAATTTTATACACTCTTTTATCCGAAAGTGATAGGGAAAGAGTGGGATATAGAAACAGAATTAAAAGATGAATTGTATAAATTAAGAGAATGCTGTTCGAATGCAATTTTTTATTTAGATGTTTCGAAAGAAAATTTATATGATAGAAAAAATAATGACGGGGCAAGAAATCGAAGTACTTTCGAGGAACAACTAAAATTAGTAGAAACTGAAAAAGAATGGTATAAACAATTTCCTGTAACTTATGTGGACACGAATACATTAACAGTGGATGAGTTAGAAGCATATTTTATGGGCTGGCTAAAGGAGAAAGGACTATGAAAAAAATATTATTATTCGTATACCCAACATTTGCGGAGTTTGAAATTACAGTAGCAACAGCATTGCTGAAAAATAAATATGAGATTATTACAGCGGGTTTAACAAAAGAAATGGTTATAAGTGAAACAGGCTTGCAAGTACAGCCGCACATAGTACTAAATGAAGTGCGTGTAGAAGAGTATGAGGGGATTCTTATTCCAGGTGGAGATGAAATACATATGGAAGAGGCAGAACTGCTTTTTTCAGTTATTCGTCAATTTTCTGAGCAAGAAAAATTAGTGGCCGCGATTTGTGCTGGACCGTATGCGTTAGCAAGAGCAGGTTTATTAAAAGAAATCTCTTATACAGTCACCATAGATTATCAAAAATTAGATTGTTTTTCAGTAGAAAATTTTGTGTATACAGAAGTTGTACAGCACGCAAATATTATTACAGCACAAGGACATGCATTTGTACCATTTGGACTAGCGATTGCCTCTTATTTTGGAGTGGCGAATGAACATGATACAAATTTTTATCGTGGGAAGGGCAATATAATGATGGAGAACCTTTTACCGGAAAACGTGTAAAAGCTAGCATTTGCTAGCTTTTTTCTTTTTTACATTGATAAATCGCTATCGTTTTCGGATCGCGCCATATACCGTTGTGAAGTGATAATTCATTTTCTATTTCTTCTTTTAGCCATTTCTTCATTTCAGTGTGAAGATATATATTATCAGGTATATTTAGCGACGGAAACATGCTAGAAATATAGTTTATAATTGGAGAGGCATGATGGAAAACGAGTGCATTATGAATAATTGTTTCTTCAACAGTTGAAAAAACAGATTGTAGTATCTCTTTACCATTTTCTAAACAAAATGGAGCTACTGACGGTGATGTTTTTGGTAAATCAAATGCAATTAACATTCTGTTACACATTTCATCTATACGAGGTAATGAAACTTTAGAATTTGTTGTAGCTAAAAGTGAGCCGCCGGGACGAATTACTTTATGGAATCCTTGAATTGTTTTTTCGACATCTTTCATGTGATATAACATATGTCTTGCGATAATCCAGTCATAGCAATTAGCTTCGAAAGGAAGTTTACTAGCATCTCCCAGTTTCCATTCAATTATGTTATTCTTTATTGCAGCTTCAGAAAGCATAGTTTCCGATTGATCAAATCTGGTTAGATGTCCTTTATGACCGTTTGTTTGTAAAAGGGAAAGGAATTTTCCATTAGCGCATCCGACCTCTAATATTTTTTCTTCTCCTTGAAGTTGTAAATGTTCCATGACGACTTCATCTACATTCACTCGTTTCTCTTCAAAATGTTTATGTGTATCGATACGTGTTTGTAAATGGTTGCTTACGCTGTATTGGCGTTTTACATCATTCATTTTTTCACATTCCACCTTCGTGCAAAATTGCTGGACCGCATGTGTTAATACGTCTGTTTTATTTAAACCTTCGTAATGGAGTGCCGATTCAAATCTTTCAAGTAATTTTTCTTCAATTCGAAAATGAATATCTTTACGCTTTGCCACTGAAATCTCGCTCCTTTGCATCTGTTAGTGAGACTATAGCACGTCTGAAAAAAATCTGTAAATAAATTGTGTACACAAGTATGAGAGGGATAAAAAAATTACTTGAATACTATTTTAAACTATTGACGATTTAAACGTTTTCATATATTCTTAAATTAAGTAATATTCAAATAATTCAAAAGAAATGAGAGAGTCACATGCTTCTTCAAGGAACACATCGAATTGGTCGTATGGCCATGTTGTTGGCACTTGCGGATGAGAATGAAAGCCCTGTATTATCTATTCCAAAAGGTTGGAAATATTGTACGGGGAAAGTTGGTTCGATGAATTCGCAAAAAGTTGTAGCAGCAATGGAAACAGCGGCTAAGAGCAACCGAGTTATTGAAACAGACGTTTACAGAGAAACACATGCACTTTATCATGCAATTATGGAAGCTTTGTACGGAGTGACGAGAGGACAAATTCAGTTAGCAGACGTTCTTCGTACAGTAGGACTTCGCTTTGCGATTGTGCGCGGTACACCATACGACGGAAAGAAAGAAGGCGAATGGGTTGCTGTTGCATTATATGGAACGATTGGTGCACCTGTAAAAGGATCTGAGCATGAGGCGATTGGTTTAGGAATTAATCACATATGATTTGCCCATAGTCTATTAGTTAGAAGGGGGCCTTACTTTTTTAGGACAGAAGTCTGTCTTAAAAAGATAAGGTCCCCTTTTGCCTTTATAAGGAGGAAAAAGAATGATTACGCTAACAGGACACACATTGACAGTTGAAGAAATGAAGAGGTTGTTACTTGAAGGTGAAGGTGTAACAGCTTGCCCAACTAGTATGCAAAAGGTGGCAGAATGCCGCGAAGTTGTCGAGAAAATTGTAGAGGATGGAAAAGTCGTTTACGGTATTACAACTGGTTTTGGAAAGTTTAGTGATGTGCTTATTCAAAAAGATGATGTAAAGGCACTTCAGCACAACTTAATTCAATCACATGCATGCGGGATAGGCGATCCATTTCCTGAAGAAGTATCACGCGGTATGTTAATTTTACGAGCGAACACGATGCTTAAAGGAGTATCTGGTGTTAGACCGCTTGTTGTAAATATGCTTCTTGAGTTTGTAAATCGTAAAATTCACCCAGTCGTTCCGCAACAAGGTTCACTTGGTGCGAGTGGCGATTTAGCACCTCTATCTCATCTTGCTCTTGTTTTATTAGGTGAAGGTGAAGTGTTCTATAAAGGGAAAAGAGTTCATGCGATGGTTGCTCTTACAGAAGAGGGACTTGAGCCGATTGAACTTGAAGCAAAAGAAGGTCTTGCATTAATTAATGGTACACAGGCGATGACAGCGCAAGGAGTACTATCTTATATAGAAGCAGAAGCAACGGCTTATCAAGCTGAATTAATTGCCTCTATGACAATTGAGGGATTACAAGGTATTATTGATGCATTTGATGAAAATGTGCATAAAGCACGCGGTTATAAAGAGCAAGTGGAAGTAGCGAGCAGAATTCGTGACATCCTTCAAGATAGTAAGTTAGTGACAAAACAAGGAGAACTTCGTGTACAGGATGCATATTCACTTCGTTGTATCCCACAAGTACACGGTGCTTCTTGGCAAGTTTTAAATTACGTGAAAGAAAAATTAGAAATTGAAATGAATGCAGCGACAGATAACCCACTTATTTTTGATGGCGGGGAAAAAGTAATTTCAGGTGGTAACTTCCACGGACAACCGATTGCATTTGCGATGGACTTCTTGAAAGTTGGAATGGCAGAACTTGCAAATATTTCAGAGCGCCGTATTGAACGCTTAGTAAATCCGCAATTAAATGACCTACCACCATTTTTAAGTCCAGAGCCAGGACTTCAGTCTGGTGCAATGATTATGCAATATGCAGCGGCTTCACTCGTTTCAGAAAATAAAACGTTAGCACATCCGGCGAGTGTAGATTCAATTCCGTCGTCAGCTAACCAAGAAGATCACGTGAGTATGGGAACAATCGCTTCACGTCACGCACATCAAATTATTCAAAATGCAAGACGCGTTCTTGCGATCGAGATGATTTGTGCGATGCAAGCAGCGGAGTATCGAGGAATCGAAAATATGAGTACAGTGACGAAGAGCTTCTACCATCAAGGTCGTCAACAAGTACCTTCTATTACAAATGACCGCATATTCTCAACGGATATTGAAAATATTACACATTGGTTAAAAACGAATTATTCGATAAAAGAAAGATTAGATGTAAACGCAGCACTATAAAACGAGAAAAGGGAGAGATTGAAATGGAAAAAGTACAACAAACAATTCGCGCGCCAAGAGGCACTGAGTTACAAACGAAAGGATGGGTTCAAGAAGCTGCACTTCGTATGTTAATGAACAATTTAGATCCTGAAGTTGCTGAAAAACCAGAAGAATTAGTTGTATATGGTGGAATTGGCCGTGCAGCTCGTAACTGGGAAAGCTACAATGCAATTGTTGATTCATTAAAAACGTTAGAGAGCGATGAAACGTTACTTGTTCAATCAGGAAAACCAGTTGCAATTTTCAAATCACATGAAGATGCACCTCGCGTTCTGTTAGCGAACTCAAACTTAGTACCAAAGTGGGCGAACTGGGATCACTTCCGTGAACTAGAGAAAAAAGGTCTTATGATGTACGGCCAGATGACAGCTGGTAGCTGGATTTACATTGGAACACAAGGGATTTTACAAGGAACATATGAAACATTTGGTGAAGCGGCACGTCAACATTTCGATGGATCATTAAAAGGTACAGTAACACTTACTGCTGGTTTAGGTGGTATGGGCGGTGCACAACCTCTTGCTGTAACGATGAACGGCGGTGTTGTAATTGCTATTGATGTTGATAAGCGCAGCATCGATCGTCGTATTGAAAAGAGATATTGTGATCTGTATACAGAGTCTTTAGAAGAAGCATTAACTATTGCGAACGAGTATAAAGAGAAGAAAGAACCGATTTCAATCGGATTGTTAGGAAATGCAGCGGAGATTTTACCAGAACTAGTGAAGCGTAATATCACGCCAGATTTAGTTACGGATCAAACATCTGCTCATGATCCATTAAACGGTTATATTCCAGTAGGCTACACGTTAGAAGAAGCAGCGAAACTTCGTGAAGAAGATCCAGAACGTTACGTACAATTATCAAAAGAAAGTATGAAAAAACATGTGGAAGCAATGCTTGCTATGCAAGAAAAAGGCGCGATTACATTTGATTACGGAAATAACATTCGCCAAGTTGCTTTTGATGAAGGTTTGAAAAATGCATTCGATTTCCCAGGATTCGTTCCAGCATTTATCCGTCCGTTATTCTGTGAAGGAAAAGGACCGTTCCGCTGGGTAGCGCTTTCTGGTGATCCAGAAGATATTTATAAAACTGATGAAGTAATTTTACGTGAGTTTGCTGATAATGAGCATTTATGTAACTGGATTCGTATGGCTCGTCAGCAAGTTGAGTTCCAAGGTCTTCCATCACGTATTTGTTGGCTTGGTTACGGTGAGCGCGCGAAATTTGGTCGCATCATTAATGAAATGGTGGCGAATGGTGAATTATCAGCACCAATCGTTATCGGTCGTGACCATTTAGATTGCGGATCAGTAGCATCTCCAAACCGTGAGACAGAATCGATGAAAGACGGCAGTGATGCAGTAGCAGACTGGCCAATTTTAAATGCATTAATTAACAGTGTAAACGGTGCGAGCTGGGTATCTGTTCACCACGGTGGTGGCGTTGGTATGGGTTATTCACTTCACGCTGGAATGGTTATTGTTGCAGATGGAACAGAAGCAGCAGCAAAACGTATTGAGCGCGTATTAACTTCTGACCCTGGTATGGGTGTTGTTCGTCACGTTGATGCAGGATATGACTTAGCTGTGGAAACTGCGAAAGAAAAAGGCGTTAACATTCCGATGATGAAATAAGGAGGAGAAAACATGCTGGACACTTTACTAATAAATATCGGTCAATTACTAACAATGGATCAAGAAGATGGCTTGTTAAGAAGGGAAGCGATGAACACGCTTCCTGTTATTGAAAACGGTGTGGTTGGAATTGAAAACGGCGTAATTACTTTCGTTGGAACAGCGGAAGAAGCAAAAGGGCTTCAGGCGAAAGAAGTTATTGATTGCGGCGGGAAAATGGTTTCTCCTGGTCTTGTTGATCCGCATACTCATCTTGTATTTGGTGGATCTCGTGAAAATGAGATCGCGCTGAAATTACAAGGAGTTCCGTACCTAGAAATTTTAGAACAAGGCGGAGGTATTCTTTCAACTGTAAATGCAACGAAGCAGGCGACGAAAGAAGAACTTGTTCAAAAAGCGAAATTTCATTTAGACCGTATGCTATCTTTCGGTGTGACAACTGTAGAAGCTAAGAGTGGTTACGGATTAGATGATGAGACAGAATGGAAACAATTAGAGGCAACGGCGCAATTACAAAAAGAGCATCCAATCGATTTAGTTTCCACATTTTTAGGTGCTCATGCAGTTCCAAAAGAGTATAAAGGTAGATCAAAAGAATTTTTACAATGGATGTTAGACCTACTACCAGAAATGAAAGAGAAGCAATTAGCTGAATTCGTCGATATTTTCTGCGAAACAGGTGTGTTCTCTGTAGAAGAATCAAAAGAATTTTTATTAAAAGCGAAAGAGCTTGGCTTTGATGTGAAAATCCATGCAGATGAAATCGACCCTCTTGGTGGTGCGGAAGCAGCAGCTGAAATTGGTGCAGCATCAGCGGACCATTTAGTTGGCGCTTCTGATAAAGGAATTGAAATGCTTGCAAACTCTAATACAGTAGCAACGTTATTACCAGGAACAACTTTCTATTTAAATAAAGAAAGCTTCGCTCGTGGTCGTAAAATGATTGATGAAGGTGTAGCGGTTGCTTTAGCTACAGACTTTAACCCAGGTAGCTGTCCAACTGAAAACATTCAGCTTATTATGAGCATTGCGATGCTAAAACTGAAAATGACACCAGAAGAAGTTTGGAATGCCGTAACGGTTAACTCATCTTATGCTATTAATCGAGGCGATGTAGCTGGGAAAATTAGAGTTGGTCGTAAGGCAGATTTAGTTTTATGGGATGCTTACAATTATGCTTACGTACCGTACCATTACGGCGTAAGTCATGTAAATACAGTGTGGAAGAATGGTAATATTGCATATACAAGAGGTGAACAATCGTGGAGCACGGCCACTATTTAAAGAAAAATGCAAAATTTATTGATCGTGAAGTGACGAAATGGAGTGAGATGATTAAAGATTGGGAGGAAGGCGTAGAAATATTCGGTGCAGCCTTAATTGGTGCACCCCTTTCTAAACCATCTATTAGTCATTCAGGGGCATGTTTTGCACCGAAAAGAATTCGTGCGATGTTAGATGCATATAGCACGTACGCAATTACAGAAGAACACGATATGAAAGAAAGTGTTCTTCATGATTGCGGTGATATTACGATGCATGTGACAGATATAAAAGAAAGTCATAACCGGATTGCGAAAACAGTTGGTCATTTGACGAAAGTAAACCCGAAAATGATACCGATTGTTCTTGGTGGTGACCACTCGATTAGTTTCCCGAGTATAACAGGTTTTGCAAATAGTAAAGGAAAGGTCGGTATTATTCAATTTGATGCCCATCATGATTTACGCAATTTAGATGATGGTGGTCCATCAAATGGTACACCGTTCCGTAGTTTACTAGAAAATGATGTGATTACAGGAAAACAACTCGTTCAAATCGGAATTCGTAATTTTTCAAATGCACGTACGTACCATGAATATGCAAAAGAGCATGGCGTGACAGTGTATACAATGAAAGATGTAAGAGAGCGAGAAATAAAAGATCTTATTTCAGAAAGTATTGAAGTATTAAGAAAACAAGGTGTGACTTCTATTTATATTTCTCTTGATATGGACGTATTAGACCAAGCGTTTGCGCCAGGCTGTCCAGCAATTGGCCCTGGTGGAATGGATAGTACAACTTTACTTGATGCAATTGAATTCCTTGGTAAAGAGCCACTCGTTCAAGGGATGGATATAGTAGAAATTGATCCAACTCTTGATTTTAGGGATATGACGAGTAGAGTAGCTGCGCAAGTGATTATGAGTTTTCTGTTAGCACGAGAAACGATTAGTAAACAGGTTAGTATATAAGCGAAGAATTGTGTGTGTGAAGTTTTGAAGTAACCGTTTTTGTCTTTCGTGTTGCACATTATATAAAAATACATCGCTACTTATATGTAGTGATGTATTTTTTGTTTTACAAGGTATTTAAAATTGGAGGAAAAGGTAACAAAAATGCGGGTTCTTAAGTGTTTCTGTACAGATTGAATTTTTATGTATAAATAAATTGACATGGAAAATAATTTTGTGATATTATAAAAATTTTGCTAAAAAAATAAATGTATGTTATGCTTGAGAAGGTTACCATATATGGAGGTGGATTATTTGTTTCAAATTGGCGATAACATTGTTTATCCAATGCACGGAGCAGGTATAATTAAAGCCATAGAAGAAAAAGAAATTTCAGGGGAAAAACAACAGTATTATGTTATAAAAATGTCGGCTAGTAATATGGAAGTAATGATTCCTATGGGGAAAATATTGAATTCAAATATACGACCAGTTACAACTCTAAAGGCATTAACACACATAATAGATGTTTTTCAACATGGAGAATCAGATAGATTACTTACGTGGAAACAAAGGTATAAATTGAACACTGATAAAATAAAAACGGGTAAAATACAAGAAGGTGCTGAAGTTGTACGTGATTTATTACGTATGCAGAAAGAAAAAGCACTTAATGCAAGCGAAAAGAAAATGTTAGATAACGCACATGAATTTTTGATTAGTGAACTGGGATTAATTGAAGGTATCACAGAAAATCAAATAAAAAGCTTTTGTTAAGATTCATTACAAATAATGTATTACATCCCAAAAAAGGACTTGAATTTTTTGGGAGCATAATTATAGAGAATCAATCATTTCAAAGACATTCAACTCTTTCAAACCACTTTTAGAGCATTAACCTCTTTTGTTATTACTACAATCAAATCCATTTTTATTTTTTAATTTCTTTTACGAATGTTCGAAGTTTAATTAAATACTTCGATAAAATAGTTACTTGATTTTTGCAATCCTGATTCACACTGGCACGGACGAGGAGCCGTAAGGATGAAAGAGAGGTAGGGCTTTCATTGTTTTAGGTATATATAAGTTATTATTTTTAGAAGAATACTGAGCCACTTTCATTTCTATTGTTAAGAAATTTTCCATATGTGAGGAGATAATAATTGTTTATTTTCTTTATGTAAAAGAGATAAACGAATTGTTAGCCTTATATGGTCAACTAAAAAAGGTTTCCTAATTAGGAAACCTTTTTAATTTTTGTTTTTACCATTCTATTTGTTTAATATTCGAATGTTAAATGGTAAAGACGTATAAATTGACGTTACTATTTAAAAGTAAGTATGATGCGATTATAGTTAGATTTTTTAGGGGGAAGAAAAATGACAAGTTCGAATAATAAAGCGGCAAGTATTTATGAAGGAACAAATATAAACGCTTGGGGGTCTTTTGAAAATATTGAAGAAACGAAGTTATTTCATCCGATTCAAATTGGATCTTGGTCTCTTCGTAATCGCATAGCGATGGCACCGATGACGAGATGTTTTGCAAATAATGAGACTGGAGTCGTTGGTGCTGACGTAGTCGAATATTACCGAAAACGTGCTGCTGATGGGATTGGACTAATTATTACAGAAGGAATTGTCATTAGCCCGAGAGCAAAAGGGAATCCAGGAGTACCAGGTATTTATACACAAGCGCAAGTCGATTCTTGGAAACCTGTTACAGAGGCAGTACATAAAGAAGGCGGAACGATTATTGCTCAAATATGGCATGTTGGACGTATGAGTCATCACGAAATAATTGGTGATCAAATGCCGCAAGCACCTTCTGCTATTGCTGCGGAGGGGAATGTTCCGCGTTTTCGTAAACCGTTTGATACACCAGAAGCAATGACAATAGAAGAAATAAAAGAAGTTATCGGTCAATATGCACAAGCCGCAAAGAATGCGATAGAAGCTGGATTTGATGGTGTAGAAATTCACGGTGCACACGGATATTTAATTGACCAATTTACTTATGAATTTGCGAATAAGCGTATTGATAAATACGGCGGTGACTTAAAACAAAGGTTAACGTTTATGAAAGAAGTTGTTCAGGCTGTAATTGAAGCAGTTGGAGCTGATAAAACGCTTCTTCGCTTCTCTGCCTTTAAAGGTGATAATCCTACTTATATGTGGGAACATCCTGAACTTGCAATTGAAACGTTTGTAAATATGTTTAAAGAAGTTGGATTAACGATGATTCACCCTTCAACGATGAATTATACGCAAGTTATTGCTGACGGCAAGAATTTTCATCAATTAGTAAGAAAGTATTGGGATAGTACTATCGTAGGAGTAGGTAATTTGAATCCGAAAGAGGCAGAAGAAGCACTGCAAGAAGGAACAATTGATGTAGCGGCGTTCGGAAGACCATTAATCGCTAATCCAGATTTTGTTCAGCGAATTAAAAATGCTGAAAGTTTGGTTGAATATGACGCGAAAGAGCATCTTGCTACGTTAGTGTGAATAAGGATAAAAAGAGAACACATGGAGTGTTCTCTTTTTATTATGGAATTTCATATATAGGGGGAAGCGGAATGAGTGAAGCGCTACTCATTATTATTAGTATATTGCTCTTTTTGATGCTACTTTTAATTGTCTTTTTTATCATTACATTTTTTATTAAAAAACGGACGCATCATTCTATATTAAAACTGCATCCATACTTAGGTAGAATGCGCTATTTACTCGAAAAAATAGGCCCGGAATTTCGGCAATATTGGTTTGATCATGATACTGACGGAAAGCCCTTTTCGCGCTACGATTTTCAAAGTGTTATGTTTCTAGCAAAATACCGTTCTGAAATACTTGGTTTTGGATCAAAACGAGATTTTGAGGAATCTGGCTATTATATTGCTAATACATTATTCCCCACATTAACAGATGAATTAAGTGTGAATCTCATGCAAGAACGTGAGGGAAAAAAATATATGATTCATAAAGAAGGGTTATTTTCAAGAAGAGAAAAATTGACAGCGGATACAACAAACCTTTGGTTGTATGAAGAAGAAGATGCAATTATAGTGGGCGAAAATCGTAAATATCCATGGAAACTGTATGGGATGTTTGGAGCGTCAGCGACATCTTACGGTGCGATTGGAGAAAATTATATTTTATCAGCTGGGTTTGGTGCAAAAATGGCAGGTGGTTCGTGGATTAATACTGGGGAAGGGGGCGTCATTCCAGAACATTTACATACGGGTGCAAATATCGTTGCCCAAATTGGTCCGGGATTATTTGGATACCGTGACGAGGACGGGAATTTTTCGATGAAGGAATTTATGGAGAAGGCGAAAGAAAGTAATATTAAAGCGTTTGAATTGAAATTTGGGCAAGGAGCAAAAATACGTGGTGGTCATTTAGAAGGACAGAAGGTAAATGAGAAAATCGCTTCCGTTCGGAAAGTACGAGAAGGAGAAACGATTAATTCGCCAAATCGTTTTTCATTTATTAGTAGTGCCGCAGAGGCTTTATATTTTATTCAAGATTTACAAGAAAACGGTGGTAAACCAGTGGGCATGAAAATTGTAATTGGTCAACAGAAGCCTTTGGAAGATTTATTAAAAGCAATGAAAGAATTAAACATCTATCCAGATTTTATTACAATCGACGGTTCAGAAGGTGGATCAGGGGCAACATATAAATCGATGGCAGATAGTATGGGGCTTCCGCTTATACCGGCATTACTTACATTTATTGATACAGCAAATCATTACGGTGTCAGGGATAAATTAAAGGTGTTTGCCTCCGGGAAATTAATCACGCCAGATAAAGTGGCGATTGCTTTAGCTATCGGTGCAGATGCCGTAAATTCAGCACGCGGATTTATGATGGCAAGCGGTTGTATTATGGCACTTCAATGTAATTCAGGGCAATGCCCATCTGGGGTTGCAACCACGAATCCACACTACCAAAAAGCATTAGATCCGTATGAGAAAAAATGGCGAGTAATGAACTATGTTATTAGTATGAGATATAGTTTGTTTTCATTAGCGGCAGCAGCAGGGGTAAAGAGCCCGCGCCATTTAACGAGAGAGCATATTGTGTTTAAAGATGAGATGGGGAAAGTAGTTCCACTTTCGGAATTGTTTCCTTCCGTAATTGGGAAGTAAATATGTAGCTGAACAAAAAATAATCAAAAAAGTCATACATTTGTATGGCTTTTTTGGTTATGGGAAAAGTAGAAATTTATTACATGGATGTTCCCGTTTTTCGGTTGCTCTTTTTCAAACAAATTATTTGATGGAGATGAGTTGTCAGAATATTGTTTTTGATGAAAAAATGAAACGATATCTGCATTGACAATAAAAACTAATTAGACTATAATAAATCTCGAATTCAAGATATTTTTTGAAGGATAGTCAAAATCATAAAATCAATATTTAAAATATAATCATAAGAACTGTAGTTTTTTTTGTGAATTATCTCGAATTCAAGATAATTTTTGAACTAAATGAAATGTGCTAGTTTTTTAGAGAGATACCTCAATTTTGAAAAAGATAGTATTGCGGATTGAACTTTATCGAATGGACAAAATGAATAATGAATTTTAGCGAATAAATGTTTTTTGTAATGAAATAAAAAAGGGGTGGAGAAAGTGGAAAAGAAAACGATGGGAATTCATCACATTACAGCAATCGTAGGTCACCCACAAGAAAATGTAGATTTTTATGCAGGTGTATTGGGATTGCGTTTAGTGAAACAAACAGTGAATTTTGACGATCCAGGTACGTATCATCTTTATTTTGGTAATGGAGGAGGAAAGCCTGGAACAATTATTACGTTTTTCCCATGGGCAGGTGCTCGTCAAGGTATTATTGGGGACGGTCAAGTAGGCATTACGTCTTATGTTGTACCAAAAGGTGCAATGGAGTTTTGGGAAAATAGATTAGAAAAATTCGACGTACCGTATACAAAAATGACTCGGTTTGGAGAACAGTATATAGAATTTGATGATCCACATGGTTTGCATATAGAATTAGTTGAAAGAGAAGAGGGCGAATTAAATAATTGGACTTTTGGGGAAGTTACGCCAGAAGTCGCAATTAAAGGATTTGGCGGTGCTGTTCTTTTATCGGCACAACCTCAAAAAACTGCTGAATTGTTAGAGCATGTTATGGGTCTTGAGAAAATTGGAGAAGAAGGTGAATTTATTCGATTCCGTTCTTCTGCTGATATTGGAAATATTATCGACTTGAGGTCATCAACAATCGGGCGTGGTCAGATGGGTGTTGGTACAGTCCATCATATTGCTTGGAGAGCGAGTGACGATGCTGATCAACTAGACTGGAAAGAGCATGTGTCTCGTTTTGGATATGGTGTAACCCCTGTACAAGATCGAAATTATTTTAACGCGATTTACTTTAGAGAACACGGTGAAATCTTATTTGAAATTGCAACAGACCCTCCTGGTTTTGCCCATGACGAATCTTTAGAGACGATGGGTGAGGAGTTAAAATTACCGGACCGATATGAACAACATAGAAAACAAATTGAACAGACACTCTTACCATTTGAAGTGAGAAATCTAGATTAAAGTGATTGAAAGGGGAAAAGGAATATGATGAAACATGTTTTTCAAAAAGGAAAAGATACATCAAAACCAGTATTGTTATTGCTTCATGGCACAGGAGGAAATGAATTAGATTTATTACCGCTTGCAGAAAGAATTGATCCAAAAGCTTCTGTATTAAGTGTTCGTGGAAATGTATTAGAAAATGGGATGCCTCGTTTCTTCCGCCGATTAGCAGAAGGTATTTTTGATGAAGAGGATCTTGTTTTCCGTACGAAGGAATTAAATGAATTTTTAAATGAAGCAGCAAAGGCATATGAATTTGATAGAGATAATATTGTGGCTGTTGGGTATTCAAATGGAGCAAATATTGCAGCGAGTTTATTATTTCATTATGAAAATGCATTAAAAGGTGCTATTCTTCATCATCCAATGGTCCCAAGAAGAGGGATAGAACTTCCTAATTTAGTAGAGAAAGTAGTGTTTATTGCTGCTGGAACAAATGATCCAATTTGTTCACCTTCTGAGTCAGAGGAATTGATGATGCTATTAGAAAATGCAAATGCTAATGTAACAATGCATTGGGAAAATAGAGGGCATCAATTAACGATTGGTGAAGTAGAGAAGGCAACAGAATGGTATGAAAAAATGGTTTCACAGGTATAAATGATAGACAAAAAACGGGTATAAAATCATAAAGATTTTATACCCGTTTTTTGTTGTGATTTAAGGGATTAAAAGAGAATAGGAAAAATGTGTTAAAATATAAAGAAAAGTAAAGTAAAGGGGTTCCTGTTTGTTAATGAGTAGGAGCGTGGATTTTTCTAATAATGAGGGGGAAACTATTAGATGGCAAACTACGAAAATGAAGAAATGCTAACGGGAGGGAATGTTTCAAGCGTATATCGTTCGGAAGATACTGTTCGACGAGAATTAAAGAAAGGCAGTACGAAAATTCATAAGCTATTAAATCATTTGGAAAACAAAGGTTTTAGTTATGCACCAAAGTTTTTAGGTGTTGATGATAAAGATAGGGAGATATTATCATTTATTGAAGGGAAAGCCGGTAATTATCCTTTAAAAGAGTACATGTGGTCTAATGATGTTTTAAAAGAAATAGCGAAGATGCTTCGGCTTTATCATGATGCTGTGAGTGATTTTCCTTTATCAGATGATTGGAAACCGATGGATAATACTCCAAATAATATAGAGGTCGTATGCCACAATGATTTTGCAATATACAACATTATTTTTAATAACGAAAAACCAGTAGGTATTATTGATTTTGATGTTGCTGGTCCTGGGCCAAGACTTTGGGACATAGCCTATACTCTTTATACTTGTGTCCCATTAAGTAGAGTTTATTATAAGGAAACAGGTGAGGCGGTTTATTATAATTCATTACAGCATGCAGACCGTATAAAGAAAAGAGTTAAATTGTTTTTTGAATCCTATAAAAGTGATGGCATGGCCGAGAATTATTTGGAGATGGTACTTCTACGATTAGAAGGATTATGTAAATACATGAAAAGACAAGCACTAGAAGGTGATATGAACTTCCAAAAGATGATAGATGAAGGGCATCTTGAACATTATGAAAATGATATTCAGTTTATTCGTAAACATGGAAAAGAGTGGATTTAATAAAATAAATCGTATACAAAAATAAAGCTCAGAGCCATATAGGGACTTTGAGCTTTTTAACATATTAGTGCAGATGTTTTCCACAATAACTCAACTACTTATAACAGATGTCTTTTACTATATTAATGTAGCATAGTTAAGAGCTAGTTACAGGCTGAGCTGTAGCAATCGGTAATTGGATATCGACAGTTGTTCCTATGTTTAATTCACTTGAAATGAATAATTTTCCGTTATGCTCTTGAATGATTTTATAGCACATCATTAAGCCAAGGCCAGTTCCTTTTTCTTTCAAGCTATAAAAAGGTTCGCCAAGACGAGCCATGCGCTCTTCAGGAATACCACAACCTTCATCAATAATGCGTATTGAAACAAAATCATTTTCTAACGAAGCTGTTTGAATGAATATGTTACCACCATCAGGCATCGCCTCGATTGCATTTTTTAATATGTTAATAAAAACTTGTTTTAATTGATTACTGTCACATTGAATGTCAGAAATATAATCGAAATGATCCATGATGATATGAACGCTATGCATAATTGCTGTTGGTAAAATAAAAGTTACAACTTCTTCAATTAATGATTGTACGTTGCATGTATGAATAGATAACACTTGTGGTTTAGACATCGCCATAAATTGGCTTGTGATAGATTCCATCTGTGAAATCTCACTTAACATAACATCGATATACCATTTCTGCTCCTCATTTATTTCAGGGAGTAGCAATGTTAGAAAACCTTTTAGAGAAGTGAGTGGATTTCGAATTTCATGGGCAATTCCAGCTGTCAGTTGTCCGACTACTGCGAGCTTCTCTGATTTCCGTAATAACTTTTCCGTTTCTTTTAGCTCGGTAACATCTCTTCCCATTACGATAAGACCTTTACGGGAGCCGTCAGAATGATAGAGTGGAACTTTCGATATACTTAAGATTAGATCGAAATCATCTCTATGAATAATAAATTCCTCGCCATGAAGAATTTGTCTTTGTTGCCATGCTAGTTCGTCGACTTCTTCACAATGTAAAAAAGCTTCTCGGTACGCTTCGTTATATTGAATGAGTTCACTATCTTTTTTCCCATGGTAAGGTACATGATGGAAATTGAAACAAGAAAGTGCGTAGTCATTTGCCTCGAGCCAGCGTCCCTCATGATCCTTAAATATAACAAACGCAGGCATGGAGTTCACTAATGTACGTAACCTCTTCTCACTTTCTTTTAGCATATTCTCAATTCTTTCTGATTTTTCAAGAGGCTTCATAATGGCATATACGCCAGTTAGACGATTTTGGACAAAAATAGGAACTAGTTTTGTCACGACGTCTAATAGGAATCCATTTTTATGATAAATTGATAAGATATACTCTTGTTGATTATCTGCTCCAGTATTTTTTATATTTTGTAATACTTGCTCAGAAATATGAGCTTCTAAAATAGAGGTAATATTTTTCTGTTCTAATTCTAAAGAAGTGTAACCTAATATTCTTTCGGCAGAAGGATTTATATGTAGAATAACTCCCTCCAAATTCAATGAAATAATACTATCAGGGTTATGTTCAAAAAGAGATGCATACATTTCCGCTAAAGAACGATTTTTTATATGGTTTCGCAGGCGTCCTGATACGTTTGGGTGATGATTTTTTTGAGTAGATGAATATTTTTTACGACTCATAATATTTCCTCCGTACAACTGGCATCTAAAAAAGATGGATCTATTAATAACTATAATATAGGTTTGATGTATATTTCTATAAAAAATGGAAATTACCGAATAAAATTTATTTTCTTAATTTTGGTAAGGGATATAAAATAAGTAATAAGAGAATCTTATATTGCTTTATTAATTTTTTGTAAGTTACATGAACGTATTTTCGTTATAACATTAGAATAGAAGAGGGGGAAGGAATATGAAAAATTATATTCAAGGAATTGATCATGTACAAGTAGCTGCACCAGTAGGATGTGAAGAAGAAGCTCGAGAATTTTATGGTAATAAAATTGGTATGGAGGAAATCCCAAAGCCAGAGGAATTAAAGAAGCGTGGTGGGTGTTGGTTTAAGTGTGGAGATCAAGAGATTCATATCGGAGTTGAGCAAAACTTCAACCCAGCTAAAAAGGCGCATCCAGCTTTTTATGTTTTGAAAATTGATGAATTTAAACAAGAGTTAATAAAGCAAGGTGTTGAAATAATAGATGATCATGCACGACCAGATGTGATTAGATTTTACGTGTTAGATCCGTTTGGAAATCGAATTGAATTTATGGAAAATAAAAACTAGGTGGAGATCCACCTAGTTTTTTACACTTTTCTAAACAATCCTAATACTTCAACAGTCTCCGTAATATTAACGAATGCATGAGGATCAATTTCCGAAATCGTTAGTTTCATGCTTGCCAATTCTTCACGTGAAACGACTGTCATAAGTACACGTTTTTTCTCGTTTGAATAAGCACCTTCACCATCAAGTAACGTAATTCCACGTACTACAGTTGAAAGAAGCTTTTTTTTCATTTCTTCTGCTTGATTTGTTACAATCATAAGTGTAACTTTACGATGTTTTGTATGAACGGCATCAATTACTTTACCAGTTACATAAATTGAAAGTAGGCTTGTAAGGGCAACATCCCAAGTGAAGAAAAATCCTGCAATGACAACAACAACAGTATTTAATGCAATAAGGAATCCACCAAGTTTAATATCTCGCTTGCGGGATAACAGCATACCGATAATATCAAAACCACCAGTTGAACCTTGGCAGTTAAAGACAAGACCAATACCAGCTCCGGCGATAACACCACCAAATACAGAAGATAAAAGTGGGTCTGTTGCTACGATTTTTACTGGAACATAGTATAATGCAACAGATAATACAATTACAGAAACAACCGTGTTAAAAATCACTTTTTTTCCAAGACCTATGTATCCTAAAATAAGGATAGGTAAGTTCAATACAAAGTTAATAATACCTGTGTTTACAGGGGTTACAATCCCTAAAATAATAGCAATTCCGCCAATTCCACTACTTAATATTTTATGGGGGATAAGGAAAAGATTAAAGGCAATTGCAATAATAATAGAACCGAAAATAACACCAAGAAATCTGACCATCTCTTTCCCGTCCTTCACTAAATAATCATATTATTTCAAGATTATATATGAAATTGAAAGTTTTAGGGAAAAACAGTTTATTTCGGAAAATTAGATTAATCTAAATAGTTTGAGTGTTTGATAAATTAGGAGGGGATACAGATATGAAGATAACGAGGTATCAACAGAAGAGTCCTTTAAAACAAGAGTGTGAGGATTCATTTTTTTGTAATGAAGATAAAATGATTTACGGTGTATGCGATGGAGCAACACCATTAGTTCCATTTTGTGATGAAGAAGGACATAATGGAGCATACATCGCTTCGCATTTATTTGCAAGTCATTTTACTTTGTTACGGGAGGTTAATAGTTTACAAGGTGAAGTTGCAAAGGCGAATGAATTATTGCAAAACAAGATGCTAGAGTACAAGATTGATACGAGAAAAAAAGAGCATCTGTGGTGCACATGTATTGCAGCAGTTCAAATAGAAGGCGAAAAACTTGAATATGCACAATTAGGTGATTGTATGATCGTTACAATACTTCAGGATGGAGCGATAAGAGTATTAACGAAAGATACAGTTAAGGGAATTAGTAAACGCGCAAAAAAGAAGAGAGAAGAGGATCGTAAAAAAGGATTACCAGTCCCGGAAGAACATGTTTTTCAAGATGTTCGGGAGCAGTTGAAATACAACCGTTATCTTGCGAATGTGCCAAACGGTTACTCAGTTGCAAATGGGATGAAAGAAGCAATGACTTATTTACAGCATGGGGAATTACATGTAGCTGATGTAAGTGGGATCTTTATTTGTTCGGACGGATTGTTCCATCCGGAGTGGTCGTTAGAACAAATTGTGGTATATATAAGAAAGAATAGTATAAAAGAATATGTAGCAATCATTGAAAGGCTAGAAGGAGAAAATAGAATAAGACCAGATGATAAAACAATTATTATAATTGATTTTTAAGGGGAGGAAGTTCAAATGGAAATTAAATGTGTAAATTTAACATTTCAAGATGAATTAGTTCCTTTAGAGAAAGTAAATAAACTGATTGTCCACCATACGTCAGAAGATGGATGGGATGTGTATAAAACCCACGAATTTCATCAAAAGGTAAGAGGGTGGAGCGGGATTGGTTACAATTATTTTATTGAAGAAGATGGAACTGTAGTCGAAGGGCGAGGTTTACATATTGGAGCACATGCGAAAGATAATAATAGTGACACAATTGGAATATGTATGACGGGAAATTTTGATAAATATGATCCAGCTACTGCACAAATGAATTCATTATATTCTTTATGTAAAATGTTTATGAAGCAGTTTGCCATAGAGAAAGGAAATATACTCGGCCATAGGGAGTTAGAAGGGGTTACAAAAACTTGTCCAGGAAATCGATTTTCTATGGTAGAGTTAAGAAAAGTATTATCTTAAATATAGAGGAGTAATGAATGATGATGAACATAAAAATACCGAATGATAAAAAAGAAGAGCTTGTAGCACAAATTCAGCAATTTTTCGTTGAAGAAGATTTAGATGAAATTGGACGTTTCCAAGCAGAACGTTTAATAGAAGAAATGATAAAGTTAGTAGGACCATTTGCATACAATCAAGCAATTGGAGATGCAAGAAAACTTGTAACTGAAAAATTAACAAATATTGAAGAAGATTTGTATGTGTTAGAGAAGAATGAGGGGAAGTAAAAAGAGCTATTTTGGTCGTCTTCCGTCAATTATAAAATAAGTATATGCCATGGCTTTTTTTCGATGTTTTGTTTGGAAAAGGCAGTGAAATTGTTTTTGGACATATAAAATAAAACTTTTCTTTTTTGCCACAAGTAACCCTAGAATTAAAAAAACGTTATTCTTTCTTAACAAGCTAGATGAGAAAGAATAACGTTTTTTTGATTGAGATTAAAAATATATTATCTTAATTTTATCTTTTTTTAATAATTTATTTATGGGCAATTTATAGTTGCTATTTATAATTCATATATATAACAGCTATGGATACTACGAAAAAGAACTTTGGAGGTGTAACGATGTAGGTAGCAACATACTTCGTATCAAAGTTGGGGAATTGAAAATTTGTATACAATTAGCTGTAATCAAAATTTAAAACATGAATTGCTCACATAGAATCTTCTTTTGGAAGATCAGTAGTGTAATTCTTTGTTAAATGAAGGAAGGGATTGGGAAGCTATGAATAAAAAAATTTTAAAAACATGTATCATATCAGCAGTTTTAGGTGGAAGCTTATTAAGTGAAAAAAATGGAGAGGTGAAAGCAGAAGAGGTTACACCACAAATGAATCATACTGGTGTATTCAAAGATGTTCCAAAGGGGCACTGGGCATATGAGGCGATTCATCAATTAACAGGTGAGAAAATCATTTTCGGCTATGATGATGGGAGATTTGGTTTTGGAGATAACGTAACACGCGAACAAGTTGCAGCTTTAATGTATCGTTATTTTAATATGGCAGAAAACAAAAGTTATCAGAACCCATACGGGGATGTAAGCGAAGATTCGACAAGCTATATAAAGGAAATCTTGTCTTTAACAGAAATGGGTGTTTTTACGGGTGACGAGCATGGGAACTTTAGACCAAAGGCATCTTTAACACGTGCAGAAATGGCACAGGTTCTTACAAATGCTTTTCATTTAAAGGCAAAGAGTGATCACACTTTTAATGACGTTTCAACGAACTCATGGGCAAGAAATGCAATTAGTGCTGTTCAAACAAATAATATTGCAAAAGGAGTAGGAGGAGGGGAATTCGCTCCAAGTATGGATGTGACGCGTGAACAGTATGCACAATTTTTATACAATGCAATACAAGAAACTAAACAAACTCAACAAACGAAAGGGCAACTATTAGCTAGTATACTTGGTGAAACAAACTGGAAAGGGACAAAAGTCTATGACAAAGATCATAATGATTTAACGAAAGAAAACCAAAATTTCATCGGGCTTGCAAAATATGACGCTAAAACTGCAAGGTATGAATTTTTTAATGCAAATACAGGAGAGAGTCGTAATGATAGTGGTACCTTTTTTATAACCAATGATGGGAAGAAAAGAGTGTTAATTTCTGAAACGCAAAATTATCAGGCAGTTGTTGAATTAACGCAATTAGATAAGGAGAAATTTACATATAAAAGGATGGGGAAAGATGCAAAAGGGAACGATGTAGAAGTATTTGTTGAACATGTTCCTTATCAAGAAAAAGAGCTTTCTTTCACGCGACCTGATAAAAATTTAGAAAGTTCGACGGGGAAAATAGCTACAGACGTTGATGGAGATGAAATCTTATCTAGTACTCTATGGAACGGAACAGTTGTATTAGATGAACAGGGTAATAATGTAACAAAGTACAACTCTAACTTAATCAGTCTAGCAAAATATGATAAAAATACAAATAAATACGAGTTTTTCAATGTGAATACAGGTGTAAGTCGTGGGGATTATGGTTTCTTCGATGTTGTACATGGGAATAAAATAAGAGCTCACGTTTCGTTAGGAAATAATAAATATGGTGCGGTTCTTGAACTTACAGAGTTAAATAAAGATAAATTTACGTATACAAGAATGGGGAAAGATGCGGATGGAAAAGATATAAAAACCTTTGTCGAGCATGAACCGTATACAGGTGACCTAAAACCAGATTTCACAAAGTAAGATGTAAAGGTAATCTTTTACTCTAGCAAAGGTATTATCTTAGAAAATGCTAGTAAGGAAAAACTTGAGTGATTAGGATTAGGTAATTATACAATAGAAGTAAAATAGTTGTTTATAGACAAATAGATGCCTTGAGGCATCTATTTGTCATTTTAAAATGATCTTATGGGTAAATGTAAAATACAAACTCTCTTACTTTCTCGGTTGTATTTTCATTTTTGAGTAGCTGACAATCTTCTCAGATCTAGTAACTTACTACTTGCACGACCATACATCGTGGCTCTTTTTTATTTGTTCTCTTTATATTCATGTATTTTCTCTTTTACATTACCGACAGTATCTTTAGCGGTGCCTTTTACCTTATCCCATTTTCCTTCAGCTTGTAATTTCTTATTGTCAGTGACTTTCCCGACAACTTCTTTTACTTCACCTTTTACTTTATCAATGGCACCCTCTACTTTTTCTTTTAAACCATGATCATGCTTAGTCATACATTTTTCCTCCTTGTAGTTTGATTAGAATTCTCTTTTCATATTGCAAGTTGAATGATGTATCTAGTAATAGCGTAACGAATATAATTTGAATATTCAAGTGATTAATAGAATAGAAAAGGAATTGTCATAAAATGTATAAGATTGTAACGGATGGAGAAAGAATGTTAATTATATGTCTTTTGCAGTCCATATTGATTTTGTATAAGCAATTTTCAAATGGGCACGTTCCATATTATTTTGACTGCCGCTACCGAATCTTGCTTGTCCAACTATTAAATTACAATTGGCTTCAACAGCGGTCTCAATTCGTTTTTGAATTAATGCAGAATGACAACCTTTACGTTGGAATTCTGGAAAAGTAGCAGATGCAGCTAATGAGGCAACACCGTTATTTATATAAAGAACTCCTATACTAGCAGGAGTGTTTTGAACTTCTGCTATGAAAAAATGCCATCCTGGTTTATCGTAAAGAATTTCGTTATTTTGGCGGACGCCATCTTTTGTAAAGGAAGGCATGTTAAATCCACGTACATATATGACTGCAAAAATATCAAATTCATTTTCTTTTAGTTGGCGTACTGAAATGTTAGAAGGAAGAAGGGATGGATCTTCTCTCGGTATACTATATAAAGCGGTATGGAAGCCCGATTGGTAAAATCCTTTTTGAGATAAGTATTGAAATAATTCAGCTGTACCTTGTTGAGCGGGTGTAATTTCAAAACGACAAGGGATTTGTAGCGATTGATAATAAGAGATGATTTCATCTATCTCATCTGTATTTGTAAATGTAATACCTTTGACCGTATTAAAAGCAGGCCCAGCAATTATTTTTGATGAAAAGGCAGTGGCACTCCCGAACTTTTTCATTTGTACTTGCATTGGATTTCCGTTTATTGCTTGTAGTGCCTTTAATCTAGAAGAAAGCATATGTATTTCTGCGCTTTCAATTTCTTGTGCTGTATTGAGCGTCATAATAGTACTCATAAAATTCCTCCGTTAATAAATATATTTCATAGTACATATACGATGTTTGTTTTGAGATTCCTGTTGAAATGTAAGAGAATAAGAGGTTTTTTGGAAGGGAAATGGAAGTGAACTGTCGAAGGGAGTGGAAACAGATTAAAGGTGGTGCTCTCATGAAACAGAAAGACGTGCAGACATGCTCTCATTGCGGTTCTCAAAACATAGGAGAAGGTGAGTTTATCGGTTATGCACAAATACGGAAAAAGGAGACGATGTTCACATCTTCACCAGTAGATGCTTATATTTGTACAGATTGCGGGAATATCCTTTTATTAAAAGTACGACATTATGAAAAGTTTAAGCAGAAGCCGTTATGATTATTGAGAAGTGGTAATATAAAACGTCGTATACGAAACATCTTACATTAAGTTAATTTAATATAAGTGACATTTTACATATATATGAGTACGCCTTAAAAAAAGAGATAAAACATATACTGTATGAGATGCTCATCATTCATTACATGACACAGAAAAGTATATAGAAGAAAAAGTAGTCATTTTAGAATGATTCATAACGAAAACTCCTTTAAATGAATAAGGGAGTTTTTCGATTTTTTATAACAATAATTACCTTTAATTGTTATGATTGGTTATTAGGAGAGAGTGTTTTATTAACGCGATAATCACAGAAGAAAACTAGCTAAACCGTATAGAAAACCGCTATATAACACAATCGCAACCGTAAGTTGACAAAGTGCAACCGCAGGAAGATAGAGATAAGGGCAATGCTTACATACAATTTAGTTAAGAAAACAAAGGGGGACACACACATGGGATTTGGTGAAAAGCTTTTTAAATTAAGAAAGGAAAAGGGCCTTTCTCAAGAAGCGTTAGCTGAAAAATTAAACACAACAAGGCAAGCAGTTAGTAAATGGGAAAACGGTCAAGGATTTCCTGACACAGAAAAGTTAATAATGATTGGAAATGTATTTGAAGTATCACTCGACTATTTATTAAAAGAAACTGCTGAGCAAAGTAATGAAAATGTGGAGGGCTATTACGTAAGTCAGGAAATGGCAGAAGGGTATATAGTGTATGGACAAAAAATTTCTAAATATATTGCGTTAGGATTTAGTTTGCTCATTTTATCTACAATACCGTATTTATTATTTAAAGAAGATCCAACAATGTCTACATTCCTTACCATTATTATTGCTGTCCTTGGAATTGGAGCGATTATGGTACCTGTAACGATAGAAGAGAGTCGATACAATGTATTGAAAAAGGAAGAACTACTATTTGATCCAAACTTTCTAAAAGAATTGACAAAAAGATATGCGATTATTAAGAAAAAGTATGCTGCAGTAGTGATCGTTGGATTTTGTTTCATAGCAGCAGGAGCGATACCATTTTTATTTGAGAAAAAACGAATTACTTCTGGAGAGCTCGTGCAGTACTATCCTTATTGTGTTGTACTTATTGCTCTTGGAGTTTATCTTTTTGTTCGTGTGTTAGGGGTATTAGAGGTGTATCGAATTTTGGTAGAAAATAAGGAATATAGCAATCGTATTATTTTTAAACTAAAAAAGAAAGTGAGAGACAAAGTGGATAATTTTTAATAGTAGAAAACCTATTTTTATTAAAAGCTAAGATAGGAGTGAAATGATGTCAAACGTTCTAGAAATTAGAAATTTAAGTAAATCATTTGGAAACAAAGCTGTTTTAAAAAATATTACATTCAATGTGCCATCAGGGTCAATTGTTGGATTCATTGGTGACAATGGGGCAGGTAAATCAACAACATTTAAAACAGTATTAGAATTAATTTCTAAAGATAGCGGTACAGTAAAAATATTAGGTGAAGAAAATATAAATAAAGATGCCAAGATTAAGGAGAAGATTGGAGTCGTATTTGATGCTATGAATCTCCCAGCTCATCTTACAATAAAACAACTAAATAAGGTTTTTGAAAAGATGTTTGAATCTTGGGATAGAGAAAATTTTTACCGATTAGTTCATTCTTTCTCTTTACCTACTAATGAAAAAGTAGGTAGATTTTCCCGTGGAATGTCGATGAAACTATCTATAGCTGTTGCATTGTCGCATAATGCAAAATTATTAATCCTAGATGAAGCGACGGGAGGTCTTGATCCTTCATCTAGGGAGGAGGTATTAGAGGAATTAAAAAGTTTTGTGAATAAAAGTAATGGTGGTATATTACTTTCTTCACATATTATGAGTGATGTAGAAAAAATAGCTAGTCACCTTATTGTGATAAAAGATGGAGAAGTTTTATTGAATGAAGAAAAGGATAAGGTTTTGGACAATTATGCCATTGTAGATGTTGATGAGGAACAACTAACTTTAATCAACAAAGATATAGTTGTGGTGAAAAGGAATAATGGTTCTTATTTCAATGTACTTGTATCAGATGTGCATAAATTACCAAATGGGATTGCTCATAGAACCATTTCGATAGAAGAAATAAGTGTTTTATTAACAAGGAGTGAAAAATAAATGAAAGGTTTATTATTGACAAACTATTATCTAGTGTATCGAACTTTCTTTACGTTCATGGGAATAGCGATATTAGGATCGGGATTTGTTTTTTATTTTGGTAATGCTTCAATGTACCGTTTAATTGCTACGTTCATTATCTTATTTGCTGCGATTCCTGCACTTGAAGTTATTAAATATGAGAGTAAGTCGGGGTATGAAAAATATGTACTTACTTTACCGGTTACTAGAAATAATATTGTACAAAGTCACTATCTTTTCTATTTTTTAGTTGTAATTATTGGTACTTTACTATCGTACGGCATATTTTATGTACATGGTTTAGTTTCAGATACACCAATTGATGATGGTATATTTAAGAGTGTTTCTTTAGGGACGTTCATCATTCTTAATGCCGGAGCAATAGCTTATCCGCTTCTCTATGTTTTTGGAGCAGAAAAATCTGATGCTATTACAATTGGAGGCGCATGTGGGGGACTTGTTACTTATTTTGGATTACAAAGTGTAATTGGATATCTAATAGAACAATTTCCAATATCAAATGTAAATTCATCTGTATACGTTTCAATTCTATATACAATAATTGGCGTTATCATATATATCTTTTCTTATTTCATTTCGGTATTTATATATCGTAAGAAGGAATTTTAATATATTTTCTCTTAGTATTTTCTGAATTATTTCCAAAGAAATAATTCAGAAAATACAGAAAAATATCGTAATTATTTGTAGAAGTCTGTTATAATGAACGAAATGAAAACGCTTTAAAGGGAGGATGTAAACAATATGATGATGAATGTACCTCTAACAATTAGTTCTATGATGGAAAGGGCAGAAAAACTATTCCCAAAGAAAGAAATTATTTCACGGACACATGATACAGTTACGACATTAACGTATAAGCAACTAGGGGAAAGGACAAGAAGACTTTCAAGTGCGTTAAAAAAGCTTGGGATTAAAGAAGGCGAGCGCATAGGAACGTTAGCGTGGAATCATCATCGACATGTGGAGGCATATTTTGCTATTCCAGGTATTGCTTCCGTATTACACACAATTAATATTCGTTTATCTCCTCAACATATTTCATACATTATTCAACATGCAGAAGATCGTATTTTACTTATTGATGAAGATCTTGTACCACTCATTGAGAATATCCAGTCTGAATTATCGACTGTACAAGCATATATTATTATGACTGATAAAGAGGAGCTCCCAAAAACTACACTTCAGCCTGTATATCATTATGAGAAACTTTTAGAAGAAGGCGAGCCAAATTTCCAATTTGTTAAAGATATTGATGAAAATACACCTGCTGGTATGTGTTATACGTCAGCGACTACAGGGAATCCAAAAGGTGTTGTTTATACACATCGTAGTACAGTGTTGCACTGTATGGCACTCGGATTAGCGGATACGACAGCTTTATCGGAAAGTGATGCAGCAATGGCTATTGTGCCAATGTTTCATGTGAACGCTTGGGGACTTCCTTTTGCGGCTACTTGGTTTGGGGCAAAACAAGTTCTTCCGGGACCGATGTTTACACCGAAAATTTTATTAGAAATGATGCAAACTGAAAAAGTAACGATAGCTGCGGGTGTGCCGACAATTTGGCTTGGTGTTTTACAAGAGTTAGAAAATAATAGTTATGATTTATCTAGTATAACGAGATTACTATGCGGAGGCGCAGCTGCACCGAAAAGCGTTATTAAAGCGTTTGAGCAAAAATATAATGTTCCTTTCGTCCATGCATATGGCATGACTGAAACGAGTCCACTCGTAACGCTTGCACGTCTAAAAAGCTATGAAACAGATTTGGCGTATGAAGAACAACTTGAGATAAGATCTAAGCAAGGATATCTTGTCCCTGGTGTAGAGATGAAAGTAGTCGGTACAAGTGGTGAAGTGAAGTGGGACGGTACGGAGATGGGAGAACTATGTTTACGAGCGCCATGGATCGCTGCAAGCTATTATAACGATGAGCGTACTGTCGAAGGTTTTCGTGATGGATGGTTATATACAGGAGATGTCGTTACGGTTGATGAGGAAGGGTGCGTAAAGATTGTTGATCGTACGAAGGATGTTATTAAAAGCGGGGGAGAATGGATTTCCTCAGTTGATCTTGAAAATGCTCTAATGGCACATGACGCTATATTTGAAGCGGCCGTTGTTGCAATTCCTCATCCGCAGTGGCAAGAACGCCCAGTTGCCTGCGTTGTTCAAAAGAAAAATAGTACAGTAACAAAAGAAGAAATATATGAGTTTTTAAAACCGCAATTTGCGAAGTGGTGGCTACCAGACGATATTGTATTTATGGAGGAAATTCCGAAAACATCTGTTGGGAAATTTTTAAAACAGGCGCTTCGGAAAGAACTTGAGCATTTGCATAAAGAAAAATAACCGAACTTTTACTTGTAAACTGATTTTAAATTACGGTTGACAAATATCGAAGGGAAAGATAATATAACTCCTATAATATGTTATCTAAAATCTAATTTAAGTTTACAAATAGGAGAAGCAAACATGAATACAAAAAACTTAGTTTTCGTCGCTTTATTTAGTTCGATTATGGGAGTGCTAGGGTTAGTTCCTCCGATTGCTCTTTCTATAACACCAGTTCCTATTACACTACAATCGCTTGGAGTTATGCTTGCGGGTGGATTGCTAGGATCACGTCTTGGTGCGCTAAGTCAGCTTATTTTCTTACTTATTGTAGGAGTTGGGGCACCACTACTTGCTGGCGGACGCGGGGGTCCAAGTGTATTTGTTGGGCCAAGTGCAGGATATTTACTTGGTTATATCGTTGGAGCGTTTGTCATTGGTTATTTAATTGAGCGTTTACGTGAAGTTTCTATAATAAAGGTATTATGTATTAATATAATTGGTGGTATTTTCGTAGTTTATGTATTTGGTATCATTGTCCAAGCTTTCGTAATGGATATTTCCGTATGGGAAACGATGAAAGTAAGTGTCGCATTTTTACCAGGTGATTGCATAAAGGCGACTATAGCAGCGATTCTTGTGACAAGATTACATCGCTCATTGAAACATATTATTACGCCTGCTTTGAAGAATAAAAAAATTACAAATGCAGGGTAAGAAAAAGGAGAAACACGTTACTTGCGTGTTTCTTTTTATTATTTTGTAAAGAAAGGACGTCTCATATGGGGATTACAAAAGAATATAAAAAGTATGCCTCTTTACAACCAAATAAAATAGCGATTAAAGAAAATGATAGAGTATTAACATATAAAGAATGGTTTGAGTCAGTGTGTAAAGTAGCAAACTGGTTGAATGAAAAAGAATCGCAGAATAAAACGATAGCAATTTTATTAGAGAATAGTATGGAATTTTTACAACTATTTGCGGGTTCCGCTATGGCTGGATGGGTTTGTGTGCCACTAGATATAAAATGGAAACGAGATGAACTTAAAGAAAGAATAGCGATTAGTAAACCGGATATTATTGTGGCGGAGCAGTATAGGCTTAGTGATATATCGTGCGAAGAAGGAAGGATTATTGAGATTGAAGAATGGAAAGAAATGATTGAGAACTATCTTCCTGCATATCATTCTGTAGAAAATGTACAAAACGCTCCTTTTTATATGGGATTTACATCAGGATCGACTGGAAAAGCAAAAGCGTTTTTACGTGCTCAACAGTCGTGGGTACATAGTTTTGATTGTAATGTACATGACTTTCATATGAAAAAGGAAAATTCTATTTTAATAGCTGGGACGCTTGTTCATTCTCTTTTCTTATACGGGGCAATAAGTGCATTGTTTTTAGGGCAAACGGTACACATAATGAGAAAGTTTGTACCAGTTCAAGTGCTATCTAGTATAAGGATAGAGAATATTTCTGTAATGTATACAGTTCCTACAATGCTTGAGTCTTTGTATAAAGAAAATAAAGTAATTAAAAGTGAAATGAAAATTATTTCGTCAGGAGCCAAATGGGAAGCTGAAGCAAAAGAGAAGATGAAGAATGTGTTTCCTTATGCAAAAAGATATGAGTTTTATGGTGCGTCTGAGCTAAGCTTTGTAACGGCATTGGTTGATGAAGAGAGTGAAAGAAAACCGAATTCAGTAGGGAAATCTTGTCATAATGTACAAGTTCGAATATGTAATGAAGCAGGAGAAGAAGTACAGACAGGTGAGATAGGAACTGTGTATGTGAAAAGTGATCAATTTTTTATGGGCTATGTATCGGATGGAGCTATAATCCCGCAATTGTCCGAAGGTGGCTGGATGACAGTGCAGGATGTGGGCTACCAAGATGAAGAAGGCTTTATATATATTGTTGGTAGAGAGAAGAATATGATTTTATTTGGAGGAATCAATATTTTCCCAGAAGAAATAGAAAGGGTATTACAGACACATCCAGCTGTTGAAGAAATAGTTGTGGTTGGTGTAGAAGATAGTTACTGGGGTGAAAAGCCTGTCGCTATCGTAAAAGGAAGTGCTACAAAGCAACAATTAAAAAGTTTTTGCTTACAACGATTATCATCTTTTAAAATACCGAAAGAATGGTACTTTGTTGATGAAATACCTTATACAAATAGCGGGAAAATAGCTCGCAATACAGCAAAAAGTATGATTGAAAACCGGGAGAAGATATATGAATAGGGCGGTTATTGTAGAAGCGAAAAGAACACCTATTGGTAAAAAAAACGGGATGTTGAAAGATTATGAAGTTCAGCAATTAGCAGCACCACTTCTTACGTTTTTAAGTAAAGGAATTGAGAGAGAAATAGACGATGTTATATTAGGGAATGTTGTTGGACCGGGAGGTAATGTTGCAAGATTATCTGCTTTAGAAGCTGGGCTTGGTTATCATATACCTGGTGTAACGATTGACCGGCAATGCGGAGCTGGATTGGAAGCAATTCGTACTGCGTGTCATTTTATTCAAGGGGATGCAGGTAATTGTTATATTGCTGGGGGCGTAGAGAGTACAAGTACGTCACCTTTTCAAAATAGAGCGCGGTTTTCACCTGAAACAATTGGGGATCCAGATATGGGATTGGCGGCTGAGTATGTTGCAGAGCAATATAACATAACAAAAGAGATGCAAGATGAATATGCTTGTCTTAGCTATAAAAGAACGCTGCAAGCATTAGAAAAAGGATATATACAAGAAGAGATATTACCTCATTATTTTAATGGATTATTAGATGAATCTATAAAGCGGGAAATGAATTATGAAAGAATGATTAAGAGAACGAAACCTGTATTTTTACAAAATGGAACGGTAACAGCAGGTAATTCGTGCGGTGTAAATGATGGAGCATGTGCTGTTCTTGTAATGGAAGAGGGGCAAGCACAGAAATTAGGGTACAAGCCAGTTCTTCGTTTCGTTCGTAGTGCTGTAGTTGGCGTGGATCCAAATCTTCCAGGGACTGGTCCGATATTTGCGGTGAACAAATTATTAAACGAAATGAATATGAAAGTAGAGGACATCGATTATTTTGAAATAAATGAAGCATTTGCTTCAAAAATTGTTGCTTGTGCAAAGGAGTTACAAATTCCTTTTGAAAAATTAAATGTAAATGGTGGAGCAATTGCGCTCGGTCATCCGTACGGTGCATCTGGAGCTATGCTTGTGACACGTTTGTTTTATCAAGCACAAAGAGAGCATATGAAATATGGAATTACGACGTTAGGAATTGGTGGTGGAATAGGGCTTGCGCTATTATTTGAGAAAGTAGAAAACTAGAAAGGGACTAGTTTTCTACTTTTTGAGGAACATAAGCATTACTACCAGGTTTTGCTTTTATTTCATTCCAAGCAGCGATAGCATCAGCTTTTGATTTCCCTTTGTTATTTGGATCTTCGAAAAAGTCGCGAGTGAAACGATTGTATTCAAACTGCGCGCTGATAGTTGTTTTGTATGTAGGATCTTTTTTTCGTTCGTTTTCTTCATACCAAAACGTTATCGCGTCTTCATATGTTTTTCCAACATTCTCTTTAAAAAATTTTTGAAGAGCTACTGTAAAGCGGAAGTTTGCTCCGATTTTTTCTTTGAAAAAAGCACGAACATCTTCGCTACAGCGGTGATTGTTAGTAATAATCGTTTGAAGAGAAAGTTCTTTATAAGAGAGGGAAGCTTTACTCACCTTTTGACTAGAGCTGTTTTTTAATATTTTACCAGTATGTAAATAATGTGAGATACGCTCGGTTATTTCAATCTTAGAGCCACTAGCTGACAAACCATGCTCACGACAAAATGTTTGGAGTTCTGCTTTTAACCAATAATAGTTTTGGAAATCTTCAAGTGATATAGACTTTGTTAAAGGTGGACGCATGAATGTAACAACTACTTTCTTCCATAATTCCCTTTAATTATAAAACATATGTTCTTTTAGTGGAAGAATTAATTTGTAAATATAATGGGAAGAGGAGATTACATATGGAAAATGTAATGCAAGTTCGTGTTACTGGAATTTTAATTGAAGATGAAAAAGTATTGCTAGTACAGCAAAAAGTTGCTAATCGGAATTGGTCTTTACCTGGGGGAAGGGTAGAGAACGGTGAGATGTTAGAAGAAGCGATGATTCGAGAAATGAGAGAAGAAACAGGGTTAGAAGTTAAAATAAAGAAGCTACTCTATGTTTGTGATAAACCAGATGCTAGCCCATCTTTATTACATATTACGTTTCTGCTTGAAAGGATTACAGGTGAAATTACGCTTCCTTCTAACGAGTTTGATCATAACCCGATTCATGATGTGCAAATGGTAGCGATAGAAGATTTAAGTAGTTATGGTTTTTCTGAGAGGTTTACTAAACTTGCATCTGAAAAATTCTTGAACGCAGGAAGTTACCAAGGATTAAAACAAAATATTGGTTTATAAACATAAGAGGAGGCTGTTATTGTACAGCAGCCTCCTCTTACTCTATAAGTTGTGTTTATTGTCGTATTTTGTTGGTAAATCGATATTTCTTATAGAACCGTCGATATATTTTGATTTATGATAGATATATTTGAAAAATCGTTAATATAATTTCATTTACTGTATTACTATGTACGAAGCAAAGCAGCAAAGAGGATATCATCCATTTCAATGATATCCCATTCATAAAATGGTCTACACCGCTGACTGTAAAGAAGAAACAAGCTGATTTAAAAATTCATCCCCGGTCATAATTGCTTTCCCACCGCCGAGAGCACTCTTTTTATTTCCTCCGCCTTTTCCTTCAATTGTAGGAAGGGCATCTTTTAAAAGAGCATTCATATCGAGTGTCATTGCTTTACCACAAGCAAGAATACATTGTAATTTGTCCTCATTTTCAATAACGAAGTATGTAATTGCATGTTCTTGTTGTTCTGTAATAATAGCAGACAGTTTTGCAATTTCTTGCATAGGGCGGTTTGTAAATACTTTAGAAATAAGTATTCCACCGTGTATTTCTGCAGGCTGCTGCAGTAGTTCATTTGCCTCTGCAAATAATAATTTTTCGTTCATTGTTTGTATTGCTTTTTCGTTTTCTTTTTGGGATGTAAGAAGTTGGGATACTTTTGCTGGAATATCAGTGTCGCTACTGTTCAATTGTTTAGAAACATCTTTCATAATTTGTTGTTGTTGTCCCATTAATTTTAGTGTGCGCCAGCCAGCGATAAACGTTAAGCGTATACCACCTTTATTGCGCTCCCATCCTAGTACTTGAATAGGCCCTACTTCACCTGTATGTTTCGGATGTGTTCCGCCACAGCCGTTATAATCGAAGTTTTCGATTATAACAACGCGTATATTTTCTGTCATAGTCGGTTCTTTGCGAAGAGGTAATGTTTTCGCTTCTTCTAAGTCCATCCACTCTATACGGATCGGATGGTTTTCAAAAACAATTTTGTTGGCAATTTGCGCTGCTTTTTCAACCGTTTCTGTAGGAAGATTTTCCATTTCTAAATCAATTGTTACCGTTTCTTTTCCGAGATGGAACCCAATTGTTGGTATGTCAAAATGGTCCCAAAAAGCAGCAGATAAAATGTGCTGAGCTGTATGTTGCTGCATATGATCAAAACGGCGCTCCCAATCTATTTTACCCTCTACTTCTTCTGTATGTAATTGTTCTACGATGAAATGACGAATTTCTCCATTTACTTCTGCAACGTTATTTACAGGAATACCATTTAAAGTTCCAGTGTCGTGTGGTTGTCCGCCGCCTGTTGGATAAAATGCAGTTTCATTTAAGACAACATATAAGTTTCCTTCTGTATCATGCTCTTGTTTTATAACTTTAGTTGTAAATGTTTGCTGATAAGCGTCGATGTAATATAATTTTTGCTCCAATTTTCTTTCCCCTTTCGTGTTAGCTAGTTTCATTGTAAAGCAATTGAAATTAGTTTCCTAATATTTCAGAAGAAAGAAACTATTTTTAGAATTTTCTTGCTATAATAAGAAGAAAATGCGGGGGTGGAATAAATATGTCATATGAAAACGGCGTAGATAAACTGCTTAGTTTAAGCAGAAATATTTCTGAATTATATCGAGAACTAAATGAAATGACCCGGATTTTAACGGATTGTAACCGAGAAAGTGTGAAATTTGATCGGTTATATGTAAAGGAGTTACTTTGGAAGAAAGAAGATGTACTAGAAAAATATGACCAACTACTTGTACAACTTTGTATTAATGAATGCTTTGATTTAAAAAGTGTCATTACAGGAGAATATAAGTATACATACGAAGAAGTAGAAAGCATAGTTTTACAATTTAATGAAACGTATAATGTCGCGATTTTAATTAAAGATGTTTGTAAGGAATTACAGTTTACATATGGAATTGATATGGACATAACGAGAACAGCTCGGGTACAAACATCTCAAGTATAAAAAGGGAAAAGAAAGCAGATCCTTTGCTTTCTTTTTTTATGTAAGAACAGGGAGAGTAGGTTTGAAGATGAAGGGGAAGTTACAAAATATTCATCCGTTAGGAATGACAATTATAATAGGGACTTTATTTGCGAGGTTCGCCACGTCAATGAGTATTCCATTTTTAGCAATTTATTTAACGACTGTTAAAGGGGTATCAGCTGGAATGACGGGTGCTATTATCGGAACGAGTGCACTTGTTGGAGTTTTTGCTAGTTTTATCGGAGGGAATTTATCGGATCGATTCGGCCGAAAGATGATTATAATATGGTCCATGATCGTTTGGGTGTTTGTATTTATAGGTTTTTCAGTTGCAGATCATGTTTTAAGTTTCTTTTTATTAAATGCTTTGAATGGATTATGTAGGTCTTTTTTTGAACCGACGTCAAGAGCCTTATTATCAGATTTAACGAAACCAGAGTATCGTTTACTCGTATATAATTTGCGTTATGGTGCAATAAATGTTGGAGTAGCGATTGGCCCACTTGTCGGATTACAGATTGGAAGCGCAAAATCAACAATTCCTTTTTTAGTAGCAGCTGGAGTATACATTTTATATACAGCTATATTGGCGTTCCAATTTAAGAAGTATCCACTGGAACGAAAGAAAATAAATAAAGAAAAACCTGTTACAATGTTAAATGCAATTCGTATCTTGCGAAAGGATGTAGTATTTTTAGTTGCTTTAGTTGGGATTATTTTGAGTAATTGTGGCTTTTCCCATTTAACGACGACAGTATCTCAATATTTTGCAAATGCACATATATTTCAGGATGGAGTAAAGTTGTTCTCATATATGCTAGCTTTAAATGCAATTACGGTAGTAGTTATTCAATACCCTGTTATTCAAATGTGTAAAAAGTATACGCCATTAGCGTCTATTATGGTTGGAACGTTATTTGTGAGCGGGGGATTGTTTGGATTTGGACTAGTAGAATCCATGTTAGGGGCAGCTATTTGTACAATTATTTTTACATTTGGAGAAGTTTTAATGTTCTCAATGACAGATGTATTTATTGATGAGATCGCTGATTCCAATCTGAAAGGAACATACTTCGGAGCGATGGGTTTTTCAGGAATTGGAGGAGTAATTGGTCCTTGGTTTGGTGGGGTACTTCTCGATTATTACGGGTATCAAAATGGATTTGTAGTATTTTTAGCGCTAGCTATATTTTCAACTGTAGCATTTCCTGTACTTTTAGTTACAAAAGGCTTATTGAAAAAAAGATATGATAGAAATTCTAATATAGAAATGCACGCGAAATAAAATAAGCCCCAGCAAGTTACTGGGGCTTATTTTTGTATTTATATCAACTCTCAATTTGAAAAAAGAACCTTCTTTTCATGCTTATCGGCAACTTCGTTTTTGGAAATATGAATGGCTAAAAATCCATTCTCTAAGCAGGCCAGCATCTTCTTATAAATAATATTAGCGGGTAAAGGAATGGTCCGCTGTAAAGAAGTATTTTTATGAAGTATGCATATGTTTAGGCCTGTCTCCATCTTTTTAATGAGTACATTTGGTTCGGTCACATTTGGTACATCTGTTTCCAAAATGTATTCTTGTTCTGTTTCACAAAGGTCAATATGAATTTGATTTGGAAAACTAAAATTACTACAAGAATCAGAACAAAATTGTTCCATCCATTCTTCGAAACCATCAACATGAAAAAGACAATCCTTCTTTTTCTTGCCCATGTAAGACACCCTCCGTAAAATCTCAATTCATACTATGTTATGCATGAATGAACCAGGGGTGAAGAATAAATGGAAAAATATAAACATTGTATGTGGCAAAGGTAGCTAGTGTGAATGTTTTGTTTTACATATCATGATGCGCATGATTTTTTTGACGAGAATGATTACGGTTTTTTACCTTATGAGATCCGCTTAATGGTTCAGGTTGTCCTTTTTTTTCTTTCGATTCACGATTGTTTTTGCCCATTGTATATAACACCTCCTCTTCCTATTTAGAATGAGAGAAGTTTGCGAATTTATACGAGAATGTTTTTAGAAAAAAGGGTAAAGATAAATGGGACTAACTATTACAGAAAGGGGATCATATAATGCCATATCATAAAGATAAACAACAAGCTTTTCAAGCTGCACAGCAAGGAGTTACACAAGCAGAAAATATATTCAATAACATTGTGAAAAATGATCCAAACTACGGTCATGATTTAAAAGAGTTACGCCAAGAGGTTCAGGAAGCGTATGAACAGATTCAAAATGCGCTAGAAGTAGCTTCGGAAACACAACGTCCACAACTTGAGCAATACGAAAATAATCTCCAAAATATTATGCGAAATGTAGATCAATTAGAAAAGTAAATGAGGTTGTTGTGAATTCAACAACCTCAAAACTTTTAGAGCTAATATGAAGAAACAAAAAATTATACTACTAATTTTTTCTTTAATTTGTGCAGTACATATATTTCAAGTGGATAAAGTGGAAGCTAAAATGTTGTTACGAAAAGAGTTAGAGCCAACTGGCTATGTGACCTGGGAAGTGCCAAATAATGAAAAGGTTATTGCAATCACATTTGATGATGGCCCAGATCCAACGTACACGCCGCAAATTCTAAATTTATTACATCAATATAAGGCGGAAGCAACCTTTTTTATGATTGGATTTCGAGTTCAGCGTAATCCATATTTAGTAAAACAAGTGTTGAAAGAAGGGCATGAAATTGGAAATCATACGATGAATCATTTGTATGCGAGTAATTCATCAGATGAAAAATTAGAAAATGATATTTTAAATGGAAAGAAATATTTTGAAAGATGGGCGAAAGAACCGTTATTGTTCCGTCCACCAGGTGGATATATTAACGATGCTGTATTTACTACGGCAAAAAAAGCTGGGTATCAAATTGTTCTATGGTCATGGCATCAAGACCCTCGTGATTGGGCGAATCCAGGTACTGAATCCATTGTAAATCATGTTGTGAAAAATGCTAAAAGTGGAGATATTGTACTGTTACACGATGGGGGAAGTGATCGTAGTCAAACAGTGGCGGCATTAGCAAAAATTTTACCTAAGCTGAAAAAGCAGGGTTATCGATTTGTAACAGTTTCGGAGTTGTTACGTTATAAACATTAGAGAAAATCCCAAAAGGTATACCTTTTGGGATTTTTCGTTACTGATTCTTTTTTCTTTTCTTATTGTTTTGTCGTTCTGCTGGTGTTAAAGGTTCATTTGCGAACTCTTCGTTATAACCAGCTCCTTGTCCTTGTGCGGATGCAGCATTCATTCCTGAAATAGTATGATTGGCTTTTCTCTTACCCATTTTTTCACCTCTATAATGTTTTTTTATAGACGAACCATGAGTTGTTCATAGCATATATGAACGTAAAGTAAAACGCTGAAAGAGCGCTTTACTTTATGGTAATAGTATTCATAAAGAGCATGGACACTATTCAAATTTAGAAAGATAAAGAAAACTTATGGTAATCCATAAGTTTCTTATTATTTACTTATTTAGAAAGTTGTAATAAGATATTATCGTAAGGTATTGAAAAGTTTGTCTACATTTTATATTCAGACAACTTAGTCACGTTTAACAGGGGGGAAACATAATGGTCAAACATAATCCATTTCAATCACGTGCAACTTTTGAACTAGATGGAAAGACGTATCATTATTATGCATTGAAAGCGCTTGAAAACGCAGGGGTTGGCAACGTATCGCAATTACCATATTCCGTGAAAGTTTTACTTGAATCTGTACTTCGTCAAGTAGATGGACGCGTAATTACGGAAGAACATGTTACAAATTTAGCGAAATGGGGAACGAAAGATGTTCAAGATATCGATGTTCCATTTAAACCATCTCGTGTAATTTTACAAGACTTCACAGGTGTTCCAGCTGTTGTAGATTTGGCTTCGCTTCGTAAAGCAATGGCAGACATGGGTGGGGATCCTGACAAAATTAATCCTGAAATTACTGTAGACCTTGTAATTGACCACTCTGTACAGGTTGATAGAGCGGGTACGGCAGACTCGCTTGCATTCAACATGGATTTAGAGTTTAAACGTAATGAAGAACGTTATAAATTTTTAAGCTGGGCACAAAAATCATTTGATAACTATCGTGCAGTTCCGCCAGCAACAGGTATCGTACACCAAGTAAACCTTGAGTATTTAGCACCAGTTGTTCACGCTGTGAAAAATGCTGAAGGTGACTTAGTTGCATACCCGGATTCATTAGTTGGAACAGACTCGCATACAACAATGATTAACGGTATCGGTGTTCTTGGATGGGGCGTTGGTGGTATTGAAGCAGAGGCAGGAATGCTTGGACAGCCTTCATACTTCCCAGTACCTGAAGTAATCGGTGTGAAATTAACTGGTACACTTCCAAGTGGTACTACAGCAACAGACGTTGCATTAAAAGTAACGCAAGTGTTACGTCAAAAAGGTGTAGTTGGCAAATTCGTTGAGTTCTTCGGTAATGGACTACAGAGCATGCCTTTAGCTGACCGTGCAACAATTTCAAATATGGCACCAGAATACGGCGCAACTTGTGGATTCTTCCCAATCGACGACATTTCATTAGAATACTTACGTTTAACAGGTAGAGATGAAGAGCAAATTCGCGTTGTTGAAGAATACTGTAAAGCGAACGGTTTATTCTATACAGCAGGCAGTAAAGATCCAATTTACACTGATCTTGTTGAAATTGATTTAAATACAATCGAATCTAACCTTTCTGGACCGAAACGCCCACAAGATTTAGTTCCACTTTCAGATATGAAAGATGCGTTCCACAAAGCTGTTGTAGCACCAGTTGGAACACAAGGACTTGGATTTAATGAGCAAGAGTTCGATAAAGAAGTGAAGGTTACATTAAAAGATAAAGAAGTAACGATGAAGACAGGTGCAATTGCAATCGCTGCAATTACAAGCTGTACAAATACATCAAACCCATACGTATTAATTGGGGCAGGTCTAGTTGCGAAGAAAGCAATTGAAAAAGGACTTGAAGTACCTGAGTACGTAAAAACATCATTAGCACCAGGATCTAAAGTTGTTACAGAGTACTTAGATAAGTCTGGATTAACAACATATTTAGATCAATTAGGTTTCCAAACAGTTGGTTACGGCTGTACGACTTGTATCGGTAACTCTGGTCCATTAGCAGATGAATTAGAAGAAGCGATCGCAGCAAACGATTTATTAGTAACATCTGTTTTATCTGGTAACCGTAACTTTGAAGGTCGTATTCACCCGCTTGTAAAAGCGAACTACTTAGCATCACCACCACTTGTTGTGGCATATGCACTTGCAGGTACTGTTGATATTGACCTGAAAAATGATGAAATCGGTAAAGATGCAAATGGCAATGCTGTTTACTTCAACGATATTTGGCCATCAGCTAAAGAAATTGAAGACGTAGTTCAAAGTGTTGTTACATCTGAACTGTTCAAGAAAGAATATGCGCAAGTATTTAACAGCAATGAGCGTTGGAATGAAATCCAAACTTCAAATGAAGCTTTATATACTTGGGATAATGACTCAACATACATTCAAAACCCACCATTCTTTGAAGGTTTATCTAAAGAGCCAGGTGAAGTTGAAACATTATCAGGTTTACGCATAGTTGGTAAATTTGGTGACTCTGTAACGACAGACCACATCTCACCAGCAGGTTCAATCGGTAAGCATACACCAGCTGGACGCTACTTATTAGAAAACGGCGTACAACCAGTTGACTTTAACTCTTACGGTTCTCGTCGTGGTAACCATGAAGTTATGATGCGTGGTACATTCGCAAACATTCGTATTAAAAACCAAATCGCACCAGGAACAGAAGGCGGATATACAACATATTGGCCAACTGGTGAAGTAACATCTATCTATGATGCTGCTATGAAATATAAAGAAGATGGCACAGGTCTTCTAGTTGTTGCTGGTAAAGACTACGGTATGGGAAGTTCTCGTGACTGGGCTGCGAAAGGTACAAACTTATTAGGTATTAAAGCAGTAATCGCAGAAAGCTTCGAGCGTATTCACCGCAGTAACTTAGTATTAATGGGTGTATTACCATTACAATTTAAAGATGGCGACAGCGCTGAAACATTAGGTCTTGTTGGTGACGAGTCATTTGAAATTCAAATTGACAAAACGGTTAGACCACGCGATCTTGTAAAAGTAGTTGCAATCGATGCAGAAGGCAAAGAAAAACAATTCGAAGTAGTGGCTCGTTTCGATAGTGAAGTTGAAATTGATTACTACCGTCACGGTGGTATCCTGCAAATGGTTCTTCGTGAGAAAATTGAAGAGTCAAAAGTGTCAAACTAAATAATTGAAATGAATGATAAGGAAGCTAACGTATGTTAGCTTCCTTATTTTATGGAAAGGGATGAAACCAATTGGTTTCATCCCTTTCTTTTTACTAAAAATGGAGGGAACGTCATGAAAGAGTATAAAAGAATATTGTTACCGTTACGGCAAGAGAAAATATTAGTAGTAGCAGCCATATGTAGTGGAATAGTAGCTGCCATTTTAAATTTATCTAGACCACTTTTAATGGGATTAATTGTTGATAATCTTATTCAGAGGGAGTTAGAAGATGCATATATGTACATTGCATTGTTTGTGGGGAGTAGATTTATGATGTGGACGAATACACTTGTGTTTGGTTATATAAGTGCAAAAGCAAGTCAACATATATTACAAAAGAAGCGTATAGACTTACTGCGTCACTTTTTTTCATTACCCTTTGAAGAAAGTGAGAAGGTAAAACAAGGAGAGCTAGAAACATTAGTCGTTTCTGATATCCCGAACTGGATAAGGTTATATGGATCTATATTAATCGAATATATTCATGCGCTTGCGCAATTTATTGGTGCGCTCATAGCACTACAACATATAGATATACAGTTCATATGGTGGGTAGCACCGTTTTTATTTTTCAGTGCAATTGTTCCGATGCTTATGGGAAAAAAGGTAAGGAATATTGCGGGGATTGCTCAAAAAAATCAATCAAGTGTTGTAGAGATGATGTCACAGTTTGTAAAAGGTATACAAGATTTGCGCAGTTTACAAAAAGAAAGCTGGGCAATTGGCTTATTTAAAGGAGTTACAGTAACAGCTTATAAAACAGAAGTAAAGAATACAATGTTGCAACATTGTATTGGGATAGTTGGAACGGTAATAGAAACAGGCGCATATGTAGTCGTTATTATTATAGGTGCACAAAAAATAATGAAGGGGGAAATGGAAGTCGGTTCGCTTGTGGCGGTATTAGCTATAATTGAGATGTTATTTTTTCCTGTTCGTTATGCAAGTGATTTATTGATGATGACACAAGTTGCTATTGCTTCGGCAAATCGAGTTTTTTGCTTTTTAAATATAGGAGCTGACGACAGAAATGTAGAGAGAGCGATGGGAATGAGATTAACAAATGTTTCATTTCAAGAGAACGGCGAAGAGAGATGTAGAATTAAAAATATTCATTTGCAAATTAATCCTGGTGAACTCGTCATTATTGTAGGAGAAAGTGGTGCAGGAAAAACAACGCTTTTAAAATTAATAACGGGTTTGTATAAAACATCTAACGGTAGCATTGTTTATTATGGTAATGGGGCTCGAATGACTACAGTGTGGCAAGAACCTCGTTTCTTTCGAACGACAGTAAAAGAGAATATGTATTTCGGGAAAGAGTGCCTAGAAAAACAGTTAGAAAAAAATATTGAACTTGTAAATGCGAAGCCGATTATTTGGAGTTTATCTGAAGGTATTCAGACTGTACTACATAAAAGCGGTGAAGAGTTTTCGGGAGGAGAAAGAAAACGTCTGGCGTTATTGCGAGCGATTGTATCAAATCCGAATCTCATTGTTTTTGATGAACCGACTGCGGGATTAGATCCGAGTAATCAAGGAGTGGTTTGGAATATGCTGAAAGGGTTAGGAGGGAATGTAACGAGAATTGTGACGACACATGATGTTGAGAGCGCGATGATAGCGGATCGAGTTGTGGTCATGAAGAATGGAATTGTTGTGGAATGCGGGGATCCTAGAGAATTATTAACGTATAAGTCATTGTTTAAAGAGATGTTAATAAAAAGATAAGAGCTATATAGCGCTCTTATCTTTATTCACTCTTATTAAGTTGATACGTATAAGACTCAGTATCGTTAGTGCTAAACTCTTTGACTAGAGTAAGTTGATTTGTATCCGGATTATATTTGAAAATTTTGACCGTACGTTCGCTACTTAGTGATGGATTATATTCTTGAATAGCAAATGTATTTTCAGCAATCTGTGTCATATTACTGGTTGAAACGTTTTCTACGGCATCATGATTTGTAGAAATTTCAACGACTCTTTCACCGTTGAAAAATAAAAGAACGATTACTAAAACAACTAAACATATTCGTATATAGCGAAGTTCTTTACTAATAGGATGTTCTCCCAAAACAATCATCCTTTCTATAACTATTGTATAGTAGTGGTGGTAGTCATCGTGAAGAAACTAAGAATACCGAGACCGGCTAAAAGGATAAATGAGATTAAAGCGATAAAAAGACAAATACGCCCAACTTGCTTTTTTTCAGGATCTTTACTGAAGAGCGAGATGATCCAAGTGATAATCCCGATTGGGGAAAATGTAAAACTAAGAATATATAATAGTATTTTTTCAAATAGATTCATAAAAAACCTCCTGTTTGAAAGTTCTACATGTGCAGTTTTCTTCGTATTAGCGCTGCCGTTATGTAGGAAAGTACAGAATAAACAGCACTATAAACAATCCAAACGTCTAAGTTTTGTAAAGTTAGGTGTATATCAAATCCCGAGACGATAATGAAAAAAATAAGTGGAACAGTAAAAGAAATAATAATAGCAGCCCATTTGAATTTGTATAGCAAGCCGCTAAAACAAATACATAGTAATGGTAAAGTGAAGAAAACAAAAGTAAAAGGGTTGATAAGTAATTGTAAAATACATATCACCTCGCAGGTTTTGTATTTATTTCTAATTATATGATAAAAAGGTAAATATTTCATCTTAACTGGAAATATTCTAACTATTTTGAATGTGAATATTTCCAAGCTTGTCCGTATAAGCTAAAATAAGGTATATAGTATTTTGGTGATTATGTTATAAGAAGATAAACACGTTAGGGTGATATAAAATGTGGCGGAAGCTTACGATTATTGTAGTGTTACTTTGTTTAGCGGGATATGCAGCTTATGATCAGTTTGGTAAAAAGGATCAAGTGGTACAAGAAAAGCCAGCAAAAAGTGAAGCTGCTATGAAAGAAATGATCGCAAGGAATGGTATTGAAATAGGAAAGAGTGCGCCAGACTTTGAATTAACTAAGCTAGATGGAACGAAGGTAAAGTTATCGGATTTAAAAGGGAAGAAAGTAATTTTAAATTTTTGGGCAACGTGGTGTGGACCTTGTCAGCAAGAAATGCCTGATATGGAGGCTTTCTATAAAGAACATAAAGAAAATGTAGAAATTTTAGCAATAAATTATACGCCTTCAGAAAAAGGTGGGGGAGAAGAAAAGGTAAGTAATTTTGCTAAAGAAAAAGGAATTACTTTTCCCATTTTATTAGACAAGAACATTGATGTGACAACAGCATATAAAGTAATTACAATCCCAACTTCGTATTTTATAGATACGAAAGGTGTCATTCAAGATAAGTTCATTGGACCGATGACGCAAAAAGAAATGGAGAAACGGATTGCTAAATTAAAATAATGGTGAAAAGGTAGAGGTGGAAAGTGGTCATTTCTGCCTTTTCTTTTTCACGTGGTGATAACAGCATGTTATGATAAAAGAAATATAAACGTTTAGAGATAAAGGAGTGTATTTGGAGTGGGGAATGTATCCTTACCGTTAGATTATGTTGTAATCGATTTTGAAACAACAGGATTTAACCCTTATAATGATAAAATTATTCAAGTAGCAGCTGTAAAATATCATAATCATGAGCTGGTCGATCAATTTGTTTCGTACGTGAATCCAGAGCGTCCAATTCCGAGCCGAATTACGAGTTTAACAGGTATTACAAATTATCGTGTTTCGGATGCACCGACGATTGAAGAAGTGTTACCTTTATTTTTAGCATTTTTACATACAAATGTTATTGTCGCCCATAATGCATCTTTTGATATGCGTTTTTTGAAAAGTAATGTAAATATGCTTGGGCTGCCTGAACCTAAAAATAAGGTAATTGATACTGTATTTTTAGCAAAGAAATATATGAAGCACGCGCCTAATCATAAACTTGAAACGTTAAAGCGAATGCTTGGAATTCGTCTAAATTCTCATAATGCATTTGATGACTGTATTACGTGTGCTGCTGTTTATCAAAAATGTGCAGCTATTGAAGAAGAAGGGAAGCGAAAAGTAAATAAGGAAGTACTTGATGAAATCGTAGTATACGAAGCGATAAGAGAAATACTTGTACGCAATAAACGAAATGTAGAATGGCTACGTTGTATGAACGTAGGTAGTTATCTAGATATAAAAGCGTTTTATCCAGTTATGAGATTAAAGGTAAAAGGGCGAAAGAACTACGTATTAACAGAGATATTAGAAGATGATGTAAAGGGAATATGTACGAGCTTAATATGTGAACCGGCGTTAAAAAGTGAAGTTGGTAATACGCGAATTATGCTTAATAGCTTAGAGGATGTCTTGAAATTAGAAAGTTATATTTTAGAACAGTATGATTTTGTATTACAGGCGCTTCATGATTATAAAGAAAATGAAAAGAATGCAGATGAAAAATTGAAAGAGTATTTAAATGTTAGGGTATAAAAAAACTCCGTGTGCAAAATATTGTACACGGAGTTTTTTAGGAGTATTAAAACATAAAATTTTCTCGCAAATCTGATTAAAGAGTTTTTCATTTGCTCATACTATGTAGTAAGAAAGCGAAGGAGAGAGGGTGAACAGCATGAGAAGAAGTCGCCGCAAATCGTTTGAAGAACTTGTAAATGAAAATAAACAACAATTATTAAGCGATCGTGATGCAATCGATCGAATTGAAGAACGTATTGAAAAACGTTATGAAATGAGACTTTTTAAGCAGGCTGAATAATTCTTAACACTAGTACGATACTAGTGTTAAGGAGGCGATAGTAATGGGTAATCCGAAAAAGAATTCAAAAGACTTTGCACCAAATCAAATTGGAACACAATCGAAAAAAGCTGGTGGAAATAAAGGGAAGCAAATGCAGGACCAAACTGGCAAACAACCAATTGTAGATAACGGTTAGAAAAGAAGGGTATTATCATTCTTCTTTTTTGTGAGGGAATTAAAGGTGTATTTTCAACAGCAATATGAAAAAAGGGCTGACTTATGTCAGCCCTTTTTCGTGATTGTGAAGTTTTCAACGAGTAAACGCCAGTTTTGTGGGAATGGTAGACCAATCTTCCAATAGCTAATGCCGCCTATGCCTTGTTCCTTCATTAAATTAAATTTACTTTGAACGGACCGTGAATCTTCAAACCAAACTTCGTGTTGTACGCCGTTTTCGTCAAAGTAATTGAAATGAGGAGCTTGAGCCGTGAAATCATAGCGGATAGGAACATTATATTTACGAGCAAGTGCAACAGCTGCAACAGAGCTGATTGCTTTTGCGGGTGGATTCCCTTGTTTGAACGGAAGTTTCCAATCGAAACCATATAAATTTTGCCCCATCATAATTTTTTGTGGTGGCATTTGAGATTTTGCATATTGAAGTACTTCTTTCACAGGACCAATAGGAGAAATCGCCATCGGTGGCCCGCCTTGCCAACCCCAGTCGTATGTCATAATGACGACGAAATCAACAATTTGTCCTTGTGCTTTATAATCGTGAGCTTCAAAAAATTTCCCTTTTTGATTGGAACTTGTTTTCGGTACAAGCGTTGTACTTAATGTGTACCCGCTAGGTAATCGTGTTTTCACATTTCGTAAAAAACTATTATACGCTTCGCGATCTTCAGGTGCCACACTCTCGAAATCGAAATGAATGTCTCGCATGCCATATTTTTCAGCTGTTTGCAAAATGTTAGTAATGAACTTGTTTTGAATTGTTGCATCGCGTAAAATAACCGAGGTCAGATCGGCACTGAAATTTCCATTTTCAATATTTGTAATAACGAGCATAGGGATGGTTTTACCTTGCGTTGCAATATTAGCGATTTTCGCTGTTTCCGTTGGTTCTTTTAAAGTGCCGTCTCTTTTTGCTTCAAAGCTGAAGTAGGCTAAATATGTTAAAAATGGATTAATAGCACGTGTAGCATTTACTAAACTTTCTTTTATCGGTATTGTTGAAGGCTGTAAATAAGCGATAGATTCTACTGCTCGTTTTGTACCTTTTGGTATATATAATTGTTGGCCGACATGGAGAATAGATTTTAATGAAAGATTATTAACTTTAGCTAAGCTAGCGAGAGGAACGTTATATGTTTGAGAAATTCGATATAAGCTGTCACCAGGCTGAACATAATAATTATTGCCTTTTGTATTAACAATAAGTGCCTGACCAACAACGAGTGTTTCAGCTGGATTTAGTCCATTGTCTTTTACAATTTCTTCAGGTGTAGATCCGTACTTTGATGCTAAACCATAAACACTATCCCCGCTACGAACAGTTACAATTTGGATCATATGCTTGCCCCTTTCGGTAAAAGATTCACTGTTTTTATTTTATTTTTGATTCCACTGTATTATGATTAAATGTGTATGCAAGGTAGCAGAAGTGAAAGAAGGCGAATAGAAATGTTTGTAGCAGAACATGAAGTTGAAATCCGCTATGCGGAAACAGACCAGATGGGTGTTGTTTACCATTCAAACTATTTAGTGTGGCTGGAACTTGGGCGCACTAAACTTATACAAGAATTAGGGTTTTCATATGTTGAAATGGAGAAAGAGGGAATTATTTCTCCTGTATTAGACTTGCAAATTTCATATCGTAAAGCGATGCGTTACGGAGAAAAAGCAATTGTGAAAACGTGGATTGATACTGTGAGCCCGCTTCGTGTTGTATATGGTTATGAAATATATAACGGTGATGGTGAGCTTTGTATTACTGCAAGTACAACGAATATTTGTGCGAAAAAAGAAGGGTTCCGCCCTGTATCATTTAAAAAATTATATCCTGAGTGGTATGCGAAATATGAGGAAATTAAAAAGAAATAAAAAAGCGTGGCAGAAGCCACGCTTTTTTATTTTTCATAATTAAATTGGGGGAAATCATCACCGTCGTTAAATGTAACAGATAAATTATGTCCATCGAAGAACCACTCATCATCGCCTTCAATAAAGAAGTTAATACCTTCTTCTTGAGTTTGAACAGCAGGGTGCGCAGGGTCATCTTTACGAATGCCTAAAGAAAGTCCTTTTTGCACAGTACTGCAACCGCCATATTGTACGAAAAGGCGTAGTGTTTCACCCGATTGTAAGTTTAATTCGTTTTTATACCATTGTGCTGCTTCTTTTGTTACGGAAAGATTCATGTATAGTTCCTCCAAATTATGTTGCTTTTTCTTTAGTATAAAAAATAACGCAAAAAGACGCTATTAATATGCTTCACGTTTTCTTTTTGCGTTATGTGGGTCACGATCTTATTTTTGCTTTTTTGAAAAGTTTGCTTTCGGTTCAGTTTTATTTATAATTCGTCCGATATTTGCACGGTGTTTATAAATAACCATACCTGCTAATAAACACATTGCAATAATAAAGATTTTATCCCCGCTAACAATGGATGCAATAACAGCAACGACAGCTGTTACCATAGAAGAAAGTGATACGTATCTTGTTGTAAATAAAAGGCTGAAAAAGACAACAGCTAATATTGCAAAAACAACTGGTGAGTAGCATAATAGCACGCCAGCAGAAGTTGCAACTGCTTTCCCCCCACGGAATTTCGCGAAGATTGGATATACATGTCCAAGAACAGATGCTAATCCAAACCATAGTGGGTGAACATCTAACCCGAAAATAATCGGTAGACTTGTTGCTAATGTACCTTTTAAAATGTCAGCAATTGTAACGATGAAACCTGCTTTTTTCCCTAGTGTACGGAATGTATTTGTTCCGCCTAAATTACCGCTTCCATGCTCACGAATGTCAATTCCATAGCCAATTTTTCCAACGACTAATGCAAACGGAATCGAGCCAAGTAAGTAGGCAACGATAAATAAAAGATATGTAATAACCATGAGTTCAGTCTCCTTTATACAAATGTGTTGATAAAGGGTAAAAAGAGTTTTTCCCGTATATTGTACCATACATTTGTAAAGAGCACATTTCTTTTTTACAAATGAAAAAGTCATTAATTTTTAAAAAAACTTTCACAGGAATGTTACATTTTTCACAAATACACTAGAACTATATGTTGTATGATTTTAATCAAAAGACAACAACATGTTGGTGGAGGGTTATGAATGTTGAAACAAAATGTACGTGGAGAAGAATTAATGAAAGTATTTGAGACAATTATCCACGGTAATGAACAAGATTTAATGCAGGAAAATGCAAATGTAGATGGCCGATCTCCAATGGGAGTGATGGGAACGTTCGCCTCTGAGAGCGCAAAGTATTATGCTGTAGCAAATTTACTATCAGATCAAGTGAAAAAAGCGATAGATCAAAATATATTATATCCACATGATTTGGATTTTTATGCAACAGGAACGACGACTTGTTCGCAAATTCCTTTAGCACAAATGCTTGCTACCGGTTTTCATACTGGACATGGACATATGAGACAACCGCAAGACATTAAAAGTGCGTTGGCGCTTTCTTCAATTATTTTTCAAGCGAATCAAAATATGCAGCATGGTGGTCAATCGTTTGCACTCTTTGATATTGATTTAGCTCCATATGTGAGAAAAACAGTAGCGAGACATAAGAAACGATTACAGTCATATCCGCTTACGAAAGAACAAATAGAAGAATTTGCATGGAAAGAAACAGAAAATGATACGTATCAGGCGTGTGAAGCTTTCATTCATAATTCAAATAGTATGCACAGTAGGGGCGGGGGACAAGTACCATTTATTTCTATAAATTATGGAACAGACACATCAAAAGAGGGACGGTTATTAGTTAAACAGCTTTTAAAAGCGACACAGGCTGGTCTTGGTAAAGGGGAAACACCGATTTTTCCTATTCAAATTTTCAAAATGAAAAAAGGTGTGAACTTTGAAGAGTGTGATCCGAACTATGATTTATTTGAATTAGCGTTAGAGACAACGGCTGAACGATTATTCCCTAACTTTTCATTTTTAGATGCGCCATTTAATGCAGGGCATTATGATGGAAGACCGGAAAGTGAAGTATGTTACATGGGATGCCGTACCCGTGTTATGTCTAACATACATGGAGAAGAAACAGCGATTGGAAGAGGGAATTTATCATTTACGTCTATAAACTTGGTGAAATTAGCGTTAATTAGTGGTTCAAAAGAAGCGTTCTTTGAAGCGTTAAATTATTATTTAGATCTAGGAATTAGGCAATTATTAGAGAGATTTGAGTATCAATGTACGAAGCGAGCGAGAGATTTTCGGTTTTTATATTCACAAGGTGTATGGCGCGGTGGAGAAAAGTTACAGCCTGAAGATTCTGTAGCATCCATTTTAAAACAAGGGACGTTAAGTCTTGGTTTTATCGGTCTTGCGGAATGTTTAGTAGCTTTAACAGGAAAGCATCATGGAGAAGATGAAGAATCATGGAAACTCGGGTATGAAATCATTTCCTTTATGAGAGATAGAATGGATAAAGCGACAGAAGAACATGAACTGAATTTCTCCGTAATTGCAACTCCTGCCGAAGGATTATCAGGGAAGTTTGTGAAAAAAGATAGGGAGGAATTTGGTGTGATTAGCGGTATAACGAACCATAATTATTATACGAATTCATTCCATATCCCAGTTTACTATAACATTCAAGCGATAAATAAAATTCGTTTAGAAGGACCTTTCCATGCCCTATGTAACGGGGGACATATTACGTATATCGAACTAGACGGAGCAGCTATGCATAACAAAAAGGCATTAAAGCAAATTGTGCAAGCGATGGCAGAGAATGGCGTTGGATACGGTTCAATTAATCATCCAGTTGATCGTTGTAAGTGCTGTAGTTATCATGGAGTTATTGGGAATGAATGTCCAAGCTGTGGAAATGAAGATGAGACTAATATAGAAAGAATTCGCCGTATAACGGGCTATCTTGTAGGAGATATGTCGAAGTGGAATAGTGCGAAACGTAGTGAAGAGATGGATCGGGTGAAGCATAAATGAAAGTTATGAACATCATTCATGATAGTGTAGTAGATGGAGAAGGATTGCGGACAGTCGTGTTTTTTGCGGGCTGTCCGCATCGTTGTTTCGGGTGCCATAATCCGGCATCTTGGAATGTTTGCAACGGAACTGAAATGACAGTAGAAGAAATTGTGAAAGAGATTGCGAGTAATCCATTAACTGATGTAACATTTTCAGGTGGAGATCCATTCTTCCAAGCTGCTGAAGTGAAAAAAGTAGCAAAAGCTGTGAAAGATTTGAAAAAAAATCTATGGATGTATACAGGTTATACGTTAGAAGAGATACAGAGTTCTCAAAATAATGATATGATAGAGTTGTTACATTATGGGGATGTTTTAGTCGATGGAAGATTTGAAATCGAGAAAAAAGATTTAACACTTCCATTTCGCGGAAGCTCCAATCAACGTATTATTCGATTGAAAGAGTAAAAAGGCGGGATAGATTATATGAATAAAACAGTATTACTTGTTGAAGATGAAAGAAGATTACGTGAAATCGTTAGTGATTATTTTCGTAATGAAGGCTTTGAAGTAATCGAAGCAGAAGACGGAAAAAAAGCGTTAGAATTATTTGCGGAGCATGAAATTGATTTAATTATGTTAGATATTATGTTACCAGAAATAGATGGATGGTCTGTTTGTAGACGAATTAGAAAAGAATCAGCAGTACCAATTATTATGCTAACAGCTCGTTCAGATGAGGATGATACATTACTAGGGTTCGAATTAGGTGCAGATGAGTATGTAACAAAACCTTTTAGTCCAAAAGTGTTAGTAGCTCGAGCAAAGACATTATTGAAACGTGCGGATGGTGCGGTAGGAGTAACTGAAGAAAATGCTATGTCTTTAGCTGGAATAGATGTGAATCGATTATCTAGAACCGTTTTAGTAGATGGAGAAGAAATTATATTGACACATAAGGAGTTTGAGCTTCTTGTTTATTTAATGGAGAATAAAGGAATTGTGTTGTCGCGTCAACATTTATTAGATCAATTATGGGGATATGACTACTACGGCGATGATCGAACGGTTGATACACATATAAAAAAACTGCGAAATAAGCTAGGAGATAGAGCGAAGCATATCGGTACTGTCATTCGAGTTGGTTATAAATTTGAAGAATAACCTTTAAGTTACTATGTACTTTAGCTTCGGGATATAGCAAATTTATACTCTCCTTTGTAGGTGGAATGTACAAAAAATACTTTTCTTGTCTACAATGATAGATAGGAGTATTTTTTTAATTGGATTTCACGATGAGTTCACAAGAAGGACACAAAAAGTGACTATACTGAAAGTACGAGTTCACCAGAGAGGGGAAATAAAACATGGGATATTACGACGGACCGAATTTAAATGAAGAGCATAGTGAAACGAGAGAAATGAAAAAATCAGGTAGTAAAAAAGGATACTTTTTTACAGGTTTAGTTGGAGCTGTAGTCGGGGCTGTTACAATTAGTTTTGCAGCACCTTACATGCCATGGATGCAAAATAATGGCGCGACAGTTTCATCATTCAATTCTAATCAACAAGTGGAAGGTACGCTAGCGCCTGTTGTTAATAAAGCGAAGGGCGAAACTGATTTGCCAGGTATGGTTGAAGGGGCAAAGGATGTTGTAGTTGGTGTAATTAATATGCAGAAGACTATTGATCCGTTTGCAATGCAACCGGCAGAACAAGAGCAAACAGCTGGCACAGGATCAGGTGTTATTTATAAAAAATCAGGAAATAAAGCATATATTGTAACAAATAACCACGTTGTAGATGGTGCAAATAAACTTGCTGTTAAATTGAGCGACGGAAAGCAAGTTGATGCAAAGTTAGTTGGTAAGGACCCTTGGTTAGACTTAGCAGTTGTAGAGATTGATGGATCTGCTGTTAATAAAGTTGCAACTTTAGGTGATTCTAGTAAACTCCGTGCTGGAGAAAAAGCAATTGCAATCGGCAACCCACTTGGATTTGACGGTAGTGTAACGGAAGGTATTATCAGTAGTAAAGAACGTGAAATTCCAGTAGATATTGATGGGGACAAACGTCCAGATTGGCAAGCGCAAGTTATTCAAACAGATGCAGCGATTAACCCTGGTAATAGTGGCGGTGCATTATTTAACCAAAACGGTGAATTAATTGGAATTAACTCAAGTAAAATTGCGCAGCAAGAAGTTGAGGGGATTGGTTTTGCAATTCCAATTAATGTCGCAAAACCAGTTATTGAATCGCTTGAAAAAGACGGAGTAGTGAAACGACCAGCTCTTGGTGTAGGTGTAGTTTCATTAGAAGATGTGCAAGCTTATGCATTAAACCAATTAAAAGTACCAAAAGAAGTAACAAATGGCGTTGTATTAGGTAAAATTTATCCAGTATCACCAGCAGAAAAAGCTGGTTTAGAGCAATATGATATTGTAGTAGCATTAGATGATCAAAAAGTAGAAAATTCACTTCAATTCCGTAAATATTTATATGAAAAGAAAAAAGTAGGCGAGAAAGTAGAAGTTACATTCTATCGCAACGGTCAAAAAATGACGAAAACAGCTACACTAGCAGATAATTCAGCTACAAAGAATCAATAATCGGAATAAAAGAAAGTCTCTTTCATGTTGAAAGAGACTTTCTTTATCGGCTATACTAAAGGAATAGGAGGGACAAATTATGACAATTGAAAACCCAACTCGTACGGAAATTGGTGAAGTATTGAAGAAAAGCAAAACGATTGCGGTTGTTGGATTATCGGATAAAGCAGAACGTACATCGTATATGGTTTCAAAAGCAATGCAAGATGCAGGGTACCGTATTATACCGGTAAACCCAACAGTAGATGAGGTGCTTGGAGAAAAAGCAGTTTCTTCACTAAAGGATATTAAGGAACATGTTGACATTGTAAATGTATTCCGCCGCTCAGAATTTTTAATGGATGTTGCGAAAGAGTTTGTAGAGATTGATGCAGATGTTTTTTGGGCACAATTAGGAGTACAAGATGAAGATACATATAAACTTTTACAAGAAAAAGGCTATACTGTAATAATGGATCGTTGTATTAAAGTAGAGCATGCGATGACAAAGTAGTTTATGTCATGGCAACGGAAATGTTAATTTCACCCCCTTATATATATGATGGGGGAGATGGACGAGGTGTTCATCATGAGATTTTTTAAAGGCTGTTTTTGGGGATTGTTACTTGTTATCCCGTTTTGGATATTGATCATTTGGATCATGATAAAGGTTTGGAATGTGTAATTTTGGAATACATATCCATTTCTCGTTGACAAACGATTATTTTTCTGAAATAGTAGCCTAGAGGAATCCTTGTGAAAAAACAAGGATTTTTCTATTGAAAATGGTATATAAAATAGATAAGATAACTTGCCAAAACTATAGTCGAGGCGTTATTCTATAATAGAAACATATGTTCTGATTTGATTAGGAAAGGGGCAAGGAGTTTGGCAAAGCATCAGTTCCAATATAATGAAGATGCAATTCAAGTGCTAGAAGGACTTGAAGCCGTTCGAAAACGCCCGGGTATGTATATCGGGAGTACGGATAGCCGTGGATTGCATCATTTAGTATATGAAATAGTAGATAACTCCGTTGACGAAGCGTTAGCGGGATTTGGCGACGAAATTTCTGTCGTAATACATAAAAATAATAGTATTAGTGTTATTGATAAAGGGCGAGGAATGCCTACGGGAATGCATAAACTTGGGAAACCAACACCTGAAGTTATTTTAACTGTACTTCATGCAGGTGGTAAGTTTGGTCAAGGTGGCTATAAAACAAGTGGTGGTTTACACGGTGTTGGGGCATCAGTTGTAAATGCCTTGTCAGAATGGTTAGTAGTCACGATTAAACGTGACGGAAACATTTATGAACAACGCTTTGAAAATGGTGGTATTCCTGCAACGACGTTAGAGAAAATCGGGAAGACAAAAGAGTCTGGTACAACAATACATTTTAAACCAGATACAACTATTTTCAGTACAACAAATTACAATTATGAAACGTTATGTGAGAGATTACGTGAATCTGCATTCTTATTAAAAGGAATGAAAATCTCGATAAAAGATGAACGTAATGATTTAGAGGATATATTTCATTATGAAACAGGAATTGAAGCTTTCGTTTCATACTTAAACGAAGAGAAAGATTCGATTCATCCAGTTGTATATTTTACTGGTGAACAAAACGGAATTGAAGCAGAGTTAGCATTCCAGTTTAACGATGGGTATTCAGAAAACATTCTTTCGTTTGTAAATAATGTACGTACAAAAGACGGTGGAACACACGAAGCTGGATTTAAAACAGCAATGACGCGTGTGTTTAATGAGTATGCTCGTAAAGTTTCACTATTAAAAGAAAAAGATAAAAACTTAGAAGGTACAGATATTCGTGAAGGTGTAGCGGCTATCGTTTCTGTACGTGTACCAGAAGAAGTACTTCAGTTTGAAGGGCAAACGAAAGGGAAACTAGGTACAAGTGAAGCTCGTTCTTCAATTGATGCAATTGTATCTGAGCATTTAGCTTACTTTTTAGAAGAAAACCCGGATGTTGCTACACTTCTTGTGAGAAAGGCAGTTAAAGCAGCGCAGGCACGTGAGGCTGCTCGTAAAGCGAGAGAAGAAGCGCGTACTGGTAAGAAGAAGAAAAAATCAGAAGGTACTTTAAGCGGAAAGTTAACCCCTGCGCAATCACGTAATCCGCAGAAAAATGAATTATATTTAGTAGAGGGTGACTCTGCCGGTGGTTCTGCGAAACAAGGGCGAGATCGTCGTTTTCAAGCTGTATTGCCATTACGTGGTAAAGTAATTAACACGGAAAAAGCAAAGCTTGCTGATATTTTTAAGAATGAAGAGATTAATACGATTATATACGCAATTGGCGGTGGCGTAGGGAATGAGTTCGCTGTTGAAGATATTAACTACGATAAAGTTGTTATTATGACCGATGCAGATACGGACGGAGCACATATTCAAGTGTTACTACTGACGTTCTTCTACCGCTATATGAAACCACTTATTGAAGCTGGTAAAGTATTTATCGCACTTCCACCTTTATATAAAGTAAGTAAAGGAAAAGGGAAAAGTGAAGTAATTGAATATGCATGGTCTGATGAAGAATTAGATGGTGTAACGAAAAAGGTCGGTAAAGGCTATATGTTGCAGCGCTATAAAGGACTTGGCGAAATGAATGCCGATCAATTATGGGAGACAACGATGAATCCTGAAACACGTACGTTAATTCGTGTGAAAATTGACGATGCATCAAGAGCTGAGCGTCGAGTTACGACATTGATGGGTGATAAAGTAGAACCTCGCCGTAAATGGATCGAACGAAATGTACAATTTGGTATGCAAGAAGAGGGAAATATTTTAGAAAATGAAATGATTATGGAGACGGAGGTGGAATAACATGCAGGCAGAGAAGTTTCATGACCTCCCGCTTGAAGACGTGTTAGGTGACCGCTTTGCACGTTATAGTAAATATATTATTCAAGACCGCGCGCTTCCAGATGCGCGTGACGGTTTAAAACCGGTACAAAGACGTATTTTATATTCTATGTATGTAGAAGGAAATGTACATGATAAAGCGTTTCGTAAATCAGCTAAAACAGTAGGTAATGTTATTGGTAACTACCATCCACACGGAGATTCCTCTGTATATGAGGCGATGGTACGTTTAAGTCAAACTTGGAAAGTACGTAATGTTTTAGTTGAAATGCATGGTAATAATGGTAGTGTTGATGGCGATCCAGCAGCGGCAATGCGTTATACAGAAGCACGTTTATCACCAATCGCATCTGAGTTATTACGTGATCTTGATAAAGAAACAGTAGAATTTGTGTCAAACTTCGATGATACGAGTGAAGAACCAGTAGTATTACCGGCAATGTTCCCGAACTTATTAGTGAACGGATCGACAGGGATTTCAGCTGGTTATGCAACAGAAATTCCTCCGCATCACCTTGGAGAAGTAATTGATGCGACGATGATGCGTATTGATAAGCCGAATAGTACTGTTGATGATTTATTAACAGTTATTAAAGGACCAGATTTCCCAACGGGTGGGATTATTCAAGGGATTGATGGTATTAAAAAAGCGTACGAAACAGGGAAAGGTAAAATTATTATTCGCGGAAAAGCAGAAGTTGAAACGATTCGTGGTGGGAAGCAACAAATCGTTATTACAGAAATTCCGTACGAAGTAAATAAAGCAAACCTTGTTAAGAAAATGGATGAATTACGTCTAGATAAAAAGCTAGATGGAATTGCTGAAGTGCGTGATGAGACGGACCGTACAGGTCTTCGTATCGTTGTAGAATTAAAAAAAGAAGTAAATGCTGAAGGTATTTTAAATTATTTATATAAGAATACAGATTTACAAATTCCATATAATTTTAATATGGTAGCGATAAATCATCGTCGTCCAACACTTATGACATTAACTAAAATTTTGGATGCATATATTGGACACCAAAAAGAAGTTGTTACGAGACGTTCACAATATGAATTACGAAAAGCAGAAAATCGTCAGCATATTGTAGAAGGTTTAAAGAAAGCATTATCAATTTTAGATGAAGTGATTGAAACAATCCGTGGGTCTAAAGATAAGCGTAATGCGAAAGATAATTTAAGTGCGAAATTTGGATTTACAGAGGCTCAGTCAGAAGCAATTGTTTCGTTGCAACTATATCGTTTAACGAATACAGATATTACAGCGCTAGAGCAAGAAGCAGCTGAACTTAGTAATAAAATTATAGAGTTACAGTCGATTTTACAAAGTGAAAAAAGACTTCTTCAAGTTATTAAAACAGATTTGAAGAGAGTAAAGAAAACATATAGTGATGATCGCCGTGCGATAATTGAAGAGGAAATTGAAGAAATTAAAATTGATGTGGAAGTTATGATTCCGCAAGAAGATGTCATCGTTACTGTAACGAAAGAAGGATATGTGAAACGAACAGGGTGGCGTTCGCATAATGCATCGAACGGGAAAGACTTCGGTATGAAAGAGGGTGACATCTTACTTGAGCGTTTCGATACAAACACGACAGAAACCGTTCTTTTATTTACGAGCAAAGGAAATTATATTTATCTTCCTGTATATGAAATGCCAGAAATTCGTTGGAAAGATTTAGGTCAACACGTTGCGAATCTTGTTACACTCGAGCGAGATGAAACGTTAATTTGGGCAACAGTCGTACCGAATTTTGAAGAAGAAAAACGATTTATCGTATTTGTTACACGAAACGGTATGATTAAGAAAACCGAATTAAACCAATATAAAGTGCAACGTTATTCAAGAGCATTCGTCGCTGTAAACTTGAAAAAAGAAGATGAAGTTGTTGATATATTTGCGACAGATGGAACGAGTGATATTGTTCTTGCAACTCATGGTGCATATGCACTTATTTTCCATGAAGATGAAGTAAGTCCAGTTGGTGTAAGGGCCGCTGGTGTAAAAGCAATTAATTTAAAAGAAGATGATTATGTCGCTTCTGGTAAACCGTTAAATGGTGAAAAAGATCAACTTATTCTCGTGACGCAGCGAGGTGCTGTAAAACGTCTAAAAGCATCAGAAATTGAGAAATCAACGAGGGCGAAGCGAGGCCTTGTTATTTTCAAAGAGTTAAAGCGTAATCCGTACCGCATTGTCGGTATTGAAATTGTGCGAGACGATGAACTAATTTACATGAAGACAGAGAAACATATTGTAGAAGAGATTGATCCGAAAGCGTATCGAAATAAAGACCGGTATAGTAACGGTAGTTTAGTATTAGATGTTAATGATACTGGTGAAGTTGTAGAAACGTGGACGAAGAAAAGAACGGAGTAAAGGGAGCATCTTGCTATCATTCATAGCAAGATGCTTTTTTATAAGCAAATCATTATGTATATAAAAATAATATTGTTATAATAGTAGGATGAAATCGTTCTCATAAAGTGAAACTTTAATCCTTTGGGTGAATTGTCCCAAAGGATTATTAGTTGAACCAATCGGGCTTTTACGAGCAGTTGATCACACACCAAACTTCTTTGCTTTCGCTGAATTTTGAGGTAGGGGTCTTACTGCCCGCAAGTAGCGGGATAAATGGAGGGGCAACATGAAAAAAATAGGTGTAGGGATTGTAGGATTTGGATTTTCTAGTACAACATTTCACATCCCGTTATTAAAAACGATAGAAGAATATGATATTCGTGCTATTTTATCATCAAAAGAAGAAGTAGTGAAACAAGCATTACCAAATGCTGAAGTTGTTGGCACAATTGAGGAATTAGTAAATCGTGCTGATATTGACTTAGTAGTTATTACTTCACCGAATACAACGCATTTTCCATATGTAAAAGAAGCGATTGTACATGGTAAGCATGTTGTTGTGGAAAAACCATTCGTTGTTTCAATTGAAGAAGGAGAAGAACTTATTTCATTAGCGAAGCAACATAATGTCGTTTTAAGTGTGTATCACAATCGCCGTTTTGATAATGATTTCTTAACGATAAAGAAAGTGTTAGAAGAAAAAAGACTAGGGAATGTATACGCATATGAAGCGCATTTCGATCGTTTCCGCCCACATGTACGTGATCGCTGGAGAGAAAAGAATTTACCGGGATCAGGAATTTTATATGATTTAGGCTCACATTTAATTGATCAGGCATTATCATTATTTGGGAAACCAGATACGATACATGCTGATGTAATAAAGCAACGACCAGGTGCAGAAATTGATGACTACTTCCATGTTGTACTTCACTACGGAGTAAAGCGTGTCATTTTACATAGTAGTAGTTACGTAAAGCAAGCAGGTCCACATTTTACAATGCATGGAGATAAAGGTTCTATCGTGAAGTATGGTATGGATTCACAGGAAGAACAATTAAAAGAAGGAATGAAGCCAGGAGATAATGGTTATGGAGCAGACTCTGAAGAGAATTTTGCTACTTTAGAAACAGAAGAAGAGTTAGTACGTATTCCGACAGAAGTTGGCTGTTATGAAAAGTATTATAAAGGTGTAAGAGATAGTATTGTAAATGGTGAGAAACCACCTGTAACAGCAGAAGAAGGTTTAGATGTTATTAAAGTGATTCAATTAGCTATTGAAAGTAGTGAAACGGGTAGAGTTATTCCTGTAAAATAAAAAAGACACGAATTTCGTGTCTTTTTTATTTTTGTGGAACAGAAAGACCGTAAAAAAACATAGTGACTATATCTTGTATATGTTTTTCTCGATCTCCTTCAAGAAGTTGTGCTCCGAAATCATCACCTAACTTAGTGAACATTTGAATGTAAAGTAACATCATTTCTTTTGAAAGGTGTGGATTAATTTCATTTTTTTGCTGTGCTTGTTCTAATATTTCTAAATACCAAGGCAGAATTTTTTCGTTTTGATAACTATAAATAAATTCTCTGAGCGCTTCGTCTCTTTGCATCATTTGTAGTAACATATCAGGCTGAAATAACCCGCCAGTATTCATTTTTCTTACAATCATTTTTTGCATCATATCATGAAAAGGTAAGTTTTCTTCTGCAAGATCTTTATAATATTGAAATTCAGATATTATAAATTCTTGTATCAGCTCTCTAAATAACGCATCTTTACTTCCAAAATGATTATAAATTGTAACTTGAGAAACGCTTGCTTTTTTTGCAATATGCTCTATTTTCACTTCATTAAATCCACGTTCTGAAAATAATTTGAAAGCCGCATCTTTAATGGCACGTTTTTTCTTTTCTTTCACTTTTTCAAAGCCGTTCAAAGCAATCACCTCATTTAAAATATACAAGAAAAAATAATGGAAAACAATATTTTTGAAATATGAACATATAAATATTTCAAAAAGTTGTTGCGAATATGAAAGATGAGGAGTACAATAACTTTGAAATATCATACATTAAATATTTCAAAAAATGAGGTGGGCTTATGATTTTAGTTCAAAATGTCACAAAACAGTTTTCAAATGGGAAAGGCTTGTTTGATATTACATTTGAAGTGAAAGAAGGGGAAGTTTTTGGCTACTTAGGACCAAATGGTGCTGGGAAATCAACAACGATTCGTAATTTAATGGGATTTATAAAACCGACGGCTGGTAAAGCGACAATTTTCGGATTAGATTGCTGGGATGATGCAGCAAAAATTCAAAGAGAAGTTGGTTATTTACCAGGAGAAATTTCTTTTATTGAAGGAATGAATGGATTAGAGTTTTTGAATTTGATGCAAGGAATGCGTGGGCTAAAGGAAACGAAGAGACGTGATGACTTGATAGAGCGTCTGCAATTCGATGTGAAAACACCAATTCGAAAAATGTCTAAAGGAATGAAACAAAAAGTAGGGATTGTTGCTGCATTTATGCATGATCCAGAAGTACTAATTTTAGATGAACCAACATCAGGACTTGATCCACTTATGCAACAAGTGTTTATAGATTTAATATTAGAGGAAAAGCAAAGAGGGAAAACGATTCTTATGTCGTCGCACATTTTCACTGAAATTGAGCGTACGTGTGATCGAGTAGCTATTATTAAAGATGGTTGTCTTGTAACAGTTGAAGATATCCATGATTTACAAGGAATGCGAAGACAAGTAATAGATGTAACAGTATCATCTCAAGAAGAAATCGAGTCTCTTAAACAATGTGATTTGCAATTTGAAGGAGTGAAAGGTAGAGAGGCGTCAATTATTGTGCAAGGAAATTATCAAACTGTTTTACAAATACTTTCAAACTATCATGTAACTGCACTACAAACGAGAGCGACGGATTTAGAACATTTATTTATGCATTATTACGATAAGAAAGAAGGGATAAAGCATGAATAAGCAACTATTTTTAGCTAGTTTGAAAGAAACGCAAAAAAGTATTTTGAGTTATGCTACTGGTGCAGCTCTTTATTTATGGTTATTAATTTGGATATTCCCATCGATGGTTTCAGCGAAAGGGTTAAATGAATTAATAAGTGCCATGCCTGATAGTGTAAAAAAAATCGTTGGAATGGAGAGTCCAATTCAAAATGTAATGGATTTTTTAGCAGGTGAATATTATAGCTTATTGTTTATTATCATTCTAACAATTTTTTGCGTCACGGTTGCAACGCATTTAATTGCTCGTCATGTAGATAAAGGAGCGATGGCATATTTATTAGCAACGCCTGTATCCAGAGTGAAAATTGCAATTACGCAAGCTACTGTTCTCATATTGGGGCTATTAATTATTGTAATTGTTACTTATGTAGCTGGTATATTAGGTGCAGAATGGTTTTTAAAAGACAATAATTTAAATAAAGAATTATTTTTAAAAATAAATGTAGTCGGAGGGCTAATATTTTTAGTAGTTAGTGCTTATTCATTTTTCTTTTCTTGTATATGTAATGACGAAAGAAAGGCACTAAGTTATTCAGCAAGTTTAACTATCTTATTTTTCGTATTAGATATGGTAGGTAAATTAAGTGATAAGTTAGAATGGATGAGAAATATATCTTTATTTACATTGTTTCGTCCGAAAGAAATTGCTGAAGGAACATATAATATATGGCCAGTAAGCATAGGCTTAACTGTTGGGGCACTATGTATTTTTATATTAGCAATTGTAGTGTTTAGGAAGAGAGATTTGCCGTTGTAAAGTAGAAAGTCCACTTAATTAGTGGGCTTTTTTCATTTAATAGTATATCTTTTATGCTTAATTGTTATATACCATTTAAGATTTTTACATAATAGTGTAACATAATAACAGGGGTTCAAGTTAAATAACAAGGGGGCTATCACATAAAATAAATGATTGTCATCGATAGAAATAGTATGGGAGAAATGAAAGAAACAGGGGAGTATTGAAAATGAAAATTGTAAAGAATTTAACATTCCAAGTTATTGTGGCAATTATTTGTGGTATTGCAGTAGGAGCGATTTGGCCTAGTGTTGGACAACAAATGAAGCCAATTGGTGAGACGTTCATTAATATGATAAAAATGGTCATTGCACCAATTATCTTTTTAACAATTGTGCTTGGTATTGCAAGTATGGGAAGTATGAAAAAGGTAGGACGCGTTGGTGGGAAAGCGTTATTATATTTTGAGATTGTTACAACTTTTGCTCTTGTCATTGGTATTATCGTAGCGAATGTCGTACGTCCTGGAGATGGATTAGATCCTTCAAAGTTAAAGGGCGGAGATGTTTCACAATATGTACAAAGCGGGCAAGAAATGCAATGGATGGACTTCTTTTTACATATAGTTCCTTCTAACATGTTTGAGGCATTTGCAAAAGGTGATATATTACAAGTATTATTCTTCTCCATTTTATTTGGCGCAGGTTTAACGATGCTTGGGAAAAATGGACAACCTCTTATCGACTTTTTTGATAGGTTGTCGAAAGTGTTCTTTAACATATTATCAATTGTTATGAAATTGGCACCAATTGGGGCGTTTGGTGGAATGGCGTTTACAATTGGGAAATACGGTTTAAGCACATTAATACCGCTTGGTAAATTAATGATTTGCGTATATGCGACAATGGCATTATTTGTTTTATCGTTTTAAATTTTATTTGTAAACTGTATAAAATTAGTTTATGGAAATATTTAGTGCATATTAAAGAGGAATTACTCATTGTTTTAGGGACATCATCATCGGAATCTGTACTACCGCGAATGATGACAAAGATGGAAGACTTCGGGTGTTCAAAGCCAGTAGTAGGCTTAGTTATTCCGACGGGCTACTCATTTAATTTAGATGGAACGACAATATATTTATCAATGGCAACCATATTCTTAGCGCAAGTTTTTCACATTGATCTTTCACTAGGTCAACAATTAACTATAATAGCTATTTTATTAGTTACATCGAAAGGAGCAGCAGCAGTAACAGGTGGAGGATTTATCGTATTAGCATCTACTTTATCTGCACTGAATGTTATCCCGTTAGAAGGGTTAGCACTTTTACTGGGTGTTGATCGTTTCATGTCAGAAGCAAGAGCAATTGTAAATTTAATTGGTAACGGTGTAGCGACTGTAGTTGTTGCAAAAAGCGAAAATGAATTCAATGATGAGAAGTATACGAGAGTGTTAGATGAAATGAAAAAAGAGAAAATGGCCGGATAAAAAGTCAGCTTTGCTGACTTTTTTTATTTTTGTAGGAAAAGAGTTTCTAAAAATATACATTATTTATTAACAATAATTCACAGAGATTTAATGTGTAAATATAATAAAGACTATTAAAATGGTACATTTATATGAATGAGAAATAGAATTTGAACATTATATGGAATTTTTATGAATATTACTGTAATAAAATAATTTTTTAAAAATTTTTAATAATAATACTTTACAAATTTTAAAAAATTAGTAGAATAAGAATTAGTAAGAATCGTCTGATAAATATATAAAGAAAAACAGAATTATCAGAAAATTCTTGAATAGCTATCGTTTAGAATTAGGGAGGGTACAAAAATGAAAAAGAAAAAAATGAAAAAACTAACAGCAGTTGTAGTACCGGTTTTAGCAATGAGCATGGCACTAACAGCATGTTCTACATCAGGCGGAGATAAAAAGACAAGCACAAACTCAAGTGGAGATAGCAAGTCAGAGGGGAAATTAGCGGCAAAACAAGTGTTGAATCGAACAGTAAACCAAGAGATTCCAACGATGGATTCTTCTAAATCAACAGATACAGTATCTTCACAAATGCTAGGGAATACGATGGAAGGATTATATCGTCTGGATAAAGATAATAAGCCTATGCCAGCTGCAGCAGAATCTAGCACGAAAAGTGAAGATGGTAAAAAATATACATTTAAACTACGTAAAGATGCAAAATGGTCAAATGGAGATCCAGTAACGGCGAAAGATTTCGTATATGCTTGGCAACGTCTATTAGATCCAAAAACAGCTGCTGAGTATGCATTTATCGCATTCCCAATTAAAAATGCAGAAGTGGTTAATAAAGGTGAAAAACCTGTAGCTGAATTAGGAGTGAAAGCGGTAGATGATCTTACGCTTGAAGTTGAATTAGAGCAAGCGGTACCGTACTTCTTAAACTTAGTAGCATTCCCATCGTACTACCCATTAAATGAAAAATACGTAAAAGAAAAAGGGGAGAAGTTCGGTTTAGAGTCTGATACAACAGTTTATAATGGACCGTTCGTTCTTAAAGATTGGAAGCATGAACAAGGATGGCAATTAAAGAAAAATGATCAATATTGGGATAAAAAGACTGTAAAACTTGAAGAAGTTAACTTCAGTGTTGTTAAAGAGCCAGCAACTCTTATCAATTTATATGATAGCGGACAAGTTGATTTCGCTTTATTAAACGGAGAGTTCGTCGACAAATATAGAAGTAAGAAAGATGAATTTGGCACATATTCACAAGTAAGTACGTACTTCATTCGTATGAACCAAAAACGTGCTGGACAAGACACACCATTAAAGAGCAAAAAATTACGTGAAGCAATTGCACTTTCTATCGATAAGAAAAATCTAGCAAATGTAATTTTAAATGATGGATCAAAAGAAGCTGACTTCTTAGTACCAAAAGGTTTAGCAACTGGACCAGACGGTAAAGACTTCCAAGAAACATTTAAAAACGGTTTGAAACCAGATGCTAAAAAGGCTGCAACAGCTTGGGAAGAAGCGAAAAAAGAGCTTGGCAAAGATCAAGTTACAATTGAATTCTTAAACTATGATACTGGTAATGCGAAAAAAGTTGGAGAATATGTAAAAGACCAAATCGAGAAAAACTTAAAAGGTGTAACAGTTAACATTAAACTTCAACCATTTAAGCAAAAACTAAAATTAGAATCTGAGCAACAATATGATATTTCGTATGGCGGATGGAATCCAGATTATGCAGATCCAATGACGTTCTTAGATATGTTTGAGACTGGACATTCTCATAACCAAATGAGCTTCTCTGACCCTAAATATGACGGCATGGTGAAAAAAGCCGGTACTGAATTAATGGGTGATGCGAAAAAACGTTGGGAAGAGTTAGGGAAAGCTGAAAAAACATTACTTGAAGAAGATGTAGCGATTGTACCTTTATATCAACGTGGAGATTCTTATGTTTTACAACCAAATGTAAAAGGTGTAGTAAAACATAATATCAGTCCAGAGTTTAGCTTTAAGTGGGCATACGTGACTGAAAAATAATAGAGTTAAAAAAGCATTTCAAAGTAGCTTAGCTACTTTGAAATGCTTTTTTTAGTGGGCTAAAAATACTAATTTTTAGTTCAGTTAAATAGAGAAGAATAAGGCGTATAGTACGTACATACATATAGTAGATGGGGGATAAATCATACTAATTTATGAAGATAAAAATCAGAATATTTAAAATAAAACTATTTACAAACGTGAAAAAAAGAGTAGAATAACATTAGTTATAATTTTCCGAAAAGCAAATCATTAACAAGGGGTCTCTCAAGGGTTGGTAATGTACATATAATTAGGGAGGGTATAAAAATGAAGAGAAAAAAGATGAAAAAGTTAACAGCGGTTGTAGTACCAGTTTTAGCAATGAGTGTTGCATTGACAGCATGCTCTGGGTCAGGTGGGGAAAAGAAAACGACTACTACATCTAATAGTGGGGAAGAAAAAAAATCTGATATTAAATATGCAGCGAAGCAAGTATTAAATCGTACGGAAAACCAAGAGATTCCGACGATGGACACTTCTAAATCTACTGATACATTAGGGGCACAAATTTTAGGGAACACGATGGAAGGGTTATACCGTCTTGATAAAGATAATAAGCCTATTCCGGCTGCTGCAGAATCTAGTACGAAAAGCGAAGATGGCAAAAAATATACGTTTAAACTGCGTAAAGATGCGAAATGGTCCAATGGAGATCCTGTAACAGCAAAAGATTTCGTGTTCGGATGGCAGCGCTTACTTGATAAAAACACAGCTGCAGAATATGCATTTATTGCTTACTATATAAAAAATGCAGAAGCGATTAATAAAGGAGAAAAACCTTTAACTGAATTAGGAGCGAAGGCGGTAGATGATTATACGCTAGAAGTAGAATTAGAAAAACCGGTACCGTACTTCTTAAATTTATTAGCATTCCCGTCATACTATCCTTTAAATGAGAAATTCGTAAAAGAAAAAGGAGAGAAGTTTGGTTTGGAAGCGGATACAACGTTGTATAACGGGCCGTTCGTAATGTCTTCATGGAAACATGAACAAGGCTGGCAATTGAAGAAAAATGATAAGTATTGGGATAATAAGACTGTGAAATTAGAAGAAATTAATTACAGCGTTGTAAAAGAAGTGGCTACAAAAGTAAATTTATATGATACAGGATCGATTGACTTTACATTACTATCAGGTGAATTTGTAGATAAATATAAATCGAATAAAGATGAGTATGGTGAGTATGCAGAATCAAGTACATTCTTCTTACGCTTAAATCAAAAGCGTAACGGACAAGATACGCCGTTAAAGAGCAAAAAGCTTCGTGAAGCAATTGCGTTATCAGTTGATAAAAAAGGTTTAGCAAACGTTATTTTAAATAATGGATCAAAAGCAACAGATCAATTGGTTCCAAAAGGGCTTGCGGCAGGACCGGATGGAAAAGATTATCAAGATACATTTAAAAACGGTCTGAAATATGATTTGAAAAAAGGCGCAGCTGCTTGGGAAGAAGCGAAAAAAGAACTTGGAAAAGATCAAGTTACAATCGAATTACTAAGCTATGATGATGGAACTGCGAAAAAGATTGCTGATTATGTAAAAGATCAAATTGAGAAGAATTTAAAAGGTGTAACAATTAACACGAAAATTCAACCATTCAAACAAAAATTAAAATTAGAATCAGCACAAGACTATGAAATTTCTTATGCAGGTTGGAGTCCAGACTATGCGGATCCAATGACATTTATTGATATGTTTGAATCGAAGAGCCCATATAACCAAATGAGTTATTCAAATCCGAAATACGATGAAATGGTACAAAAAGCAGGTAATGAATTACTGTCTGATCCGAAGAAACGTTGGGAAGCGTTAGGAAAAGCAGAAAAATTATTCCTTGAAGAAGATGCTGGATTAGTTCCTTTATATCAAACAGGAAGATCATATGTAATGAAACCGAATGTCAAAGGAATTGTGAAACACAACATTAGTCCAGAATATAGCTTTAAGTGGGCGTATGTAACTGAGGATGGCGGCAAGAAATAATATGAAAGCATTTCAAAAGTGGCTAATATGCTTTTGAAATGCTTTTTTTGTATGAATATGAGAATAAGGCACATGGGAATTTTGAGGTCACCTTTAAAATTCTACTGTAGGAATAGTAGAAGGGATTCAATAAAATAGCTAGTGATATCATTTTTATAAGAAAAATATAGAACTTAGCGATAGAGAAGAATAAGAGGAGGTATGTTTACATATAGTAGATGGGGGATAATTCATATAGTAGTAATAATAAAATAACAAGTTACTATCATAAAAAAATAAAAATTTAGAAAATTTACAAAACTACTTTACAAAACTCAAAAAAATAGTAGAATATTAATTAATAAGAATTTTCTGATAACGAAAGTTAATAGGGAATCTCTAAATGTTAATATCGTACATATAATTGGGGAGGGTACAAAAAAATGAAGAGAAAAAAGATGACAAAATTAACAGCGGTTGTAGCACCAGTTCTAGTAATGAGTATGGCATTAACAGCTTGCTCGGGATCAGGGGATAAAGATAAGGCAAGCACAACGCCGAAAAGTGGCGAAAAAGAAGGCGGGAAATTAGCTGCAAAACAAGTACTTAATTTAACGGAGAGCCAAGAGATTCCATCTATGGATTCTTCAAAAGCAACAGACCAAGTATCGTTTCTTGCTTTAAACAACGTAATGGAAGGTTTATATCGACTTGATAAAGATAATAAGGCAGCACCAGGGGTTGCTGAATCATATAAAAAGAGTGATGATGGTAAAAAATATACATTCACATTAAATAAAAATGCGAAATGGTCAAATGGAGACCCTGTAACAGCGAAAGATTTCGTGTTTGCTTGGAAACGTGCGGTAGATAAAAATACAGCAGCGGAATATGCATACATTATGTTTGATTTAAAGAACGCAAAAGCAATTAATGAGGGGAAAGCACCACTTGATACGTTAGGTGTAAAAGCTGTAGATGACTACACGTTAGAAGTAGAATTAGAAAATCCAGTTCCTTACTTTGTAGAATTAACTTCATTCGGAACATTCTATCCGTTAAATGAAAAATTCGTAAAAGAAAAAGGAGAAAAATACGGTTTAGAATCAGATACAACGTTATACAACGGACCATTTACATTAACAGACTGGAAACATGAAGAAGGTTGGAAGTTAAAGAAAAATGCACAATACTGGGATAATAAAACAGTTAAGTTAGAAGAAATCAACTTTAACGTAGTAAAAGATAGTGGTACACGTGTAAACTTATATGAAAGTGGACAAATCGATCGTGCTGCACTTGCATCTGAAATGGTTGACAAATATAAATCAAATCCAGACTTCTTTACACAAAAAACACCGTCAACGTACTTCTTACGATTAAACCAAAAACGTGGTAATCAAGATACAGTGTTAAAGAGTAAAGATTTACGTTTAGCGATTGCGATGGCGTATGATAAAAAAGGCTTAACGAATGTTATTTTAAATGACGGATCTACACCTGCAGATTACTTAGTACCAAAAGAATTTGCGAAGAGTCCAGATGGAAAAGACTTCCGTAAAGAAAATGGAGATATTTTAAAAACAGATGTGAAAAAAGCAAAAGAGCATTGGGAAAAAGCGAAAAAAGAACTTGGAAAAGAGCAAGTAACTGTAGAGCTATTAAACTATGATAGCGATAATGCGAAAAAAGTAGGGGAATTCTTAAAAGGAGAGCTTGAGAAGAACTTACCAGGATTAACAGTGAATTTGAAAAACCAACCGTTTAAACAAAAATTAAAATTAGAATCAGATCTAGATTATGATTTATCTTACGCTGGTTGGGGACCTGACTACTTAGATCCAATGACATTCATTGATATGTTCGTTACAAATGGACCTCATAACCAAACTGGATATTCAAATCCGAAATATGATGAAATTGTAGAAAAAGGTAAAGGAGAGCTATTAACGAAAACGAAAGATCGTTGGGATAGCTTACTGAAAGCTGAGAAAATGTTACTTGATGATGCAGCAATCGCACCATTATATCAACGTGGTGATGCTCTTGTTCAAAGACCGAAAGTAAAAGGTATTATTCACCATCCGGTTGGTGGAGATTACAGCTACAAATGGGCATATATTTCTGAAGATAAGTAAGAGAGAGGGCGCGAGCGATGCGCCCTTTTTTCTATGCACTTTTCTGCCTGCATGGAATATATAAAATAAAAAAGGGAGAATCCCATGAAAAGAAACTCGTACATTGATTTTTTAGCTTATTACGGAATAGGGAGTGCTCATCCTGGTGGTTTTACGTTAACGAAGCAATTGCTATCTCAATTGCCACTTAGACACGGAGCAAATGTTCTTGAGATAGGTTGCGGCACGGGGAAAACAGCGGCGTATATGACAAAAGAATTGGGTTATAAAGTGACCGCAGTTGAAAAGAATGAAATTATGATTCAAAAAGCGAAAGATAGATGGTTGTTTGATGGTTTAAATATACAATTGATTCAAGGCGATGTAGAAGGATTACCATGTTTAAATGATTCATTTGAACTAGTACTTGGAGAATCTATACTCGCGTTTACAAATAAAGAAAAGGTTATTTCGGAATGTTATCGTGTATTACAGAAGGATGGAAAGCTTGTTGTCATTGAAATGATTACCGAAAAACATATAGAGAAGAAAGAGGAAGAAAAGATTGGACAGTTATATGGTATGAAAGAATTATTAACTGAGAATGAGTGGATCCATTTATTTAAAGCAGCAAATTTCAAAAGAATTACAATTGCAGGTGGCGGAACTATTGCAGAAACAGTTGCAGGACATATGGAAGAGCCAGAGTGGAATGTATCACCGTTTATTCCAGAAGAATTGTATGAGGCGTGGGTGCAACACGAACAAGTATTGCTTATGTATCAACATATTTTAGGACATCGGATTTTTATATGTGAAAAATAGAGAAAGAGTTGGCTATCTTTAGCCAACTCTTTACTATGTTAGATGAAAAATAATGCAGCCAAAGTAATTCCAAAAATAAAGCCAAATCCGAGTTCAACGCCCCAGCCACAACCGCCGCCACCCCAGCCACAACTATCGCAACCACGACCGCCGCATCCACAGCCACTAAATCCACCACCGCATCCAAATCCACAGTTATCACATCTGCTAATACCACCGCAAATATCACATCCACCGTTTGAATATGCGTTATAATATCCGAATCCTGTATCAAAAGATGAGCGCTGTTGCATTGGTTCAATCCAAACAGAATCGTTCGTTACATCGATTATTTTGCCTAAGTGAATGCGACCATCACGATCTTCAATTCGAACAACTTTACCAAAATAACGTTGGCATGTATCATAACATCTTTTTCTATGCATGTTCTTTCCTCCTTCCGTATTACCGTAATACGATATGTAAGCAGGACAAGTGCGGCTTGTACGAATGACCTATCTCTCATAATTGTTATACGAAAGGGGAAATATACGAACAGGATACATAACGAGGAGGAAATGAAATGAAATCTACAGACCAATTTCAAACGTATGAAGTTCCTTGGGAAGAATTTATAGAAGCCCTGCGAAATGAAATGAAGAAGCAAGTAGGAGCGGATATTATAGATACGGTAGTTTGTAATTTGGAAGATGGTTTTGAAGTGTATACATATGTACAAGGAGACTTGGATTTCGAGTATACAGAAGCTCTTGAAAGAAAATACGGGAGTGATGCGAAGATCCCTAATGTGTTAACGGTTATGCTATTAGCTAGCATTTATAATACGCCTGAAGAGAATATACGTTTACATGCAGATCAAAAGGAAGATCCGATTGTTGAAGTATATGTGAAGAAATAAAAGAGTGCGCTAATTATAGCGTGCTCTTTATTTCTTGTATTGAAAAGAAAATCAAACTTTAGTGGTGGAATTTATAGCGAGAAAAGTATGAAAGCTATGTGTTATTTCAGATATATAATAAGGAAAAAACTCGAAATAAAATATGTGAGTAGTTCATTTTTATTTACATAATGTACTCGTTGTGAACTGTTGTCCAAAATACAAGTCATATATCTTGTTTCCTCTCATAAATTTAAACATAGGAATTTGTCTACAAAGGTGGCGAAGCCTCATCATGAAAATTCGAATTTGTGCCACGTTCATGCTGTTTCTATTTATATGTTTACCTTTTTCAGTTTTTGCAAAAGGAGAGGAGGCAAAGGAAAGGGTCGTTTCACTTGTATATGATGATTCGGGCAGCATGAGAAATAACGATCGCTGGAAGTATGCCAATTACGCCTTGCAAAGTTTAGTTGCGCTATTAGATGAGAAAGATAAATTTTCTTACGTTCCAATGAGCAAGCCGAATGCTCCATTAAACATTTCATTAACAAAGGATCAAAGGCAAACAGAGATTGAGGGGATTGGGGCGTGGAAAACATATTTAAATACTCCATTTAGCGCAGTAGAAACGGCGATGCAATCTATAAAAAAGGAAGCAGATATAGATGGGAAACGTGAATTTTGGCTTATTGTATTAACTGACGGGGCATTTAATGATTTGGAGAAAGATAAAATTGGCGGAAAAGAACAAATTACACAGAAATTAGCAGAGTTTAAGAAAGAAATGGATTCGAAAAAGATCTCTTTACATCCAGTCTTAATCACGATGGAAGAGGATTTAGGGCAGCAAGAAAAGGCACAACTAAATACGTTTAAAGAAATATGGAAGAAAGAGATAAATGGAGTTACGATGCCATCTAGTGGAGAGGATGGTATTGTAAAAAGCGTCAATCAAGTGGCAGCATTAGTTGCAAATCGTGATCCGTTCTCCTCGGTTGAAACAATTGTCAAAACGAAAATAGTAGGGAAAAAAATAGAAATTACAACTCCGTTCCCATTAAAGCGTATGACGCTTGTACGACAATCATCGTCTTTGTCTAATTATAAAGTTATGCAAATTTCTAAACCGTTACAAGTGCAGTCTTCATTTTCCATACATGCACCAGGAGAAGCTAAATTATTCGGAAATATAGTACATGTAAGTACAGCGAATCAGGAAGTGATTAAGCCAGGAACATATACGATAGAAGTGGATCAAGGTATTGAGAAAGAAGGGTTACAAGTACTTGTTGAACCGGCGCTTAATTATACTGTTTCTACTTATGACAAAGATGATAAAGATAGAAAAAATGTTGAGAAAATGTACGAAGGAGTAACGGCTGTTATTGAAGCAAAACCTACGGAGCTACCAATTCAAATTTCTTATTTTGAAGCAGAAGTAGAAATAGACGGAAAGCAGTATCCGATGAAGTGGGATGATAAAAGACATGTGTTTTATTATGAGACAAAAGTTGGCAAAGAGTTAGTACGCGGAAAAGTTCATATGAACATAAAGGGATTTTATCGGCAGACGAAAGAATTCAAAATTGATACATCCATAAAACCAAAATTAACACTTCAAACTGTTACAAAAGGTTACGAAGAAAAGGTAACGAATTTGGAAAATAGTAAACCATTTATTTTACAGCCACAGTTAGATGGTAAACCGATGACAGAAGAGGCTGTAAAGAAACTATTAAAATCTACTGGTGTCACATCCAATCAATCAATCAACTATGAAGTAAAACAACATGATAATCAAATTTACGTTTATCCTCGACCTTATTACTCCGACACATTCAATTTTACAGATACAGGCACCGTAGAAGCTACCATCACGATTAATGATTCAAAATTACAAGAAGTAAAGGAAAAGATTGTACTTCACATAGAAAATGTACCATTTTTTGAGAAATATGCGCTCGTTTTTAAATTTGTAATTCCTATCACTTTATTACTTTTAGTAGTAGGAATTATTATTTTAGGATGGATTGTTCGTCCGAGATTTCACCGAAAAGCATTATTATATTATGAATGGGATCAAGAAGTAGCGAAAGATTGGCTTTATCAATCCGAACCAGAGTTACTTAAAAATAAGTGGTGGAAGCACTATTTTGGTATTCCATTCCGAGCAGAAAGAAAGACGGTGCAATCTGTAACATTAATAGCGAAAAAAGGATCGAAATCTATATTTGTAGCGAAGGAGTCACAAGTAGTTGGGATGATTATTGATGGAATGTTTATAACAGAGGATGAGGTTGGAATGGAACATAAGACACTATATCCAAATGAACTTTTAGTAATTGATAGAGGATATGGTAAAGAGATTTATAGGTACGAGTGTGAATAGTAGATAGGGAAAAGAGGAGGGGCTTAGTTTTCTTCCCCCTCTCTTTTCAAACAAGCAAGAATAGGAAGGTGGTTCACATGACATTACAAGTTCCAACGATATTAATTGGTTTAGGTGGAATCGGTAGTACTGTGACACATCAAATATATGAAAAACTGCCTGAGGAGCGCCGGAAAAAGGTAGCAATGCACGTATTTGATACAGATGTGAATACATTGAGTAAATTTGATCATATTCGAAAGTTTAAGACGCAAACGAGCTCGAGTAAAACGCCGCGAGAGTATATTGCGGGAGATCCAACGATTCCGGAGTGGTTTCCGATGGACCCGACTATACTTGATAAACCATTAACAGAAGGGGCCGGACAGTTGCGCGTCATTTCACGTTTAGCGTTACGTGCAGCGATGAAAGAAGATAAGCTGACATCGTTTTGGCAAGAAATCGAGAAGATTTTTCCAGTTACAAGTGATCAGACAGAATATGGTGTACGTGTCATTATTGTAACGTCACTAGCCGGCGGAACAGGTTCAGGGATGTTTTTACAAATCGCATTATATTTGCGTGAAATGCTCCGGAAAAAATTGCAGCATCACAACATTTTAATACGTGGTGCGTTTCTAATGCCGGACGTTTTAGTGAAGACTAGAACAGTTAGTGCGAAAGAGTTTGAAACGGTGCAAGCAAATGGCTATGCCTCATTAAAAGAATTACATGCCATTACACTCGGTTCTACTGGAGAATTATCCAAACGTGGCGGAGTGACGATTGAATTAGAATATCGACCTGATCAAGTAGATGAAGATGGAAGAACGAATCATACGATTAAACAACACCATTTACCGTACAATTATTGTTTCTTATACGATTACGAAAATTTACATGGACACCATCTGCACAATTTATCAGATTATATGGAGCAAATGGCAAATACAATTCATTTACAGTTATTTAGTCCAATGTCTGCAAATCATTTTGCACAAGAAGATAATCAAATTCAGCAATTGGCAGAATCGAGCGGGAAAGGTAGATATTGCGGAGCAGGAACGGCAAAACTTATTTATCCATATGAGCACGTTTTGAAGTATTGTGCTTTAAAATGGGCGGTTCAAGGTTTAGATGAATCTTGGCTTCATTTAGATCAACTGTTTCAAGAAAAGAAGCAAAGATACGACCAAGATGTCAAACGTGGTATGCAGCGTGAAAAGCCAGAGCGTGGGAAAAGTTATTTAGAAGATTTAGAGCATCTTGCTACTCGTCCAGAGCAGGCCCATATTTTTTATAGACAAATGTTCAATGAAACGCGTGAAGGAGCAGAGGGCGGTAAGGTCGGTGTCGCAAAGTCTAAGTTGTTTTTAGAGGCTGTTGAAAGCTATGTACACCGTACAGTGCAAAAAGATGAAGAATTAAACCGCCTGCAGCATGAGTGCAAAATATCGGCTGCGAAACTTAAAATAATGGAACAAATGAAAGGTGAAGTAGCGAGAGTTGATCATGCGGTTCGTTTATATGCGTATGCGATTCCGAGCCGTGTACATGAACATGTAACTACCCTTTTATATGACATGATCGAATCAGATCGCTTTACACCGAGTGGCTCAGAAGGACAGTCTTATCAATTAAATACATGGTTTTTAAAGAAAACGGATCCTGTCCATCCCGTCGCAGCACGTTTTATGCTGTATGAAATTCGAAAGCAGTTAGTAGAGAAGATGAATCGACTACATGAAAATAATGAACAAAAGCGTAATTTAATTCAAAACTACGATAAGAAATTTAATGTGAGTAATATTGATGGAACGGTAACAGCTGTTCGCCGAGTAGAAATCGCGCAGCAACAAGGCTGGTTTGGAAAAATGATTAATAATCAGCAGCGTTTGTTTAAAAAAGAATTTGAAGATATTGTAACGCAGTACGTACACAAATTAAGTGAGTATCGTAAAGAAATGTTGTTAGAACTCGTGTATCAATCGCTATACCAAGCAGTTGATAAAATGATTCAATATTGGGAAAGGTTTTTTGATAACTTACACGAAACACGTGAAAATTTATTGTTTGAAATTCAAAAGCGAAGTAAAGAATTTGAGGGGAAAACGAACCCAACGAATGTATACGTATTAGCTGAAGAGAAATTGCAAGAAAAGATTTGGCAAGATATGCAGCAACATTTAAATTTAGGTGTATTACCGAAAGATATATCAGCCGAAATTTATATGAGCTTGTACGGGGAATATTGTCGTGATGCGAAGGCCGAAGAAATTCAGTCGAAAAAGGTTGAAGACTTCTATCGTGAACATATATTGAGTTATTGTTATGACGAACTTCAAGTGCGCTATCGTGACAAATTAGAGCTTAATATCGTTGAAGCATTGCGAAAAGAAGCAGATTTCAAGAAGCGTGATCGGGATGAATACGTTCGTGAAAAAATTGAAGATCTCTTCCATTTAGCAAGTCCGTTCGTTCCGAAAGTTTCTCATCACAGAGAATTACAATATTGGGGCGTACATCCATCTTTAAAACAAGAATTGCAAGAAGAGTTATTGCAAGAAATGTTCAAAGAAAAAGATACGGTAAACGAGACATTTTCACCATTTGAAGTCATTTGTTATCGTGCACATTACGGTTTATCACTACAAGACTTTCCTAAGCTGTCGTCTGGACATATTGCAAATGGATTTATGAATGATAAAGGTGATTACTTTCAGTCTTACTATCGCCGTGTGAATAAATTAAATAGTAAAAAATCTAGTTTGACGCCGCATTTAGATAAATATTGGCACTTGCCAGCCTTTATGCCAGACTTGAATGCAACGCAAACAAAGTTAGATTACGATAAATGTAATCGTGCTCTTCTATACGCGTATATGTACCGCTGGATTAGTTTAGTTGCTGTGGATGGACAATTCGTGTATCAATATAACGGTGTCGGCCGTAGCTTTTTAATCCAGTCGATGGGGAAAAATATTTCAAGCGAAAGTTATAAGTTGCACAGAGCGTTGCTTCATAATCCGTTCATTTATGAAAACATCTTGTCCAGGTTTGAAGAAGAACAAGACAAAGCGATGATACAAGGTGGACATTTATATACACATCCATTTGTATTAGGTGCTCAAGATATTAGATGGCTTCGTAAAGAGCATGTCCATAATATTTTAGATATGATTTTAATGTATGATCGTGAGGCAAAATATGACCCGACGTTAGAAGAAACATCCGACGAGTTGTTAAGATTATTCCTTGATGAAATTGAGTTGTATTTCCAAAATTACTACGGAACAGGCGCGGATATGGTTGCGAAGAAAGAAAAAGAGATGTTTATTAAGCAATTGTGGGATCGTTCGTATGCGAAAGGGTATGTAGATCCAAATAGTGCACCTTATAAAAAATGGCAAAACTTATTACATGTTCACGATGAAGAAGAAGCACCAAAAACGAATGTATAATGAGCGAAAAGGGAATCCTTAAGAATGGCAATACAACTTTAGAAAAGAGGGATTCCGATGCCGTTTTTAGGGAGTGTATATCAAATATTTGGATTATATCCAGAAATTTATTATGGAATGATTTCAGCGGAGCTGCAAGAAGAAGCTCAAAAGGAACATATCGATAACAATAGTACAGAAATTGAAGCAGAAGAATAAAGCGCAGATGAAAATCTGCGTTTTTTTATTTTTTAAGTCAAAATGCCGTGTGTAATGTGTGGAAAGTTGATTAATTCATAAAGTTGAATGACTATTTTGATATAATGAGGTGTCTCGTTTAATTGTAGTTGTATGTGGGATTTATATTAATTTGTATGTATAAAAATTAATTTTGAAATAATATAAAATTTATTGAAATGGGAATTAACAATATTTTTAATTGGTATCGTATATTTTGGAATACTATTTTATTTATAATTATTCAATGTAGGTGAATTAATTATATTGTTGACAATATAATTAATCGTGTGATAAATTCAATCAATCTTCTAAAAATGTGCATGTTAACAAGCGTATTTTTAGAAGATTGATTTTTCAGATTTTAAAACGTGTAATGTGTGGAGTTTATATAGGGAGTGGAAGTAAATCATGAATATTATTAATGTGTAATAGCAACAGTAATAAAGATTGTAATGAGTAAGGGATAATTTTGAAAAAAGAGGTTTCTACGAATGAGTTTATTAATAAAGAAAGCAATGAATGAAGAAAAGAAAAAAGTGTTAAAACAAACTTTAGGAGCAATTGATTTAACGCTTTTAGGAATTGGAGCGATTATTGGTACAGGCATTTTCGTATTAACAGGTATTGTAGCGGCGAAACATGCTGGCCCAGCAATTGTATTATCTTTTATGTTAGCTGCAATTGTATGTGCTTGTGTAGCCTTTTGTTATGCTGAATTTGCATCTACAGTCCCGGTCTCAGGAAGTGTGTATTCGTATACGTATATGACATTAGGTGAGATTTTTGCTTTTATAGTTGGCTGGTGTGTCATGTTAGAGTACTTATTAGCTACTTCTGCGGTGGCGGCGGGATGGTCAGCCTATTTTCAGTCATTGCTACTAGGGTTTAATATTCATATTCCGGCAATCATTGCTTCTGCACCAGGGATGGGGAATGGCGGAATTATTGACTTGCCAGCGGTTATTATTATTTTAGTTGTTACATTTTTACTAAGTCGTGGTGTGAAAGAAAGCGCACGTATAAATAATATAATGGTTATTATTAAACTGGCTGTTATTTTAGTATTTATTATTGTAGGAGCGAAATATGTAAAGCCAGAGAATTGGCAGCCGTTTCTTCCTTTTGGATACCATGGTGTTATTGGAGGAGCTGCTACTGTATTTTTTGCCTTTTTAGGTTTCGATGCAGTTGCAACAGCAGCAGAGGAAGTGAAACGCCCACAACGTAACGTTCCAATCGGATTACTGGTCTCTTTATGCATTTGTACAATTCTTTATGTTGGTGTTTCATTTGTGTTAACTGGAATGGTTCCATTTACGGATCTGAATGTAGCTGATCCAGTTGCGTATGCACTGCGTATTGTAGGAGAGGATAGAATTGCTGGTCTATTATCAGTTGGAGCGATAGCTGGTTTAACAACAGTTCTGTTAGTTGCTATGTTTGCATTTGTTCGAGTATCATACTCGATGAGCCGAGATGGCTTGTTACCAAAAAGATTTTCGAGTGTTCATAAACGTTATCAAACACCATTTTTTAATACATGGATTACGGGTATTCTTGCGGCTGTATTAGCAGGTTTATTGGACTTGAATTTGTTGGCGAATTTAGTGAATGTGGGAACGATAACAGCGTTTATATTTGTGTCTATTGCTGTAATTGTATTAAGGAAGACACATCCTAATTTGGAAAGACCGTTCCGAGCTCCGTTAGTTCCATTCTTACCTATACTTGCGATAGTAAGTTGTTTATATTTAGCATTAAATCTTTCTAAAACTACTTTAATCAGTTTTGCAATTTGGGTTATTGTAGGTATTTTTATCTATTTTATATACGCGAAAAAACATAGTAAGATTAGAAATAGAGTATAAGGTATTACAATGATGGTTGTAGGTTAAAAAGATTTATTTTTTACCTATAGCCATTTTTATTTGTACGCACCTTATTTTCGTGTTAACATAAAGCGAATTTTTTAAGGGAGAGAAAGAGATGAAATGGATTTATTTTATTATTATCAACGTTATAGCATTTAGTATGATGGGGCTTGATAAGCGAAAAGCAAAGAAAAAGCAGTGGAGAACGCCAGAAAGTACGTTATTTTTATCAGCTGCAGCTGGAGGAGCGGTTGGAGCTTGGATTGGTATGTATATGTTTCATCATAAGACACATAAAAGCAAATTTGTCTTCGGTATTCCAGTGCTCGTTATTATAACAGTAGGAGTGTTTTTATACATATAAGGGATTTGTAAGAGGAATGTCGAAAGAAATGCAGATTGAATATTGGTAAAGTAAGCATGTGAGACCTTATAATGAAGAAAAAAAGAGAAGAGGAGAACAGGGAAGATGGGGAGTCAAGCAGCACAACAAAAGCAGGGGATTATATATGCGGCGAGTGCGTATACGATGTGGGGAGTCCTTCCGATTTATTGGAAATGGGTGGAGGAAGTACCGGCAGATGAAATATTAGCGCATCGCATCGTTTGGGCATTTGTTTTTATGTTGTTAGTTTTAGGGGTAACAAAGAGATTTCGTCAGTTTGGTGGGGAGTTAGTGGCCCTTTTTAAACGACCTAAATTATTAATGTCATTAACAATTGCTTCAGTACTTATTAGTGGAAACTGGTTTGTATACATATGGGCAGTAAATCATAACCATGTAATCGAAGCGAGTCTTGGGTATTATATTAATCCACTTATAAGTATTTTACTTGGTACAGTTGTTTTAAAAGAGAAGCTTAATTTTTGGCAATATGTTGCGGTTGGTTTAGCTGGATTAGGTGTTGTTATTTTAACGGTACGTTTCGGATCAATTCCATGGGTTTCTCTTTCACTTGCTTTTTCATTTGGATTATATGGATTAACGAAAAAATTATTAAATTACGACGCAACAATCGGGCTTACGATGGAAACGATGTTAGTGACGCCATTTGCACTTATATATTTGTTTATGACAGGAGTGCATGGTTTCGGTTCGTTCGGTTCTATTTCGGCAATATCAACGTTTCTTTTAATAGGTGCGGGTATTGTTACAGCATTACCACTCTTTTATTTTGCTAAAGGGGCACAACTTATTCCGCTCTATATGATAGGATTTTTACAATACATCGCACCGACTATTAGTTTAATTTTAGGTGTGTTCGTTTTTGGTGAACATTTCACATCTACTCATATGATTGCGTTTTTCTGTATATGGATTGCTTTATTTGTCTTTTCAATGGCGAAAACAAAGTTTCTACTACAGAAACAACCAAAATTTATTAAAAATAAATCAGCAAAAGTATCATAATGCGTAGTATTTTCTACGCATTTTTCTTTATACTTATATTATATAGAAATTCCATTATAGTCAGTGAGGAGCTGAAAAACATGGAAACAATTTTACATAATGATCCACTTATAGCAGCTATAATTTCTTGGTTTTTAGCACAGTTAACGAAAGTCGTTTTTAAATTAATAAAAACAGGCGAGTTTGATTTTGCTAAGTTCTTTGCTTCAGGTGGAATGCCAAGTTCGCATGCTTCGACTGTTACTGCACTTGCTACAGGTGTCGGAGTGGTGGAAGGTGTGGAAAGTTCAATATTTGCGGTTGCCGCTATTTTTGCCATTATTGTTATGTACGATGCTTCAGGAGTAAGGCTTGCGGTAAGTAAGCAAGCGAAAATATTGAATGATTTTTTTCATGGTAGACAAACAGAATATAAAAAGTTAAATGAGCTCGTTGGACATACACCGTATCAAGTTGTTGTTGGTGCACTATTAGGAATTGTTGTCGGGGTTGGGTATTGTTTGTAAGCAGAATGTGTGTAATACACGTTCTGCTTTTCTTTGTTTTCATACATATTTAGCTAGCTTTTCGAATATCGTATACGGACTTAGAAAGGGTGGGTGAGCGGTGTGCTACTATATGACAAAGTGCGTGAGGAGATAGAGCGGAGAACGACTGCACTTCAAACGATGCAAAGGCAAGACGGAACGTGGTCATTTTGTTTTGAAGGAGCATTGCTAACGGATTGTCACATGATTTTTTTACTCAAATTATTAGGACGAAATGACGAAATAGAGTCGTTCGTGAAAAGGTTAGCGTCTCTTCAAACAAATGAAGGGACTTGGAAATTATACGAAGATGAAAATGGAGGGAATTTATCCGCGACGATTCAAGCATATGCTGCTTTACTTGCTTCGGAAAAATATTCGAAGGAAGATATGAATATGAGGCGAGCTGAAATGTTTATTAAGGAACACGGGGGAGTTTCTCGTGCTCATTTTATGACGAAATTTTTATTAGCGATTCATGGAGAATATGAATTTCCTACGCTTTTTCACTTTCCAACGCCAATCTTATTTTTACAAGATGACTCCCCGCTCAGTATATTTGAGTTAAGTAGCTCAGCCCGTATACATTTAATTCCGATGATGATTTGTATGAATAAGAGATTCCGTGTAGAAAAAAAGTTATTGCCAAATTTAAATCATATTGCAGGCGAAGGTGGACAATGGTTTCGGGAGGAGCGGTCTCCGTTGTTTCAATCGTTTGTAGGTGATGTGAAAAAGGTAATAGCTTATCCACTTTCTTTACATCATAAAGGATACGAAGAAGTGGAGCGCTTTATAGGAGAACGTATAGATGAAAATGGAACATTATATAGTTACGCGAGTGCTACGTTTTATATGATTTATGCTTTGCTTGCATTGGGGCACTCTATTCAGTCTCCAATTATTGAGAAAGCTGTGATGGGATTAAAATCTTTTATATGGAAGATGGACAGAGGAAGCCATTTGCAAAATTCTCCTTCTACCGTATGGGATACCGCTTTACTTAGCTATTCATTGCAAGAAGCTAATGTAATGAAAGAAAATAAGATGATTCAAAAGGCAACGGAATATTTACTACAAAGACAACAAACTAAGAAAATGGATTGGAGCGTACATGCACCGTCAATTATGGCTGGCGGCTGGGGATTTTCAGATGTGAATACGACAATCCCTGATGTAGATGATACAACAGCTGCTCTTAGAGCATTAGCACGAAGTAGAGGGAGTAGCAGAGTAGATAGTGCGTGGGAAAGAGGTGTGGAGTGGGTAAAAGGATTGCAAAACAATGATGGAGGCTGGGGAGCTTTCGAACGGGGGGTAACGAGCCGTATATTAGCGAATTTACCGATTGAGAATGCGAGTGATATGATAACTGATCCGTCCACACCAGATATTACAGGTAGGGTGTTAGAATTTTTCGGCACATACGCACCGAATGAATTGCCTGAAGAGCAAAAAAAGAAAGCAGTCAAATGGTTAATGGATGTACAGGAACTGAATGGATCATGGTATGGGAAATGGGGGATATGCTATATATACGGTACATGGGCAGCGATGACAGGTCTACTTGCATTAGGAGTGCCTTCTACCCATCCGTCGGTGAAAAAAGCAGCTTTATGGCTTGAACATGTACAGCACACAGATGGAGGCTGGGGAGAATCATGTCAAAGTAGTGAGGAGAAAAAATTTGTTTCGTTACCCTTTAGTACACCGTCACAAACAGCGTGGGCGCTTGATGCACTCATTTCTTACTATGATCAAGAAACACCAATTATTCGAAAAGGAATTTCATATTTGCTCGCGCAGCCTACTATGAATGAAAAATATCCTACTGGTACAGGGTTACCGGGTGGCTTTTATATTCGGTATCATAGTTACGGACATATATATCCGTTGCTCGCTTTGGCACATTATATAAAAAAATATAAAAAATAAACCGAGAGTAGCTCTCGGTTTATTTTTCGGGTAGTAGGTCCCTGTTGAAAAGAATAAGGTTGTGCGTTCCTTATTTTTCTGTTGACTGGCGTTTTTGACGTGCATCAGCGGCATTTGCACGTGCGTTTGCTTCTAAATCATTGTGGTCAGCGAGTTCACGAGAGAACTCAACATCAATGCCATCAGCAGCTTTGTTTTGCTTGAGATTTTTTTTGTTCATTCGACACAATCTCCTTGTGTTTATGCGACGTTGCAAAGTTAGTTTGACACAAATAGACTTTTTTATACAAAGAGGAATTGGGAAGCAAAGAGCCGAAATATACAGTATAAGTAATAGAAATGGGGGATAGGGATGGAGTTTTTAAATGGGAAAACAGCTGTTGTAACAGGAGCTGCACAGGGAATTGGAAAAGAGATTGCAAGGGTTTATGCAAAACTAGGGGCGAAAGTATTAATTAGCGATGTAAATGAAGAGAAGCTACAAAAAACGACACGTGAATTATCAGATGAAGGATATGAAGTGAAGCAGTATCGTTGTGATGTGAGTAATCAAAATGATGCGAAGTCCTTAATTGAATACGCTGTCCAAACATTTGGTACACTGCACATTTTAGTAAATAATGCAGGAATTACGCGAGATGCTATGTTACATAAAATGGAGAAACCAGAATGGGAACAAGTACTGCAAGTAAATTTAACAGGTGTTTTTTATTGTATGCAACCAGCGCTTCTTTATATGAGACAACAAGGGTATGGACGTATTATTAATATATCTTCAATTAGTAGAGAAGGAAACATAGGTCAAGCAAATTATGCGGCTACAAAGGCAGGAGTTGTAGGTTTAACGAAAACAGCAGCGAAAGAAGTTGGAAGCTTTGGTATTACTTGTAATGCAATTTGTCCAGGGTTTATGGATACAGATATGACAAAAACGATACCAGATAAAGTGAAAGAAAAGATGGTTGGTGCGATTCCAGTTGGTAGAATTGGAACGCCAGAAGATATTGCGAACGCAGCAGCCTTTTTAGCATCAGAATACGCTTCCTATATTACAGGAGAAGTATTAAATGTGAGCGGGGGACTGCAAGTTTAAGGGAATACATAATGAAAAGAACCTGACCAGATAGGCCAGGTTCTTTTTCGTTAGTTTAAGTTGAGCCAAACGCTTTTCACTTCTGTATAGTTATTTAATGCGTAAGATCCCATTTCACGACCAAGACCGGATTGTTTAAATCCTCCGAATGGAGATGCTGCATCAAAGACGTTATAACAGTTTACCCATACTGTACCAGCACGTACTTTACTTGCAACATAGTGTGCTGTTTTAACATTTTCTGTCCACACACCAGCCGCTAAGCCGAATTGTGATTTATTTGCACGTTCAATTACTTCATCAATATCGTTAAAAGGTATTGCAGAAATAACTGGACCGAAAATTTCTTCTTTTGCGATCGTCATTTCGTCATTTACGTCAGCGAATACTGTAGGAGAAACGAAGTAGCCTTGATCGAATGGATTACTTCCTCCGCAAAGTACTTCAGCGCCTTCTTCAATCCCTTTTTCAATGTAGCCCATTACACGTTTTTGTTGTTCTTCGGAAACGAGAGGGCCGATTGTTGTTTCAGGGTTAAGACCGACACCTTGATTTAGTTTTTTAGAATAGAGGACGAGATCAGCCATGACATTATCATACATTTTCTTCGGAACAAATAAGCGTGATCCAGCAGAGCATACTTGTCCTTGGTTAAACATAACACCAGAAAGTGCACCAGGAATCGCGCGAGATAAATCAGCATCTGGCAAGATGATATTTGGTGATTTACCGCCTAACTCAAGTGTAACGCGTTTTAATGATTCAGATGCTTGTCGCATAATTTGTTTACCGACTGGAGTAGAACCAGTAAATGCAATTTTATCAACGAGTGGATGATTAACAAGAGCTTGTCCAGCTGATTCACCGAATCCAGGAACGATATTAATAACACCTTTCGGGAATCCAGCTTCTTCAATTAATTCAGCTAAGTATAAAGCGGATAGTGGAGTTTGTTCTGCAGGTTTTAAAACGATTGTACATCCTGTAGCAAGCGCTGCTCCCATTTTCCACATTGCCATAAGAAGTGGGAAGTTCCAAGGGATAATTTGACCAACAACACCGACAGCTTCATGGCGTGTATAGTTAAAGTAATCACCAGAAACAGGGATTGTTTGACCAACGATTTTCGTCGCCCAGCCAGCATAATAGCGCATATGCTCAATTGCAAGTGGTATGTCTGCTGCCATTGTTTCACGGATTGGCTTTCCGTTATCTAACGTTTCAAGCTGTGCAAGCTCTTCTTTATGTTCTTCCATTAAATCAGCTAACTTGTACATAAGACGACTTCGCTCAGCAGTGCTCATGCGAGACCAAGGGCCTTCATCAAAAGCCATGCGAGCTGCAACGACAGCTTTATGAATATCTTCGCGACCAGCTTCAGAAACGACGGCAAGTGTTTCACCGGTTGCTGGGTTAGGTGTTTTAAATGTTTTGCCGGAAGCGCTTTCAATGAAAGATCCATTCACATATAACTTTTTTGTACCTTGAAGAAACTTTTCTACCTTTTCATGAAGATTTACAGCTAGTTGACTCATTGTATAACCCCCTTGAAAGTATAATGTAAACGCAGTACGAGACGGCGTTTATTCCGAAATCAAGGATGTGGAAACTAGATGGAAAGCCTCTAATATAAATCATAATTAACAAATGCTGAAAATTCAAATTTCATTTGTGTTACAATTGTAAAAAATATGTAATGTAAGAGAATCTTCTATATGATTATAAAAAATCCTGCTTGTTTTTGCTTTCTAGTAGGAAAAACTAGAAGAACAATGGTACAATAATACATCGTGAGAGGAGGGAGAAAAATGAAGGATTATCATGATGATCCACGCTTTCGAATCGCCCATAGAGAAGCGTTAATTGGTCTTGGATTAGCTATTATTAATTTTATAATATGGTATGGATTTGCTTATGGGCTTGGAAGTAAGGATCCGAGTGAATATACATATGTATTAGGTTTTCCAGCATGGTTTTTTTATAGCTGTATCGTTGGATTTATCGTAATGGTTATTTTGCTTATTTTAGTTGTTCGTTTTTTATTTCAAGATATTTCACTCGATGAGGAAGAAAAAAGTGAGGAATGATAGATGAATTGGTATGTTATAATCCCAATGATAATTTCTTTTATCGTTGTGTTTTTAATTGGTGTATATGCATCAAGACGTGTACAAGCAACCGCTAATAATAAATTTTTACAAGAATATTTTCTTGGTGGACGTGAGCTCGGCGGCTTATTATTAGCTATGACAATGATTGCTACGTACGGTAGTGCAAGTAGCTTTATCGGCGGGCCTGGTATTGCTTACAATATGGGTCTTGGATGGGTGTTGCTATCAGCGATTCAAGTTGTAACAGGATATATCGTTTTAACGGTTATCGGTAAAAAGTTTGCAATTATCGCTAGGAAGATGGAAGCAATTACGCTTATTGATTATTTGAAGGGCAGATACCATAATAAAGCGGTAGTTGTTCTTTCTGCGTTATGTATTATAATCTTTTTGTTCTCAGCAACAGTAGCCCAGTGGGTTGGTGGCGGACGATTAATTGAGTCACTAACAGGACTTTCTTATACAACGGCACTATTTTTATTTACATTTTCTGTACTTGTGTACGTGCTAATTGGTGGATTTCGTGCAGTTGCTTTATCAGATACGTTATTAGGAATCATTATGTTAGTCGGAACAACAATCATTTTAATTGCTACTGTCATTGCTGGTGGTGGAGTTGAAAAGATTATGCAGGAACTCATTCAAATTAATCCGAATTTAATTACACCATTCGGAGCAGATGGCAGTTTAACGAAATCATATGTGACATCGTTTTGGATTTTAATTGGAATCGGAGTCGTTGGGTTACCACAAATTAGTGTGCGTGCTATGTCTTATAAAAATTCAAAAGCTATGCATCAAGCGCTTATCATTGGGACGATTGTTGTTGGTACAATTATGATTGGTATGCATTTAACTGGTGTATTTGCACGAGTAGTACTTCCTGGTATAACGGTACCAGATAAAGTGATGCCGCTACTCGCGATGGAAGTGTTACCACCTTGGCTAGCTGGAGTTTTCTTAGCTGCACCAATGGCAGCGATAATGTCTACAGTAAATTCATTACTTTTACTTGTAAGTTCGTCAATTATTAAGGACATATATGTGAATTACATAAATAAAGATGCAGCAGATAGTACGATAAAGAAAGGTAGTCTATGGATTACTGGTATCGTAGGATTACTCGTATATGCTGCAGCTATTAAGCCACCAGATTTTTTAATATGGTTAAATTTATTTTCCTTCGGTGGTTTAGAAGCGGCGTTCATTTGGCCGATTGTACTAGGTTTATATTGGAGAAAGGGAAATGCAACTGGAGCTCTTGCATCTATTCTAGTTGGAGTAGGCTCCTACATGTTAATTCATCTTTGCTTCCCTAATCCATTTGGTATACATACAGTTGTTTTCCCAATTTGCTTGGCGTTTATCGCTTACATCATTGGAAGTATGAGTGTTGTGAAAAAAACAGTATAAGTTAGAGGGAAAACGTAGTCCATATAGGACTACGTTTTTCGTATAAATTTGTTCTTTTCTATTCTGTATATCCATGGCTATTCATAAATTAATAACAACTGAGGGGATGGAGTTGAGGTCGATGAAAAAAGTGCTGTTTTTGGGAGACCCGGGCATTGATGACTCTTTAGCCATCATGTATGGAATTATGCATCCTGATGTTGATATTGTTGGTGTTGTAACAGGATATGGGAATGTAACGCAAGAAAAGGCAACGAGTAATGCGGCGTATTTATTGCAAATGGCAGGAAGGGAAGATATACCTGTTATTAACGGTGCGAAAATCCCTTTATCCGGGGATTTTGTGACGTATTATCCGGAGATTCATGGGGCAGATGGCTTAGGTCCTATTAAACCGCCAAAAGCATTTTCACCTAATATAAAACCTTTTTGTGCATTTTTTGATATTCTTGAAAAGTATAAAGGTGAATTAATCATTGTTGATGCTGGCAGGTCAACGACACTAGCGACAGCATTTATTTTAGAAAAACCGATGATGAAGTATGTGAAAGAGTATTATATAATGGGTGGAGCTTTCTTAATGCCTGGTAATGTTACACCAGTCGCGGAGGCGAATTTTCATGGTGATCCCATTGCGTCGCAATTAGTTATGCAAAATGCCAAGAATGTGACATTAGTGCCACTTAACGTTACATCTGAAGCTATTATTACGCCGGAGATGGTAAAGTATATTACGAAACACTCTAAAACAAGTTTTAATAAGTTAATCGAACCGATATTTACGTATTATTATAAAGCTTATAAAAAGTTAAATCCCAAAATAACAGGTAGTCCAGTACATGACGTTGTTACAATGATGGTAGCGGCAAATCCATCTCTTTTAGATTACGTGTATCGCCGTGTTGATGTCGATACGGTTGGAGTTGCAAAAGGAGAAAGTATCGCTGATTTTCGCCCGCAACCTGATGCGAAAGCATTGAAAAATTGGGTGAGAATTGGTTGGTCATTACATTATAAAAAGTTTCTTGAAGATTTCGTGAAAATTATGACGTAGACATAATAGGAACATACAAGTTAAAATAATGGAGATGATTATTTAAATAATCATCTCCATTATTTTGTTTTTAAGAGATAAATAGAGAAGAGTTACACAATAGGAGAGGAATTTTACTTGAAAAAAACTATAGTATGCGCAGTGATTTTGGGTATTTTTGTTTTGCTGATATCGGGTAACTTTTTAGTGAAAAAAGTGTGGAGTTCAAATAATGATGATGCGCAGTACATAGCATCCTTTATTGAAGAACATAAAGATGAAAAAAATAGCGCTCTTCTAGTAAAGAGAAATGATAAAGTTGTGTATTCTGTAAATCCAGATGTTGTATTGCCAGTTGCTAGTACGATGAAGTTAATTGTGGCGCTTGAATATACGAAACAAGTTACAGAGGGGAAAATCGATCCGTCTAGTTTCGTTTCAATTAATGATGTGAATCGTTATTATGTACCGAGTACAGATGGTGGTGCACAAGATAGATGGCAAAATTACTTGCAAAAAAAAGAAAAGATAACTGAAGGAGCGGTTTCTTTAGAAGAAGTTGCAAAAGGAATGGTTAAGTTTAGTTCTAATGCAAATACTGAATATTTAATGGAGGTATTAGGATTAGACAATATTAATCGGAATTTACAAAGTTTAGCGCTTCCTGCACATCAACCGCTATTTCCGATTGTTTCATCTTTATACATTCCGGGATATTTGCATAAAGAATTACATGTTCCAAAATATAAAATAGAGAAAAAGTTAAAAGAAATGTCTCAAGAGCAATATCGTGAATATGCTATGATTATTCATGAACGCTTAAAAAAGAAGGGGCCATTATTACAGAAGGAAATTCCTCTTTATTTAGAGGAACGATATGATAAAATTTGGTCGGATAGATTGCCGGCTGCTTCCGCTAACGATTACATGGTACTGCTTCAAAAGGCCAATCATCAAGGTGGTCTTACAGAAGCGGAAGAAAAAGTGTGGGCGAATATCGTTGAAACAGATATGAGTGCGAAGAAATATCGTAAAACATTCAGGCATGCCGGGCAAAAGAATGGTTATACACCATGGACGGTAACTAAAGCAGTTTATGCAATGGATAAACGCGGAAACTGTACAGAAATTGTTTTCTTGGCAAATAATTTAAATGAAGATGACAGTGCTGAAATACGTAAACATTTAGCGAATTTACATTTCCAAGTATTGCAAAGTGATAAGTATGATGCGACTTTTATTAAATAAACTCGGTGCTATGAGCACCGGGTTTATTTTTACGTACAAGCACTTTTTTTCCATCCCTGGGTATGATGGGTAGTAATACTTAGGTGGGAGGGGAAAAGGTGATGAAACAGAGTAAAGAAGAGTTTATAAAGAGTGAAGGCGCTGATTTCCCTGGGAAAACATATGTGGATTGTGTATTACAGCATGTATTTGATTTTCAGCGTAATTATTTATTGAAAGAAATGTTTCAAGTGCATAGGGCACATATTATTATGTTAACTGAAGAAAAGTTAATGAAAAGAGAAGAAGCGAAAGTTATATTAACAGCCCTTAAAAAGGTAGGGGCAATTCCAAAGGATCAGTTGCTATATACAGAGCAACATGAAGATCTTTTTTTCTTAGTTGAACATTTACTTTCTCAAGAAGCAAAGTGTGAATTTGTCAGTAATATGCATATCGGTAGGAGTAGAAATGATATGGGTGTAACAATGTATCGCATGAGTTTGCGGCAATATGTATTACAGTTAATGGAACATCATTTATTGCTGCAAGAAAGTATGCTGGAGCTCGCTGAGGAACATATGGAAACAATTATGCCTGCGTATACACATACACAACCAGCGCAACCAACAACATTTGGTCACTATGTTTTGGCGATTTACGATACGATGCAAAGAGACCTAGAACGAACGAGAAAAGCGTATCACCTTGTAAATCATTCTCCAATGGGGGCAGCTGCCCTTTCTACAACAAGTTTCCCGATTAAGCGAGAACGAGTGGCACAGCTACTGGGATTTACAAATGTAATTGAGAACTCATATGATGCTGTCGCTGGGGCGGATTATTTATTAGAAGTTAGTTCGTTGCTAATGGTTATTATGACGAACACGAGTAGATGGATTCATGATTTTTTACTATTAGCGACGAAAGAATATGATGGGATTACTGTAGCGAAGCCATATGTGCAAATAAGTAGTATTATGCCGCAAAAACGAAATCCTGTTTCAATTGAACATGCCCGCGCTATTACGAGTAGTGCTTTAGGGGAAGCCTTTACTGTATTTCAAATGATTCATAATACACCATTTGGCGATATTGTCGATACGGAGGATGACTTGCAGCCGTATTTATATAAAGGAATCGAAAAGGCGATTCGTGTTTTTTGTATTATGAACGCAGTTATTCGAACGATGAAAGTAGAAGCGGAAACGTTAAAAAGTCGTTCATATAAACACGCGATTACGATTACAGATTTCGCAGATGTTTTAACGAAAAACTATGAAATACCATTTCGGCATGCACATCATGCAGCAAGTGCGATTGCGAATATGTCATTGGAGC
>Ga0213824_1000025_pt1 | contig 155966 bp, 160 predicted proteins | sample MC6MC0906MG_FD_179892 | JGI IMG/M metagenome (GOLD analysis project Ga0213824, IMG submission 179892) | Enriched soil aggregate microbial communities from Iowa State University, Ames, United States - MC6-MC0906-MG | ecosystem: Environmental > Terrestrial > Soil > Unclassified | place: USA...
GTTCATCAAGAAAATAACTATCACAGTGAGAATTTGTAAAAAGAAAAGCATCCACATTGTTTCTCGCAAATTCAAATAAACGGTTATAAATATGACTAAATTGTTCACGAATATTTGCTTCAACAGGAAAATCAGTTTTTAGTATTTCAGATAATTGCAACATGCTTTTTGAAAATAGTGAGTTAACGAGTGCCTCTTTATTTTCAAAATAACGATAAATAGTACCAGCGCCGACATTTGCTTTTTCAGCGATCATCGGAATTGTCGTACCATCGTAACCACGCTCTGCGAAAAGTTTTATAGCAGCATCAAAAATATCCTCTTGCTTATTTTTAGCCATTTTTCTCACCTCAATTTTCAGGAATGAAAATTCATTCCGCTTTTAATTATAAATTACATGGATTAAAAGTCAAGTGTGTGAATAAGCTAATGTGGCATTTATCCAACAATACACTCAATTAGGTTATTAATACATTTTTTGCGTTATCCCTTCAAAAAATTTCTTTGCATCATCATGACTTAAAACCCTCAATACATCTTGTATCTTAAAAAATTGAACTTGACTTATTTCATTATCTTTTGGATGTAAATCTATTCTGTCACCTATATATTCTACATAAAACATAGTAGTTTCTTGCTCTTCATAGCCAATTTTCATTTTGAGTTCTTCAGGAAAGCCAAAGCAAATTTTATCTTCAAATTGTTTTATAACTTTAAATTTTGTAGATCCAGTTTCTTCTTCTAGCTCTCTCAAAATAGCACTCTCTAAATCATTATCTGTATGTTTCACTCCACCTTTAGGAAAATCCCATTCCCCCTTTGACATAGCATTTTCTCCATCTATGTCGCTAATTTTCACCTTATGTACCAATAAAAATTCACTGTGTTGGAATACGACCGCACCTACAGCTTGCCTAATCATTCTATTTTTCCTCCTAAAATAATGATTTCACTCTATTAATAGAAAAGTACTATAATATAAAGGTTATCATTATAGTACTTTTCTACTCATACATAGCACATGACATTAATTAAAAGAAATCATAAATAAACGGCTTACGCACTGGAACTAAATTCTCAAATGCACGTATCTCCTCATCACTTCCGCTAATTAATTCTAATTCATTTAGTTCTAACGGACACTTGTAGCCAAACATTATTGTAGATAGTACGTTTATATCCAGCTTAATTCCTCTGTCTTTTGTTTCTTCCTTTATAATTGTTATTTCATGATTTGCAAGCCTCACTGATAGGTTATTCCACGGTGCAAATGAATCTGTAATATGTAAAATTACTTCTTGCTCTTCGTTGTTCCAGTTCCATTCATATTGTCTGAAAAACTGTTCTACATCTACAATTCTTCCCATGAAATATGGAGTTACTTCTGCTTTTACTCGTGGTTCTTGTAATGTATAAAGAAGTGGTTCTGTCTCACTTAGTATCATTTCTAGATCTTTAATCATAGAATCATGTTGGCAGATGAAGTTCCAAAGACCAATTCTTGCTTCATTATGTAATGGGACAAATTCTTCTACTTTCATTTTAGAATTCTCTATTTTGTATAAAATGTAACCAGCCGCCATTTTATTTTCATCATAGTAAACTGCCAATGTTAAATCATGATACACCGCTTGTAGCCACCATTTACGTCCGCGAACTAACATACCAGAAAATCGTTCTGCAAATGTTTCATATAGATTCTCTACTTCTTCTGGATGATTATCTTTACTAAAACGTTTCACTGTACCATTCACTTGTTTTTTAATTATTAAATCGCTCTTTGTCATCTGACATACGATTCGATTCGCACAAAGTTCCCAGCCATATTTACGATAAAATGAAACGGCAAATGGATGTAACATCGATACTGTATATCCATCTTTTTTCATCGTTTGAAGTGAATGCTGAAGTAGCTCTTTTACATAACCGCTTCTTCTATACTCAGGATACGTTGCTACCCCTGCAACGCCACCCATTTTAAATTTTTCTTGTCCTATGTAAATATGAAAAGGAATTAAGTGCAACTTTGCAGCTAACTCTTCTCCTTCCATAATACCGTATATTTGATGGCTTTCCTTCATTCTTGCAATTTTCTGCTCTATCCATTCTTCATTTGCTTTATATTGAAAAGCATATTCTGATAAACGTAATGCTTCTCTAAACTTATCTTCCTTTAATTGTATAACGTTCATATATTTCTCCTCCATTCCTTGTTTGAATTGTACCATAATTCTCAATATTACATTTCAGTGAACGAAATTATATGAACGGAAAATGAAATATATCGAACACAACTTGAATTATATGGACGCTTCGACATAGAATATCGATTTACCGACAAATATCAACATCTATCTTATATAAAAAGCAGACACGTTACGCATCTGCTTCTCATCACTTTATTTAGCTAACGTTTGTAGTTCTTCGAAGAATGTAGGATATGATACAGCTACCGCTTCTGCATCTTCAATCGTTGTTTCTCCCTCAGCAATACAGCCGGTAATCGCAAGCATCATGCCAATGCGATGATCTCCGTGACTATTTACTGCACTACCTTTTAAAGCTGATTTGCCGTATATAATCATTCCGTCATCAGTTGCTTCAATGCGGGCTCCGAGTTTCGTTAATTCAGCAACGACTGTATCAATTCGGTTCGTTTCTTTTACTTTTAACTCATGTGCATCTTTAATAACTGTAATGCCTTCTGCTTGTGTTGCCGCTAAAGCGATAACTGGAATTTCATCGATTAATCTTGGGATTATATCTCCGCCAATTTCGATTCCTTTTAATGAAGACGTTTCGATTGTAATGTTTGCAGCTGGTTCAGATGCCCCTTCGTTAATTGACTCTACAGTAAATGTAGCACCCATTTTCTCTAAAACATCTATAATACCTGTACGTGTTGGGTTCATTCCTACATTTTGTAATACTAGTTTACTATTTGGGATAATTGCACCTGCTACTAAGAAAAATGCCGCTGATGATACGTCGCCTGGCACATGAACGTCTGTTGCTGTTAACTTCTGTCCACCCGCTAGTTTTACTGTCTTCTCTTCACGAGTTACCTTTACACCGAACGCTTCAAGCATTCTTTCCGTATGGTCGCGGGAAATATGTGGTTCTGTAACAGTTGTTACACCTTCTGCACGAAGTCCTGCAAGTAAAATAGCTGACTTTACTTGTGCGCTTGCTACAGGTGAAGTGTACTTAATTGCTTCTAAATCTCCGCCACGTATTGTGAGCGGCGTAAATGTTCCTTCTTCTCGGCCATCAATTTTTGCACCCATTTGTTTTAATGGATTTGTCACACGTTTCATCGGTCTTTTGGCGATAGACGCATCACCTTGTACGCAAGAGAAAAATGGTGTATTTGCTAATATTCCTGACATTAATCGTATCGTTGTACCAGAATTACCAACATCTAATACAGCTTTCGGTTCTTGTAAACCTTCAATTCCTTTTCCGACTACAGTAACTTCATCACCATTTTGCGTGATTTCTACTCCCATTTCCTTAAAGCAAGAAATTGTACTTAAACAATCCGCACCAGGAAGAAATCCTTTAATTGTTGTTTTTCCCTCTGCAATTGCGCCAAACATAACAGCGCGGTGCGAAATGGATTTATCACCAGGGATTGTAATTGCGCCATTCAATCCATTAGTTACAGTTTGTATTGTATTTTCTTTCACGTTATCACCCTCTTTTTAAATTGTTTCATACGTTTGGTATTCTTCTTTTCCTAGTGCCAGCTTTGCCTTCATACGATCTTCTTCTCTTTGGAAGCTAATTCTAAGTACCCCAAGCAATCCTTCGCGTGCTTCTAAAATTTGCAAGTTTGTAATGCTAATTTCCTCTTCTGCCAAAATACTCGTAATATGAGCTAAAGCCCCTACTTTATCTAAAACATCGACGTATAAATCGTAATAGGCAGGAATTGCACCTCTCTTTCGCACTGGTAAAGAATCACGGTATTCTTTTGCGTCAGCAAAATAATTTTGTATTTCACCTGCATCTCCTTTAGAAACAGTCTTATATAACTCTTCCATTTCTGAGATCCATTCTTCTAATAGTTCCAATAAATGCCCGCGATTTTGCTTTACAATATCACTCCACATTTTCGGGCTACTTGATGCAATACGTGTTATATCTTTAAATCCGCCTGCAGCTAGCTGATGAATAAGCGGGTTATCACCAGCATGTTTCTCAACTTGTTTTACTAATCCTGCCGCTATAAGATGCGGGAAATGACTAACAATCCCTGTTACATAATCGTGTTCTTCTGTATTTAAAACGAGAAAATGTGATCTTGTTCCTTTTAACCAACCTTTTAACTCTTCCACTTGTTCATTTGGCACGTGGTTCATCGGTGTTAAAATGTAAAATGCATTTTCAAATAAATGTGCTTTTGCACTTTCAACTCCAGTTTTATGAGAACCTGCCATTGGATGTCCACCAATAAAAGAAACTTCCTTTGAAAATAAAGCTTCCGCTTCGTTCATAATCGTTCCTTTTGTGCTACCAACATCTGTCACTATAACATCTTTTCGTAAACGAAATGACGCTAATTTGTGTAATAACTTCTTCGTTTCTTCAACTGGCGAAGCAAAGACAATTAAATGTGCCTCTTCACATGCACGCTGTAAATCTACTGCTACTTCATCAACTACATGTAATTCTTTCGCACGCTCTACTTGCTCTTTAAATATGTCATAGCCGGCAATCTTTACTTCGTGTTCTTTTTTTATTGCTAATGCAAGTGAGCCTCCTATTAATCCTGTCCCAATTAATACTACCTTTTTACACATTTGTCTCATCTCGAGACTTACTTTTTTTATTTTCAAAGTGTTGTATTAACACTGAAATCACTCCCTCATTTTGTTCCCTTGTTCCGACAGTAATACGGACACCATTCGGGAACGGACGAATAATAAATCCTGCGTGTGCACAAGCTTCATAAATCTCTCCCCCATTATCTACTGGTAAGAAGATGAAGTTTGTTTGCGACGGATAAAATGGAATTTCGTTTTCCTTACAAAAACTTTCGTATTGTTGTAATCCCTCTGTATTAACACGTACAATTTCTTCAATAAACTCTTCATCGTTAAAAGCAATCGTCGCTGCTTTTTGCGCTAATGAAGATACGTTAAATGGCAAACGTACGACATTTAATTTCTCAATTAACTCTTCCTGTCCAATCGCATAACCAACGCGGAAAGAAGCTAATCCGTACGCTTTAGAAAACGTTCTAAGTACAAGAATGTTGTTATGTTTTTCTAGAAGCGGTAATGTCTCAGGGAAGTCTTTTGCTGTTACGTATTCATAGTACGCTTCATCAATGACAATTAACGTATTTTCACTAATGCTTTCAATGAATTGAGTCAATTTTTGCTCATTCACATATGTGCCTGTTGGGTTGTTCGGATTACAAATCCAAACGATTTTTGTATTGTTATCAACTGCTGACGAAATTTCGTCTAAGTCGTATACACCGTTATTTAAAGCAACTTCTTTCACTTCACAGCCTTCAATAATTGCATGATGACGGTACTGTGGGAATGTTGCGCCAGCCGTTACAATGTTATCTCCAGCTCGAAGCATGGCGCGACTTATCATTTGAATAACTTCATCTAAACCGCTACCACAAAGCACTTGTTCCATTTGAATATTTAATTTCTCTGCGATTGTTTGACGGAGCGTTGTAGCACCTCCGTCAGGATATAAAGCATGTTCCAACCAAGATTTTTGCAATTCTTCTAAAACCCGTGGGGAGCAGCCGAATGGATTTTCATTCGATGCTAATTTCACAAATGAATGATCTCCATACACTTCTTTCATTTGCTCTGGTGATTTTCCTGGTTTGTACGGTTGTAATGATGATAGTTGATCTTTTACTCGCATGTTAAATCCACCTTTTCATTAAAATTCTTTTGCGTATTTGTTATGTTGCGAAATATTTTGTTTTAGTAATTCCATGCGATCTTTTCCAAATTGCTCGACTAGTGCACCGGCAAGTTCCCATGCAACGACAGCTTCAGCTACAACACCTGCTGCTGGTACTGCACAGCTATCAGATCTCTCAATACTCGCTTGGAATGCTTCTTTCGTATCAATATCAACGCTTGCTAACGGTTTATATAATGTAGGAATTGGCTTCATTACGCCTCTTACGACAATTGGCATTCCAGTTGTCATACCGCCTTCTAAACCGCCGGCATTGTTCGTTTTTCTCGTGTATCCTTTTTCTTCATCCCATAAAATTTCATCGTGCACTTTACTTCCCGGCTGTCTTGCCGCTTCAAAACCAATTCCGATCTCAGCACCTTTAAACGCATTCACGCTCATAATAGCACCGGCAAGTTTTGCATCTAGTTTACGATCGTAATGAACGTAGCTACCAACTCCAATTGGCATACCTTCTGCAATGACTTCGACAATACCGCCTATAGAATCTCCGCTACTTTTCGCATTATCGATCGCATCCATCATCTCTTGTTCTACTTCTTTATCTAAACATCGAACAGGTGAATTTTCAGTTATCGTTTGAATTTCTTCAATTGGTAAGTTTGAAATACGCTTCGCTTGTACTCCACCAATTTCAAGAACATGCCCTGCAATTTCCACGCCTAATTCTTTCAAAATTTGTTTCGCAACTGCACCAGCAGCTACACGAACTGTCGTTTCTCTTGCAGATGAGCGCTCTAATACGTTTCTTATATCACGATGGCCATATTTAATTGCTCCGTTTAAATCCGCATGTCCTGGACGTGGTTTTGTAATTGTACGTTTCATTTCTTTACTTTCTTGCTCCGAAATCGGGTCTGCACCCATTACTTTCGTCCAATGTTTGAAATCATCATTTTTTACGATTAACGTAATCGGCGAGCCAAGTGTCATCCCGTGACGAACACCACTTACAATTTCAACTGTATCTGTTTCAATTTGCATGCGTCTTCCGCGTCCATGCCCTTTTTGTCTTCTTAATAATTCTTTATTAATATGTTCCGCTGTTAATGTTAAACCCGCTGGTACACCTTCTAAAATAACTGTTAACTGCGGCCCATGTGATTCTCCAGCTGTAATGTATCTCATTTCTCTTGCCCCTTTACTATTTTTTTGTACAAAAAAGTCCCTACTGAGCGCTCAGTAGGGACGATGTTTATCGCGGTACCACCCTAGTTGTAGACTTCTTTCGTCTACCTCTCTTCTTCTTTAACGATCGTTTGACCGTCTTTCTCTCCAAAAGTTGGCGGGAAAGATGCTCCAAGGCTGTAATTCATGCTTACCTTTGTACTGATTCACACCGGCCATCAGCTCTCTTTAACAGTGAGATAAGCACTACTATTTCCTCTTCAGCGCATATATGATATGGAATTAAGATAATTTATTTTTGAAACCTTTTAACTCATCCATGAATCTATGGAATTCTGGAATATCCATTTGTTGTGCAGAGTCTGATAATGCAACTGCTGGGTCTGGATGGACTTCAGCCATTACTGCATCCGCACCAATTGCTAGTGCCGCTTTCGCTGTTGGTAATAGTAAATCTCTACGTCCAGTTGAATGTGTTACGTCAACGATAACTGGTAAATGTGTTTCTTTCTTTAAAATCGGAACTGCTGAAATATCTAATGTGTTACGTGTCGCTCTTTCGTATGTGCGGATACCGCGCTCACAAAGAATAATTTGGTCATTACCTTGCGCAATAATGTATTCCGCCGCATTAATGAACTCATCAATTGTTGCTGCTAACCCACGTTTTAGTAATACTGGCTTGTTAACTTTACCTACAGCTCGTAGTAAATCGAAGTTCTGCATGTTACGTGCTCCAACTTGAATTACATCAACGTAGTCTAGCGCCATTTCAACATCGTTCGGATTTAAAATTTCACTAATAATCGCTAAGTCGAACTCATCTGCTACTTGGCGTAAAATTTGTAATCCTTCTACTCCTAAACCTTGGAAATCGTATGGAGATGTTCTCGGTTTGAAAGCACCACCGCGCATTAATTTTAGCCCTTGATCTTTCATCGCTTGCCCTACTTGGCGAACTTGCTCTAAGCTTTCTACTGCACAAGGTCCCATAATGAACGTTTGTGTTCCGTTTCCAATCAATTCGCCTTTCACATTAACGATTGTATTTTCTTTTTTCTTTTTACGTGATACTAGTAACGCCTTACGGTTATCATCTTCTTGTAATTCTAAGCTTGCTTTGAAAATCGTTTTGAAAATATGCTGAACTGTTGATGTTTCGAATGGTCCTTCGTTATGCTCTGCGATCATATCAAGCACTTCACGCTCACGTACTGGGTCAAAACGTTTCGTACCTTGTACTTGTTTTTGTTCCCCGATTTTTTGAACGATTTCACCGCGTTTGTTTAATAGGTGTAATAGTTGTAAGTTAATTTCATCTACCTGTTTACGTAATTGATCTAATTCATGATTTGCCATTTGGAAATCCTCCTCTAATGTTTTAAAAGTATAGTAAGAGAATGAAAAATTCTCTATTTTCAGAACTGGTTAATTATACAAATTTAAAGCGGAATCGATACCTCTTCTTATTTTAAACTAATAATTACCATAAAGACACTAACTACTAGTCAATACGCCACTTTTTTTGTACAAAAAAGCCCTACTGATTCAATCAGTAGGGACGATATTTATCGCGGTACCACCCTAGTTGTAGACTTATTTCGTCTACCTCTCTTCATTGTTAACGATCAATGTGACCGTCTTTCCCTTCATAAAGATAATACTATCTTTACTACGAAAAAGATGCTCCAGGACTGTAATTCGCTCTTGTTTTTGTACTGGTTCGCACCAACCACCAGCTCTCTGTTACAGGGAAACAACAACTACTGCTTTTCCTTTCAACGCATGTTTATTTTATTTTCAAGTTGGACCACTAAAATACAAAAAGTCCCTACTGAATAAATCAGTAGGGACGATATTTATCGCGGTACCACCCTAGTTGTAGACTAACTTTCCGTCTACCTCTCTTCACTGTTAACGATCAATTGACCGCTCTTTCTTCATAAAGACAATACTATCTTTACTACGAAAAAGATGCTCCAAGACTGTAATTCATGATTATCCCTGTACTGGTTCACACCAACCACCAGCTCTCTGTTACAGTAAGACTAACCACTACTGTGATCTCTTCATTGCACTTTGTTTATTCAAATGTTTTTGAAATTGAATAAGTATGATTCGTATTATAGAACGCTTTTCAAAACACTGTCAACAACTTTTTATTTATTTTTTTAAAATTCCGCTTTCACCCTAGAATTCTTCTTGCAAATTCTCCATTACTATTCCGATACGAATCATCTCATTTTCAATTAATTTTAATACGTGTTTTTCTACTCCATACTGGGTTAATAGTTCTTTTATTTGTATGATTTCTTTCTCAAGTAAATCAGCTTCTTGACGTGTTTGAAGTAAAATAAAAAAGACATTTGCATAAAGCCCTTTATATTCTTTCATGCTATTCTTCTTTTCAAGCATCTCAGTAAATAACTGTTTCATTTCTTCTTGATTGCATTGCCCTTCTACACCTAGAAATTTACTTGATAAAATACAAAGTCCTTTTTCTAAAATCTCATCCATACATAATACAATACGTAAAAGCATCATATATTCTTTCGTAGTTATTACACCCATTTTCGGACGTTCTCTTAAAAATACACTTAGCCATGCTGTCCAAAATTTTTGTTGTTCTTTTCCGCTTAACGTTTTTACGTAGTAGCATACATACTGCATAAATTTAATTTTATTATTTTCGTTTACTTGCATTAAAAGTGGGTATAACCAATCTGTTTTTTGCTCCCAATACAGTACACATTTAATAAATACAAAGCTAAGCCATTTTAAAAACGCTTCTCTCGTATACGGATGCAGCACCTCTAAATGTTCTACCGCATATTTAATATATCTCTTTATTTCTGTAAATAGAGGTAAATTAATTTGCGTATAACATAATCCCGCCCACGCATATTTGGTCAGCTCGTTTTCTTTCTTTAAATCTAAGTAAGGTAATAAATATTTTCGACACCATTGCTTCTCAATATGGTATAAAAACGTAATATCTGCTGTTAAACGAGCTAACATAAAGTTCGTTCTTTCCGAAATAACCCTTACCTGTTCCTCAAATAAAAATAAATATTCATATACATTGCGATCATATAAGTGATCGTACGCTAACAGTTTTAGCAATACAGCTGTCATCTTCCCAACAGGATGCTGTATAGACTCATTGTAAAACTCTTGTTTTCCAATTTTAAAATCTGTTTCCCCTCTCATAACATGTGGAAATACTGAAAAAGCAAAGCGCTTTACAACCCGGATACTATTTTCTTCTAGCTCTTCTAATCGATTGCTAATTTCATATAGAAAACTACTAATTAGCCAATGAAAAGTAGTATTTCGAGAAAACTTCTGCAATAACGGAATAATCCTTTGAATTTGCTCACTCGTTAAATTCCTATTATTTCGCCATTCTCTAATACAAACAAACCAAACTTCATTACTAATTTCATGTACGCCTACTAGTTGATAAGCAAACGAAATACTCCACTCTACATTCAATTTACATGCTTTTGATAACATCTCTAAAAAATGGCGTTGCTCAAAAACACCATCTTGAGAAAACTGCAGAACTTGCTTCATTATTTCATCGTCTTTCAGCTGTAGTAATCCATCAGCTGTTACATTACAAGTAATGCTTTGTTCAATAGATTCTTTCTTCGGAACATTGTATCGATCAGAAGAAAAATGAGGGTGCTTCTGTTTCATTAATTCATATCCTTCTATCGTGCATCGACTATTCGAATCGCATGCAAATAATGAATCTAATACGAGGCAAGCATCAAACGTCCTCTCTTCTGCAAGATGTTCTAATACAGTTTGAATCACCTCTTCTTTTGTTTCTTCTAAAGCATCTGCATAATAATTCTTTAACAGTTGAAACACTTCATGTTTATATGTGAAATCTAGCAGAAGGCCTTCATCTAGTAACCACTTCAATTTGACATCCGCAGTAACGAACACATTTTTATTCATCGCTTCAATCGCGATTCGTTTTTGAAGTATACTATCTATTTCTATCATTTCTGTAATATAATAATCCGCTTTTTTCTCGTTGTTTTCACATAAATATGTAAGACACTCTTTTACAATTTGAATCAAAAATGCGAGGTCATTTTGATAAAACTCTCTCTCTACATTATCCTTATTTCTTTTTTTCAGTGCTGTTTGTCTTAATGACAACAGGCGCATCTTTTCTAATCCCATCATCATAATGGGAACAGCGTAATAAGTAATATGTGGTCTCATCTTTTCATTCCAAATTAGCTCCACATGAGAAAATTTAGACACCGGTAAACGACTCGATTCCTCTAGTTCAATTGATTCTTGCGTATCATTTCCCCATTTTCTTACACGCTTCAATTTAAGTTTTCCATCTAAAATAAACGTTAGTAACAATAAAGCAATTTCTTTATGCTCTGGGAAAGAACATTTTTGCAGTAAGTATGAAATCATTTCAATAGAGCTACTATCTTTTTCTGCCGTTTCTAATATAAGCAATGTCCATTTTGCAAACAACAAAGGATCCATCGTTTCTTTCGTTTCGTTCAAGTAAGTACAAATTATTCGCCACAATAACGGGGATATTTTAGAATGATTTTTAAAAATCAATTGAAATAGTTCTTTTTGATGAGTAAAAAGGAATTGCTCCACTAACCATTCTGCAAGTAATTCATCTACTTCATCATAATTTGCTGTAAGCTGAAATAAATTTCTTAGTTTCCCCTCTGCTTCAAGCCATTCCACCCACTCGTAATCACGAGCAAATTCAACAAAGTACCGAACTGTTTCGATTTTTTTTATTGATTGTTTTATATAGGATAATTGCTCCTGTTCTACTGATGGAGGAACGGTTACAATATCACGAATACGCATTCTTTTCGTAATATAATTATCACCCATTAATTCCGCCCATCGTTTCACCGCTTTCACAAGTGACTGGTGATTATTAGCTTTATTCGGATACACAATCGGCCTTATTCCCAAATGTTCCCAATGGTATGTATTATCACCTTGTGCGACGAAAGCATAACGCCTTGTACTCGGTGGTAAACCTGTTGCTAAATATTTCATTACTGGGTCATTATGACTATAACCAACGAATAAAACGGTGTAATTTGAAAATAAATCAACTAAAAATCGTCTCGCCCAACCTTCTGTTAAGTAAGCCCTTCCAAAATCACCATCTGTTAAAATTAAAGCTTCTTTCTCCTGTTCTATATTTCCATGTATGTAGGCCAATCCTTTAAACGCTCTCCCTGTCGGTAAAGCTGGCGCATAATAAATATTCAGCTCTCTTTTCATTTCAGCAATTACAGACGTAAAATGTTGATCAAAGTTTGTCGTTACAATACGAACATCCGTATCTACTGGGAACAGCCTTGGAATAGCATAGTGTAATGGGTTTGGTTTTGATTTATCTATATTAACGAGATCTCTTGCAACTTGATGCACATCTTTCGTTTTCGCAATTTTACCAAGATAATAATCGTGGGGTTCTGTCATCTCACGCTTTTCGACATATAAAGCTTTCGAAATTTCATCAACTAAATCATCGAAATTCGGTAAGTTTGATTTCCCCTTCATAGAAACTCCTGCTCCAACGAATAATACTAACTTCCCTTGTTCAAGGTGATCGATTAACTCATCTGGAATTTCTACTTCTGAAGTTATCCACATCCTGGATTCCCCCTTACCTAAAAATGTCATACGCTCTCATTTTACTATAACATTTTTCTTCTGTTTTTTTAATATTTAGACAAAAATTCAAACATGAAAAAGTTTTAACTAAATAAATCAGTTCCAATGTATGAACTCCTGAATTTATTGTAAAACTATGTATAAATCGGAGGTGTAAATGTTGAATGATTTTACTGTAATAGTAATTAAATTTATATCGTGTCTCATCGCTTTTAGTATCGGATTAGCTTTATTTTTCCCTGCTACGTTCGTCCAAATTATTTCTTTTAGTCTATTTGTCACAATCGTTTCTTACATGTTTGTTGATAAAATCATTTTAAATCGAATTGGCGATTCTGCTGCCATTATGACAAATTTTTTACTTACGTATTTAAGCGTTTGGATCTTCGGAAATATTTTATTAGACAACTACATGCAAATTGCTTGGGGCAGTATCCTTTCTGCCATCGTCTTTACATTATCTGAAGTAATTGTTCATCGCTTTTCTCATTCACGTACTCGTCATAACAACGATAATATTCGTATTAATCGCAGATTTGCATATGGTACGGAGTTTGCTGAAGAACAGAATGTGTTGGATAAAGATAAGAAAAAGTAAAGCGAGAGTTACTGGTGCAAAAAAGGAGCTGTCTCATCAGTCGAATTTTTGACGATGTGGCGTTCCTTTTTATTTTTTGTGACATCAATACGGTGAATGAAATTATAATAACGGTTTTTTGAATATATCTATCGTAACTCTAATTATATCAACGATTTGACAAAAGATATCGATTTATCGGCAATGTTTGACGGCCTATCCTCAAATAAAAAAGCTGCCTCCCATTGAGAGACAGCCACTCCAATACTTACGCTTCTACTTTTAGATCTTTCAATGCAATAACATCCGCAAATGATGCAAATACAACATTATGATGCTTTACAATATCTTCAGCACGTAATACATCTGTATCAAACGTACTATGCGCATCACTTACTAACGTTACTTTATACCCTTCACTAAACGCTCTTCGCGTTGTCGTATCCACACAGTACTCTGTTTGCATTCCTGAAATAATAACGTGCTCAATGCCTTTTTCATGCAAAACTTCGTTCAAGTTCGTCTTATAGAATGAATCGGGTGTCGTCTTTTCAACGATACTATCACCCTCTTGCGGAGCTATCGCCGCATGTATTTTCCAACCATCTGCCCCTTTTTCTAACGGATGATCTTTTGGACCGTTATGTTGCACATAAATAACCGGAATACTATTCGAACGACATTGCCCAATAAGTTCTTGCAACGTTTCTAATAACTTTTCCCCATTATGTACCGGCATTCCTGCTGTATACATACCCGCTTGCACATCAATTACTATTAATGCTTTTTTCATTTTAAACAGCTCCCTTTGTTTGTATAAGCCCTTTCATAAATCATTATAATTGTTTATATCCCATCATCCAACAATCTTCTAATTTCCCCTCATGCAGTTCATGTTCCTTTAAAATCTTCACTTTTTTAAATCCGCATTTTTCATAACACTTTATCGCACGCTCATTATTTACTCTCGGATCTATCGCGATTGCTTCCGCACCCATTTTCTCCACAATGTATGTAATTGCTACTTGAACAAGGGTTGTTCCAATTCCTTTTCCCCAATATGCTGGTTCACCGATGAATTGGTCCATGCCCCATATATTTTGTGATTCTTCATATCCATACAAAGCTTTCCATTCAGAATCAACAGGATACATTTGTATATAACCAATCGGAACGGCATCAAATTCTATTAAACATCTTTTTTCATTACTGTTTGGATTATGTATAAAATGATCGAGTACCTTTTCTACGGATTGCGGATTATCTCTTCCTTCGTAATATTGTAAAACTTCTGGGTTTGTTAACCATTTGGAAATGATAGGTGCATCGTTTTTTATTACGTACCTAACCGATAAATTTTCTTTTTGAAATAGCATGTAGTACCTCTTATTAATTATTTATATTTTTTCTCAAGGTTAAATCTTTAATTGCGCCTATTAACGCATTTGGTAGTAATGTTATCGCAAAAAACGCTGTAAATACATTAAATTGTGGGATTTGATATGGCGCGAACCATTCCGTGAAAAATTGAGAGTTTAATATTATATTAAAAAATTCTCCACCCGGTCTAAAGTTTGGTGCCCATGTAGTAACTTCACAAATAATAAATAGTATTTGAATAATTAAAAATGCCCCTAAATAGCCAAACCATGTCCGTTTCCATACTGGCTGTCCTTTTGTTATTATATCTCCCACCTACTTTATCCCCTCTTTATTTTTCATCACATTGATTATACACTTTATTTCGCATAATTGTGAAAAAATTCAAAATATCATGTGGACCAATACACTTGTGAACTACTTCTACTTGTATTATTTATAAATAAGGTTTCTATGTAAGAATTTTTGAACTGTTCAATCTAGAACAAATGCCATAAACTATTACTTATCCAACTAAGAGATTTTCCCACATAAAGCGCTAAAAACACTTACAATTTGGAGATGAGACTTTGAAATCAACATTAATTATTCTTCGAGGAAACTCCGCAAGTGGCAAAACAACAATCGCAAAAGAACTGCAAGAACATTTTGGCCAAGGGACACTTTTAGTCTCTCAAGATGTTGTGCGTAGAGATATGTTAAAAGTACATGACACGATGGGTAACTTATCTCATGATTTACTATTTGAAATTACGAAGTACGGAAAAGGAAAATGTGAATTTGTTATTTTAGAAGGTATACTTAACAGTCGTAGGTACGGTGATATGTTAAAAGAATTAATACATTATTTTGAAGGAAATGCCAATACATATTATTTTGATTTATCACTTGAAGAAACAATTAGACGGCATAATACGAGAGAAAAGAGACTTGAATTTGGAGAAGATTTATTAAGTAAATGGTATAATCCACACGATTCAATTGAAGTTGATAGAGAAATTATTTTTACAGATGATTTCACGCAAAAAGACATATTTCATGCGATTGTTAATGATGTGACGCAACAAAAATAAGACTGACTCATTATGTCAGTCTTACTTTATTATGTACCTTGTATTTCGGTTTTCATTAAGGAGCAATCTTTACATAAGTAATAATATATATTCATTTCCCCAAACTGAAAATCAACTACTGAAATAAGTTCCCGTCCCTCAAGATCTTGTGTAATTGTAGCAACATATTTCATCTCTTTCGAACAAGTTGGACATCCTAAATCTTCTGGAACATCACCATATAAAGGCGCTCCTAACAATCTACATACATATTCCGAACCGAATAAGTCAAAAGCTTCCCAGTAACTATCTTCATCAGTAGGTATATCTTCATTTTTCATATTCGTTAGCTTTACATTAGTTTTTGGAAGATTGGCCGGTAGCTTATCCTCAGCTTCCATAATCCACTCTTCCGTATTGTCTTGTTTTATTATTTGTACCGTTTTGCCCCCATTACTTAATTGAAAATATTGCGGCTCCCACACCATCGCACAATTCAAGCAAGAGACGAATGGTAACACATTCATTTCATCATTTTTAAGTTCAGCAAGTCTCTCATCTTTCAAATCAAAACAAAAAATTTGATGAATTTTCTCACCGCATAACTTACACGATGGTAATTCACAATCTTGACCACCGAAATAATGATTATATGAATCTTTCCCTTCCATTACTCTATACCCTTTTATTCCATCCCAATGTTCGCCATATAATTCCATTGTCATTTTTAATCCTCGCTTCATTTAAATCTGATCCACTTTATTATAAGAAAATAAACATTACAAGTCGTCATCTTCCTGAATAGTTTCTATAATAAAACCTTTTAAATTTGGGGCTATTTCTTCAATTTCAGCATCTTCGTGATACCAAATATATATTTCATCATCCATTATTCCATTATTTATTTTAAAACACAATTTATCTCCTGAACCATCGTCACCAATTATAATAAGATCTTCAGGCATATGCTCATCGCTCAACTCAACGTTTTGTCTAACTATATCATCCCAAGTTTTCACTAAATTTCTATTATCTTTAATAGGATATAGTATCCATTCTCCTATTTCGGCGTTATTAACTAATTTAAAAAGATCCCTATATTGTGCTGGAAAAATAGCACCTAACTTTTCTTCGGTTTCTTTTATATGTAATTCAAATACTCCCTGTTTCTTTGTTTCAATATATCCTCTTACTTTTTTCATGAAATACACCTGTCCTCTAAACTTAATTACAATATTGTAATTCAAAATATAATTGCCAATAAACCGCAACTTCATCACTTTCAGCCTGATTACTCCAACAATTATGTTATATAAAAATGCTATGTAAATGATTTAATCTGTTTCATTTGTATATTTCATTATACGTTAACTCTTCGTTGCCATCATACTAGTATTCTGTATTTCCCGATAAATTTCAGTTCCACACCCAACCACAAACTCACTTAAATAAAAATTAAAACTCAGCTCGTTCTTAATATATTTGTATTTTATAGACATAATACAAGTTTCATGTTTAATTTAAGTTTTGGTGCAGATTTAGCAACACGTCCCTTGAAAAGCCTATGTCAGATCAACAAAGTTTTCCAATGAATTACACTAACTCAAAAAATAAAAGCCAGTCTCAATAAAGAGAACTGACTTCTATTTGGATAGCCATTATTATTATAAAACTTTTACTTTAACAGTTTGTCTTCCCCAGTTCATAGCTTTACTTTTTGAACCCATTAAAACATCAATACGATTTCCTTTAATAGCACTACCAGTATCACCAGCAATAGCTTCTCCATAACCTTCTACCCATACTTTAGATCCTAATGGGATTACCTTCGGATCTACTGCGATAATTCTCATATTAGGATTTTCCGTTAAATCATGACCCATCGCAGTTAAAACGCGTCCACCATATGTACCATTTTCACTTGGATCAGCAGTATATGCTGTCGCTACTACCGTTAATTCACGTTTAGCAGACTGTGTGTTATTTTTAGATACTTCTTGTGTCTTTGTTGCTTCTTTTGCTTTCGCTTCTTCTTTTGCTTTTTCTATTTCTCGTGCTTTTGCTTCTTCCTTAGCCTTTGCTATTTCTTCTGCTTTTGCTTCTTCCTTAGCCTTTGCTATTTCTTCTGCTTTTGCTTCTTCCTTAGCCTTTGCTATTTCTTCTGCTTTCGTTTCTTCCTTAACTTTTACTCTCTCTGTTACTTCCGCTTCTTCCTTAGCCTTTGCTATTTCTTCTGCTTTCGTTTCTTCCTTAACTTTTACTCTCTCTGTTACTTCCGCTTCTTCTTTAGGCTTTACTATTTCTTCTGCTTTCGTTTCTTCCTTAACTTTTACTCTCTCTGTTACTTTCGCTTCTTCTTTAGGCTTTACTATTTCTTCTGCTTTCGTTTCTTCCTTAACTTTTACTCTCTCTGTTACTTTCGCTTCCTCTTTAGGCTTTACTATTTCTTCTGCTTTCGTTTCTTTCTGCTCTTTTGTTGTTTCTTTCGCTTTTGCTATTTCTTGTACTTTTGCTTCTTTCTGCGTTTTTACTTCTTCCTTTGCTTTAACTGCTTTTTGTACTTTCGCTACCCGCTTCGTTTTCTCTTCAGCTTTCTTTTCAATTGGTGCTGTACTTGATAGGAAAGAAACATTTGCATAAGCTGTTTTTCCTTTATACTCAAATTGCAGCCATCCATCTTTTACTTGATGTGTTGATTCAATTACATCATCTTGTTTCAGTCTGCCAAGAATTTCTGATTCTGTGTTTGCTTCAGTACGTACATTTAACAAATTTGCTGTTACATGGTAAATATCTTTTGTAAACTCCGAACTTACAAATACTTCTTTACCATTTAACTCAATTTTTGACCACCCATCTTCGGTATTTATGACTTTTAGCTCTTGCCCATTTTTTACTTTTTCGACAACTTTTGATTCTGTAGTCGGTTTTTCACGTACATTGAGTACATCTGCTGTTACGATCGTTTCTGCGGTAACAGTTGTAGTAAATGCCCCCAATCCAAACAACGTTGCTGTTGCTGCGCCAATTACTTTTTTCATATTAGCCTCCATTACGTTTTTTTGAACTCTATGAAATCCTTCCATAAAATTAGGGAATTCCACAAAGTATCAAAACATTTGTAACAGTATATCAATACCACTTAATATACTGTTTTTAAAACTTCCTACTCCGATATTACCAAATTCTCATTTCTAATTCTATACATTATAAATCTCCTTATCTTCTATAAACTCTTCATGACCTTCTACTTCACACTAGATAGTTGTCGCAATTCCTGCCAAAAATAAGCTTACAATTGCTAAAAATGGCGTTCCAGCTATTGCACCTTTTAAGTGAAACTTATAGTCTTTATATCCTTTCATTCCCTCAGTACTAGGAATAACAACAAACCTCGGAGTAATCCAGCAAAATATAAGCCAATCGATTATTAATAAATCTACTAAATTGAAAATCATTACAATCCCAAAAGAATGTAAATAGGCCTCAATATACAATAATTTTCCATGGTGATGTAGTATATATGTAGAAATAAAGGGTGTTCCAAAGAGAATAATATTGTAAATAATTCCGAAATAAAACATTTGTTTTTTTTCATTTATCGATTTTGGTAAAACTACTTTTTGAATATCTTTCGGATAATCATTTAACCAAAGACGAGGATTATAATATGTAGACCCTACTATCATAATAGACAGTATAAAAGACATGGAAATACCGACAATCACCATTTGTTCAAATTGCTCCACAAATGTCCCTCCTTATTTGAAATTTTGACGTACGTAATTCACTTAATTAGACATTGTATGCATGTTATGACTTAAAAATTATCTAATACCATTATTAAAACTGTTTCTTTACAATTTAATTTTCCCTAACGTCCATTCTTATTTCTTGCAATATGATTCCAAATTTAATAAAGTGAACATCGAATATTACGAAAGTGTAATAAGTGACCCTGAAGGTAATCAAATAGAGATTACTATTTAACTGTATTTAGGCAATACTGCATTTGAAATTCATGTAGTATTGCCTTTTATTTTTTTAAAGTTCACTGGTTTATCCGAAAACCTCATTCTAGGAATAAACCCTCTCACTCATTCATCTACTTATAACGTATAGTCAGTTCTATTTTTATATCCTCTTTTCCATATTGCGAATAGCAAGATAGATATTTTATTATGCGACAAGGAGAGAAGGCTTAAATAAGTAATCAAAATATTGAACTTACAGGACGTATCGTAACTCCCCGAGATCCAGAATACAATTCAGCTCGCGAGGAGTTCAATACATTCTTCAACAAATTCCCATTAATTATTGTCTTTGCTCAAAATACGCAAGATGTTGTGAATGCTGTTCGATGGTCAAGGCAACGCAACATTCCTATGCGTATGCGCTCTGGACGTCATAATTATGAGGGTTTATCTGTTAGCAATGCTGGGATTGTAATTGATGTGAGTGAAATGAAACAATTAGAAATAGATCATAATGCCGGGACTGTTACGATCGGAACTGGCTGGAGAAACCTTTCTTTAACTGAAACGCTCGCAGCTGAAGGGTTAGTTGTGCCAAGCGGTGTTTGTCCTACTCCTGGTATTGCAGGTGTGACATTAGGAGGCGGACATAGCATACTCTCTCGCCCATGGGGATTAACACTTGATCATTTAATTGAGCTAGAGATGGTTGACGCGAACGGTTGTATTATACGTGCCAATGCTAATCATAATTCGGATCTCTACTGGGCATATCGGGGTGCAGGTGGTGGTAACTTTGGAATATGTACTTCCTTCAAGTTTCGAACACATAAAATTAATACAGTGGAATTTGCGGAAATAAGCTGGGACTTAAAAGATTTAAAACCTGTACTAAAATCTTGGCAAGAATATACCCTTCCTTGCGCTGATAAGCGATTTACGAGTACCCTCTTCATGTCTTTAGGAGTGGAACCATCATTATTAATGCAAGGAGTATTCCTAGGATCAGTTCAGGAATTGCAAGCACTTCTGCAGCCATTATTACAAACCGGCTCACCATTAACAGTAACTATAGAAGAAATACCTTGGGTAGAAGCGGCAACACAGCCTATAGTACCTTTACCATTTAAAAGTGTAGGTCCATATGTATATGCACTATTGCCAGAAGAAGCACTCACAATCATCGAACACTTTATAAACAATTCACCGCAGCATGCAACAACTTCTGTATTTTTCCATGGATTAGGCGGAGCCGTAGCAGAAGTATCGAACAAAGCTACCGCATATTTTTACCGAAAAGCACTTTCGAACATGCCAATATTCGCCACTTGGGATCAAGAAGAAGGTGCTGCCGCAAGTATTCGGTGGACCGAAGATTTCCGCTTAGCGATGCTACCATACACAAAAGACGTTTACGTTAATACACCTGACCTCTCTATTAAAGATTGGCCAGATGCTTACTATAGCTGTAACTTTGACCGATTAATGGACGTAAAGGCTAAATATGACCCGAAAAATATTTTCAACTTCCCCCAAAGTATTCCGCCTTTTTAATAGTCCAAAATGAAAGTTATAGTTTGTATTTCTCGCAAAAAAATGAACGATTCTTTCCGTGAAAATTATGGGAGGAATCGTTCATTTTTTATGTTGGATGTAATTCATTTCTTTTGCATGATAGTGATTTGGTTTCGCATCTTCCCATCACCTTACATAAAGCAAGTGAACACGAAAGCCGGTGGAATATTCCAGTTTATTTTCTTCACCTCAATATTTGCAAAAAAAGAACGGAAAAATTGTTGTTTAAAGCGTGTATATTGGAAAGTAATAAATTTCCCTTCTTCCTCTAATACTTCTTTTGTTACCTGTAATATCTTTGTAGAAGTATCAAGGGATAAACTGGTAAATGGCAATCCTGAAATAATATAATCCACTTGGGTAATTTTATATTTCTGAACATACTTTTCCGTATATTCGGCAGAGTCATGAATAATGTACACATTTTCCATGTGTGAATATCGCTCTTGAAGTATACGGTAAAACTGTGCGTTATTCTCAATGATTAACAATACTGTTTCATTATGTTTATGTTGAATTAGCTGTTCCGTAAACACTCCAGTACCTGGTCCATACTCAATAATGCATTTTGCTTGTTCAAAATTTATAGGGGCTAACATTTGTTTTGCAAGTTGCTTAGAACTTGACAATACCGCTCCTACAGTTCTTGGGTGCTTTATATATTCACTTAAAAAATGTAGTACATGCATAGTCTTCTTCCTCTTTCCTTGTAGGATACAAGGTATACACTACTAAAAAAATATTAAAATCTGATGAGAAATACATAAGATATTCTTAATATCCCCCTAAATACAAAAGAAACTTAACCGATTAGTCTCCAACTTATTGTTCGCAAAACAAAAAGACGTAGTATTACGAACACCCAGTCACACATGCTTTAACACAGAGACACAAGTATTATAGCGCCAACTGCTTGTTATTATGACGTTCTTGGCATGTGAGTCATGCTTGTAGAGACTCCATGTCAAACTAATATTGCTCTGCACTTTTATTTTGCAGAAAACGACCAAATTAGGATATCAAATGAAGAGTGTCAATTTTGCTGTATTTTCTATGTCGCAAGCAAAGAAAGGATATACTTTTTTAACTGTATTTGTTAAATAAAAAAGACACTTTAGAAATTTCTTTTTTTCATTTCATTTTAATGCTTTTTTCATCCAAATTTCATCTGAATCTCATTCTTATTAGTTACACTCTGTATATACATTGGCGCTGGCCATAAAAAACTAATAAGGAGGAATCCTACATGAACTATTATGAGAAGGATCAGGATAAGAATAGAGAAAATCCATCCATTTCTGATGAAGTCGCTTCCGTTTCATCACGAGGCTGGCAGATGCTGAACAAGGTTCCAGAAGTCACGATTTTTTTCTGGATTATCAAAATCATGGCAACTACAGTGGGCGAAACAGGCGCAGACTTCTTAAATACAAACTTGAATTTTGGCTTGACTAAAACGACCTTTGTTATGAGTGCTCTCTTGCTCATCACACTGTTCTTCCAGTTTAGGTTGAAGAAGTATGTTTCAGGGATTTATTGGCTCACTGTCTTGCTGATTAGTGTTGTCGGCACGCTAGTCACCGACAATCTTACGGACAACTTCGGGATCGCTCTAGAAACGACCACAATCGTTTTCACCATTTTCTTACTGGCAACTTTTTCTGCTTGGTATGTGAGTAAGAAGACACTGTCCATTCACTCTATTCACACAACAAAGCGAGAAGCATTCTACTGGTTGGCTATTCTGTTCACCTTCGCCTTAGGTACTGCAGCTGGTGATCTCGTAGCAGAGAGTCTCAACTTAGGTTACTGGATTTCAGCGCTCATATTTGCTGCATTAATTGGGGCTGTAACCGTCGCTTACTATCGATTCAAATTAAATGCAGTGTTGGCCTTTTGGATCGCTTATATTTTAACTCGTCCTTTCGGCGCCTCTTTTGGCGATTATTTATCACAGCCTCACGATTCCGGTGGTCTTGGTCTCGGTACCGTGGGAACAAGCGTAATCTTCCTCGTAATAATCTTGAGCTTAGTTATTTATTTGACTAAGACAAAAAAAGACGTGAATCCGAGCTTAAATTAATATATATTTTGTCTAAGCCTTAAAATAGGTGACATGATTGCCTAATCATTAGTACAAAATTTCAGCCAAAAGAAAATAAAAAGGAAATACTACCGGTAGTATTTCCTTTTTATAAAACAAATCTACTCCATCTGGATTAAATGCTTCTAGAGCTTTTTATATGTTTGTATTGGGTGATCCTTCCCTAATATTGTCTGAAATCGCTATGATTTTTTTGTGTTTACTCATATAATCCCTCCTGCGGACATCATACTTTTGTAACCATAGAAAAATTAAAAAAATATTTAACTAGGTGTACATTCGTCAAATTTGTTTACATAATAATATAATGAACAAAGAAGACAAAATTTATGCTGAAAAGGTATTAAAACAACTCTTTATAGGAGCGAAAGTTGATGGGGTTCAATTTGGTATTTCTTCAGCAACTATAAAGATTATTTTTACAGATTTTGAAGCTGCAGTGGATTATGATGGACAATTACATGTCAACATTGAATCGAAATGGTGTTTATTTAATACTCCACCTGAAAAATATCCATCTAATGAGGATGAATTTGACGATTATACTGAGGAAGAAGAATATAAGAGAATATTTGAAATGAGAAGAAAAAAAGTTACAGACATACAATTAGGTAAGGCAACTCCGCATTTAATTATTACATTTGAAAATGGGCAAATCATGTTTGCAAATGGTTTTCATGACTATTATGAATGCTGGCAAGCTGGGGTCCAATTTGAGGATTGGCTTGTAGTTGCTGCACCTGGGAACAAAATCGCTACTTGGACTCCCGATGAATTTACTAATAAATAAGCTGTCAAAAATCACAATAGAAAAAGTATATCTTGCACAAGGGGCAACAAATTTACGTAAATCAATTGATGGACTAGCGACTGTTGTAAAAGAAGAATTTGAAATTTAAAATCACCTCGTTTTAACAGGAAAAAGTGGCATTTTTACTATTTCTAATGTTCTCTAATGCTTATTACGTGATTTGGTTCCATTGCTACACAAACCCCAATACCCACCCTTAGCTTGATGGGCATGTATAGTGCCCCTATTAACATCAACGAGAAGGAATAGACCTTGTAAAAAAACATTTATAATTCCACTGATACGCAGAAAAATAAAAAGAGAATCATTCAGAAATTCCCTATGAATGATTCTCTTTTTATTTTCATATTTTAACATGCTGGAAATGCCTTAGAACCCAAATAACGTTCTTTTATAAGTTGACGATGATGAAGCTCATGACCAGCAATTATGTTTGCTAATGCAAGAACCGTGACTTCAGAATTGTTCGCAATTCCCCTTTGTAACCAATCTTCTTTATCTAAACTTTTAAGCAAATGCATAGTAGATTGGCGAACAACTGTTAAATTCTCAAGAAGGCCTTGCATAGATTGCTTATCAAAAGTTGCTCTAAGAACGTACATATCATCGTTATATCCAGGAAGTTCTGCTGTCTCGCCTCTTGCTATGGAAAGCAATCGATACGCCATAATACGTTCAGTATCCGCAATATGACCGATTACTTCTTTTATACTCCATTTATTAGGAGCATATCTAAAATGTCCCTCACTATCAGAAATATCCTTCAATAAAAGATTCGTTTCCTTCATTTGTTGCTCTAGAATATGTATGATATCTCCATCTGGTATTAAGTTTATGTACGTTGAATAATACGGGTTATATTCATTTGCTTCTGGTCTCTTTTGCATGCTTATCATCCTTTTTATTTTATCCTTATATACAACTTATCATAAATTATTATCATATTAATCAAAAAATTTAATTTTAAAACAAACGGTCCCCATCCTATAGGATTACATTAACAAAATGACTCATTCCCCAGCTTCCAACTAAACCATCTTCCATGCCCTTCTGTTTCCCCAACCGTTTCACAATATTCGTTTCCATTAATATAATAATCAATATGAAGGTCCCGGTCCCACATGTTGTTATATAGGTGGAATACATCACGATTTGCACCGATTTCTTTAATTTGTTTTTCTAGCGTATGTTTCACATCTTCTCGTATTTGATTCGCTACATGTGTATGGAAAATACAAATCACTGCACCTTCCCTTATTTGATCTACAATGGATGGTAGAAGCACTACACCATCCCCTTCAATTAATTGCACTGATTGTTCTTTTACAAGCTCTGCTGCTTGATCGAATAGTTCCAGTCTTTCTATATGTTCTGGCCAAATAAGCGCTCGTAACCATAAATAGTCTTCGTCATCATTTAAATCGTTCACGTGTAAATCTAGTCCGATTCTTTCTACGACAGGTGGGCTTTGTTTTAGCAAATACGGCATATTATCCCCTCTTATTTCAGAGGTTAAATGAACATTCGATTGTGTATTTCCATACACTTCTTCCATTCCATATGAATAACGATATTGATCCCAAAATAGTTGTAATCCAGAACTTGTACCAATTTCTATTAACGCTAACGGTTTGTTCACTTTATTAAATATGTAACAGAAACTTGGATACAAATAGGCACATCGTCTTACTTCATTCGTTTGAACGAGTTTCGTTTGTAATAAAGTAATTATTTCTTCACGATATACATGGCAAAAATCTTTAAATTGATGAAAGACATTTTCAAAGTTTGTATCAGTATCTTCAACTAAACTATAATAATACCTTTTTAAACTGTGTTCTTTTCCTTTTAACAATAAATAATGGACTGCACCCAATAATACGTTTGGGATTGGTTGACCAGGTTGTGCGTAGGAAGCTAATGTAAGAACTTCCTCATCTTCAGAAATTTTTATTGATAAATATTCGTATAAATCACTTGATCCTTTACATTCATTCTCAGAAAAATTCCGAAATAAGTTTGCGATTTGTTCTTTTGTAAGCATTGGTATCCCTCCTGTTTTATTTTCAGAATAATCTTACCATTAATTTGTTATTTACTCTATTTTTTCAAATTAGATGTAATAAAAACAGATTCTTACTAATTTCCAAAGATTAAAACTTAAAAATAAAAGTATTAGTAAGTTTTTTTGAGATAACATCAAACTGGAATTCTTCTCCAAATCCCGCTTTACTACAATGCTTTTTACCCTTATGGCAGAAGAATTCTACAAAATAAAGCGTTAAATAGTTTAAAATTATCAGATAACACTAGATATTTTAGTCTATTAATTATTATAATAGAGTATGAGATGGTTATATAATTGAGACAAAAAAGGTAAATACCTAGGTGGGGCCTAGGTGGTGTTTTCTTTTTACGGCTTAGATATAAAAACACCTACTCTTTTTTGCCAATATAGGGGATGGAGAGATTATCATGAGCAACATGCAGCAAAAAACAGACGTTATCTTAATTGGCGCTGGAATTATGAGCGCAACGTTAGGATCATTACTTAAAGAATTGGCACCTGAATGGGAAATTAAAGTATTTGAAAAACTCACAAATGCCGGAGAAGAAAGTTCTAACGAATGGAATAATGCTGGTACAGGACATTCTGCGCTATGTGAGCTTAACTATACATCCGAAAAATCTGACGGGTCTATAGATATTGGTAAAGCTGTAAAAGTAAATGAGCAATTTCAACTTTCAAGACAATTTTGGGCGTATCTTGTTAAGAAAAACTTAATTCGTAATCCACAAGATTTTATTATGCCACTACCTCATATGAGTTTGGTGCAAGGAGAAAAAAATGTAGAGTTTCTAAAAAACCGTTTTGAAGCGCTTTCAAAAAACCCTTTATTCCAAGGAATGGAATTTTCTGACGCTCCTGATACATTAAAAAAATGGCTTCCACTTATTATGGAAGGTCGAAACTCTAATGAACTGATGGCTGCAACGAAAATTGATTCTGGAACAGATGTTAACTTTGGTGCGTTAACGCGCATGTTGTTTGATTACTTAAAAACTAAAAATGTCGAGCTAAACTACAAACATAGTGTCGAAAATATTAAACGTACGAAGAACGGTTTGTGGGAAGTGAAAGTACATGATATGAATAGTGGTAAAATCGAACATCATACTGCAAAATTCGTCTTTATCGGCGGCGGCGGTGGTAGTCTACCTCTACTACAAAAAACTGGTATTCCTGAATCAAAACATATTGGTGGATTCCCAGTAAGTGGACTATTTATGGTATGTAAAAATCAAAAAGTAATTGAGCAACATCATGCAAAAGTATACGGAAAAGCTAAAGTTGGTGCTCCGCCAATGTCTGTACCTCACCTCGATACGAGATATATAGACAATAAAAAAGCTTTACTGTTCGGACCGTTCGCTGGATTCTCACCTAAATTCTTAAAAACTGGCTCAAATCTTGATTTAATTGGTTCTGTAAAACCAAATAACGTCTTAACGATGTTAGCAGCTGGTGTAAAAGAAATGGGATTAACAAAATACTTAATCCAACAAGTTATGCTATCTCATGAAAAGCGTATGGAAGAATTACGTGAGTTTATTCCGAATGCGAAAAGTGAAGATTGGGATATTGTAGTTGCTGGTCAACGTGTGCAAGTAATAAAAGATACTGATGCCGGTGGTAAAGGAACACTGCAATTTGGTACAGAAGTTGTTAGTGCATCTGACGGATCAATCGCTGCGTTACTTGGTGCTTCTCCAGGTGCTTCTACTGCGGTTCACGTTATGCTTGAAGTATTAGAAAAATGCTTCCCAGAACACATTCTAGCATGGGAGCCAAAAATAAAAGAGATGATTCCATCTTATGGCATATCACTAACAGAAAATCCAAGGCTGTTCCAAGAACTTCACGCTTCGACAGGACGTACACTTGGATTAAATGAAAAAGAAGCTGTTCACAATTAATGAATAGATTAAAAAAACGACATAATAAAAACGTCCGATATATTCGGACGTTTTTATTTTCTACTAGAAATTATACTTATCAATATTATCCTTCGTAAATACAACTCGTTCTGGCAATACGATAATACCATTTCCTTCTGCCTCATAATCATATCCTTGAATAGAGTTTGGTTCTACTTTCACTTTTCCGATTCCTTTTACTTCAAAGCTATCCCCTACTTTTAACTTCTTCCCTTTTACAACAATTTCATTTGCGACATACGTTGCAAGTGCACCTTGCTGTTTAACATCCCATAAACCAAATTGCTCTACTGTTCCTCGTTTTACATAATCACGCATAACGTTCGGCGTTGAAAACCCAGTTACGACTACTTTTTTATCCATTTTTAAGTTCTCAGCCGCTTGCGCCATCGCTGGAAGTGCCGTTGCATCTGGACATATTACCGCGTTAATATCCGGATACGTTTTTAATATGTTCTCCCCTACTGACAAAGACTTTTGTGCATTATTTTCACCGTACTGCGTCGTTACAATTTCCCAGTTCGGATATTTCTTTTTAATAATTTCTTTCGCTTTCGTTACCCATTGGTTTTGATCTGTTACTGTTGGACTAGAATAAAAGAATGCTACTTTTCCCTTATCCCCAATTTGCTTAGAAGTCATTTCAATTAATAAATTTGCAAGTTGGTCTGGTGTACCTTGGCTAATATAAAATGAACGGTCTTTCGGATTTACATCAGAATCCCACGTTAATACAGTCATCCCCTTTTTCTTTGCACGTTGTAATGATTGCGAGAGACCATCAACTGACGTAGAAGAAACCATAAGTGCATCATAGTTTTGGTTAATGAAATTGTTTATATATTTTACTTGCCCAGATACACTCGCTTCAGACGGTCCATCATATTTCACTTGTACACCTAACTTATCTCCCATCTCTTTTGCACCTTCACCGCCTGATGTGAAGAAGCCAACTCCTGTTAATTTCGGAATGAACGCAAATTTCACATCATCTGCTTTTTTCTTATCCGCAGTTTGGCTAGAACAAGCAATTAAACCGATTAAACAAATACACATAATAATAACAATCCCCAGTTTTCTCTTCATGACATTTCCCCCTTATGCAAATTCCTTCTCTTCCCCGTAGTGAAGCGTTGTAATTTGAAATGTCTCATAATAACAGAAACAATAAGGATAATACCTATTACTACATTAGATTGTTCATTCGTTAAGCCCGTCATTTGTAAACCGTACTGCATGAGTCCTATAAAAATACTCGCGAGTACTGTTCCAATAATACTCCCTTTTCCGCCCGTAATAAGTGTGCCGCCTAATACAACTGCCGTAATTACTGGCAAAATGGTTTCACTTCCAATATCAGCACGAGCAGAACCGAAATACGCTGTTAAGAAAGCTCCTCCTAATCCACCTCCTAACCCGGAAAGTACGTAAGCAGTAATCACTACTTTCTTCGTTCGAATTCCGGAATATTTCGCCGTACTTTCATTTGCGCCAGTTAATTTTGCGTGGCGACCGTATGTTGTACGGTGAAACAATATCGTAAATACTATCGTTAAAATGACAAGGAGCCATAATAAATTAGGTATACCAATAAAACTACCATTTGCCAATTGCACATACGAATCTGGTAAACCACTTATTCCTTCATAGCCCGCTGCACCCGAACCACCTGAAATAACAAGGGCGATTCCTGCATATAAAAACATCGTTCCAAGTGTAACGACAAGAGGTTCTACATCTGTCATTTTTATAATAAGTCCATTTAATCCGCCCGCTATACAACTTACTACGAGCGCAATGAAAACGGCCAACAGTATAGGCATGCCATTCATCCAAAGTACTCCGATAAGAATCGAAGTAAGCCCCATAATAGATCCTACTGATACATCAATTCCACCAGTTACAATGACAAATGTCATCGGAATAGCCGCGATTGAAATAATGAGGAAATCGTTCATACTAAAAAGGAGGTTACTAATGTTTAAGAAATCACTATTTATGAAACTAAAGAGAATGAATTCTACGAGAAGCAATATGAGAAGAACCCCTTCCCATCTATACAAGCTACTTATTCCTCTCATAGATTCACCCTTCTTTCTTCTAGTTGCCGGAGTTTCTTCCATTTTTTTAAGACACTATCTAATATGATGATGAGTAAAAGTAAAAATCCTGAAATAGCACTATTCCAAAATGCGGGTATTTTTAAAAAGACGAGTGAACTGCTTATCACTTCTAAAAAGAATGCACCTAATGCCGCTCCAAATATAGAACCTGTTCCTCCTTTTAAATGAATACCACCTAACACAGCAGCGGCGATCACTTGCAATTCTATCCCTGTACCTGTTTGATTTGGAACGAACCCAATATTCATTACGAATATGCATCCAGCGAGCCCAGCGCTTATGCCTGATATGATAAACGCGTATATTTTCACTTTATCTACATGTATTCCAATAAGCCTTGCACCATCTTCATTATCACCTACCGCATAAAAATATCTTCCAATTTGTACTTTCATTAAAAAGAAATATAGTAGCAGCAATATGATAAGAACGGTCCATACCGTTACCGGAATACCGAGCATCATAATAGAAGAAATTTGTTTATACTCATTCGGAATATCTTCAATCCACTTTCCGCCCGTAAATATTAACATTGCACCTCTAATAATCCCGAGCATTCCTAATGTCATAATGATAGCTGGCACTCGAAATTTCGTAACGCCAATTCCATTTACCATACCAATAAGAGCACCAAGTATAATTGCCGCAAATATTGAAATAAAGGCACTGTATCCATCTGTTAACAACATCCCGCAAACCGCAGCGCTTAAGCCCATAATAGATCCTACTGATACGTCAATATTTTTCGTAAATAATACGAAAGATTGACCAATTGCCAAAACAACTAAAATAACGCTTGATTTGAGCATTAAAGATATTGAGCTAAACTGAATAAAACTAGGATTCATTACTCCAACGAAGGCTATATAAAGAAGTAATAAAATAATAATAGACATCTCATGCATTTTAAATACACGTTTCACTCCGTTACACCTCCCTTTCCTCCGTACGCAAGGCGTGTAACTTCATCTATACTAATTTCCTTCTTGTCTAAATGAGATACAAATCCTCCGTTTCTCATGACATATACACGATTTGCTAATTGAACAATTTCTTCTGCATCTGAAGAAATTAAAATGATCGCAAGTCCCTCTCTCTTCAAACTTTGTATCGTTTCGTATACTTCTAGTCTTGCTCTCGCATCAATACCGCGGGTCGGTTCATCAAGAATAATCACCTTCGGATTACATGCAAGATATTTCGCTAGCACGATCTTTTGTTGGTTCCCACCTGATAAAGAGGTCAGCTCTTCATTCATATGAGAGATAACAATTCGAAACTGTTTTATATACGATTCAGATAAAGCGCTTTCTTTTTTGTTATTTAAAAAGAAGCTACTCATACTGTTTAAAGATGCAGACGTTATATTTTCTTTCACCGTCGCTATTGAAAAAATCCCATTCCCTGCCCGGTCCTCCGGTACATACACCATCCCTTCTTTTATTCTTTTATGTACCGAATACTTCGTAATGGATTTCCCCTCTAATAAGACGGAACCTGATTTCAAAGGTATTAATCCAAATATTGATTCAGCTAGTTCCGTCCTACCTGATCCGACGATACCTGCAATCCCAACAACTTCTCCAGCGTGTACAGTTAATGATACATTTTGAAACGCGTAACTAGACGCATTTGTGACATCTAATATTATTTCCGAAGGCTCCATTTCTTCATGTGCGATTTCTTTCTTCTCCTCAAGTCTATAACCTTTCGGCAATAACCCATCCATTAGCAAGTCATATGTATAACTCGATACATTTCCCTGACTAACAATCATACCATCACGCAAAATCGCTACCTTATTCGCAATTTCAAAGATTTCTGGAAAACGATGCGTAATATATATCATTCCAATTCCTTTTTCTCTTAAACTTTTTATCAACACAAAAAGACTCTTAATTTCGTGAGTTGTTAATGTCGATGTTGGCTCATCTAAAATAAGAATCTCAGCTTCCCTTATTAATCCTCTCAATATTTCTACCAATTGTTGCTGGGCAATGGATAACGATAACCCTAGATCATGAAGTTGAATGTTCCACCCTAATTCTTCTAGCAACTTATTAATCTTATTTCGAAGCTCTTGCTTTTTCGCTTTCATTCCGATACAAATGTTCTCTTCAATTGTCATATGAGGAAATATGAGGGGCTCTTGTGGTATTAAATAAATGCCATGTTGATGCGCTTCTGCTGTGTTTGAAAACTGTTGTACTTCCCCTTTCACAAACAACTCACCTGAATCGTATGAATGCAAACCCGTTAATATTTTCATTAACGTTGATTTCCCGGCACCATTTCCACCGACTAAAGCGTATACGTCTCCACGCTCTAATTGTAAATTGACTTCTTTTAATACGAGTTGATCTGCAAATGATTTACTCATCTTTGTAACTTGTAATAAGGGCACACTCTCCACATGATGTCACCTGCCTTTATGCAGAACATTTTTTGAGAAAATGATTTTTTGTTCTACTTGTTTTGTAGCATTGTATATTCCTTTTTTCATATCTAGAACACTTTTTTCACCGGACTAATTATCCCACATTAACGAATAATATGACTCCCACCTCAAATTTCAACTTGAGCAAAGAAGTTAGGTGGGAGATCAACTGTCCGTAAACGCTCGATTGGTTCAACTGGAATAAACAAAATAACGAACACATATGTTTAAGCAGTGGTCAATTGTTGAAAGGGATGAAGAGAATGTCACAGCTAAACTTTGAAGAAAATTTGTTAACAAAAGTGGCATGGTATTACTATAAAGATCAACTAACGCAACAAGAAATAGCTTCACTTCTCCACATTTCAAGAAATAAAGTTGTTCGGTTGTTAGATAAAGCACGTGCGGAAGGTGTCGTCACATTTCACGTAAAAGGTACTGGTTCACACTGTTTAAGCATCGAACGTGACCTTATGAAAAAATTCCATCTAAAAGATGCTTTCGTTATTCCAACACCAACTGAAGATTATGCATCATCACTTGGAAAAGCCTCTGCACAATATTTAGAAACTCATCTGCAACAAGGAGATTTACTCGGCATCGGCTGGGGCGAAACGATAAGTAAAATGCTAGAAAATATTCATTTTGAAACTTCTATGAATCTTTCAATCGTTACCCTTACAGGCGGTGTTAACCATTATATTCCGAGAAAACAAAACTACTTGAACTACATGCAAGGAGATCTTTACATCATTCCTACCCCTTTTCTAGCATCCACTAACGAAATGGCACAAAGTATTCTATCAGAGCCGAGTGTGAAAGATATGCTTCACGTCGCTTCACTTGCCCATACAGCAGTAGTTGGCATTGGAAGCTTATCTCAAGATGCCACTATTGTGAAAGAAGAAAAATTAACGCTACATGAAATGACATATATACGTAGTCAGAACGGGGCCGGAGATATATTAGGACAATTTTATAATACTGACGGAAAACAATTAGAACTTCCCCATCATAACCGTCTTATTGGCACACCACTCTCTGTTCTACAAAACATGAAACATGTCGTTGGTGTAGCTGGAGGCACAGAAAAGATAGATGCAATATACGGCGCCTTAAAAGGAAAATTCATTCATACATTAATTACCGATGAAGAAACTGCCCTCTCCTTATTAAGAAAGGAAGGTGACTCTTAATGTCCTCTTTATTAGCTTACGATGCTGGTACAGGAAGTATTCGAGCAGTCCTTTTTGATTTACAAGGAAATCAGCTTGCTGTTAGTCAAAAAGAATGGATTCATAAATCAGATATTCGTTATCCCGGTTCTATGAACTTTGATGTAAAAGAAAATTGGAAACTCGTTCAAGAGTGTACGAAGGATGTTCTGCAAAAAAGTAATACGTCCCCCTCATCTATTAAAGGTATTAGTGCAACAAGCATGCGCGAAGGCTTTGTTTTATACGATAAAAACGGGCAAGAAATATGGGCTTGTGCAAATGTTGATGGCCGCGCATCAGCGGAAGTTAGTGAACTAAAACAAATTCGTTCCGAAATTGAAGAGGATTTATATAAAAAATCCGGTCAAACGTTTTCATTAGGTGCTTTACCTCGCTTACTTTGGATTAAAAAACATGAACCAGACGTGTACAGGAGCATTCATTCTTTCACGATGTTAAACGATTGGATTTTATATAAATTGTGCGGCGTACTGCAAATTGATCCTTCAAACGGATGTACGTCCGGTATATTCGATTCACAAAATAGAATTTGGGATAACTCGGTTGCTGAGCAATGCGGTCTTACTCTAGCCTTTGCTCCAAAAGTAAATGAAGCTGGTACAGTTATCGGGAATATCACAAAACGAAGTGCTGAATTAACTGGATTACATGAAGGAATTCCTGTCGTTGCTGGCGGCGGAGATGCACAAATGGCATCGCTCGGGACTGGAGTTGTAAAACCTGAACAAACATTTATATGCGGGGGCAGTTTCTGGCAACAAGAAGTAAATATAACAAAACCAGAAACTGATCCAAGTGTGGCAATTCGTGTTAATTGCCACGTCATTCCTAACCTATGGCAATACGAAACAATCGCTTTCTTCCCTGGCCTTGTCATGAGATGGTTTCGAGATGCCTTTTGCCAAGAAGAAAAAAGACTCGCTGAAAAACTCGATGTAGATGCTTATGAATTACTAGAAGAACAAGCGAAAGAAGTTCCTGTAGGCTCACATGGCATCATTCCTATTTTTTCAAATGTAATGAATTATATTTCTTGGCGACATGCTGCACCATCCTTTTTAAATTTGAGCTTAGATGCTGATAAATGTGGGAAAAAAGAGATGTTTCGTGCAATTGAAGAGAATGCGGCCTTCGTTACACTTGGCAACTTGAAATTAATTAAAGCTCTCACTGGTAAATTCCCTTCTGAAGTAATCTTTGCTGGCGGTGCCGCTAAAGGAAAGCTTTGGCCGCAAATTCTTTCAGACGTTCTTGGAATCCCAGTCAAAGTACCAATTGTTAAAGAAGCAGCTGCTTTAGGTACCGCAATTGCCGCTGGAGTTGGCGCAGGCATATATGAATCACTGGAAGAAACTGCAGAACAATTTGTACAGTGGGAAAAAACATTTAAGCCAAACGCTGAAAATCATGAGCTCTATAAAGGATTCTATGAAACATGGAAAACAGTGTATGCTAGCCAACTTTCTTTAGCCGATAAAGGTTTCACATCACACATGTGGATTGCCCCAGGTGCAATGTAACACATTACATAAAGGAGTGATTTCTATGCTAAAAGTGAATGAAGATGATTTCACATATCGCTTCGGTGATAACGGGCCGAAATATTTAATACAAGGTCCAAATATCGATCTTGGCCTTGTTGTTATTCAGCCTGGGCAAGAGTTTCAAAATCATTTTCATACAACGTGCGAAGAAGTCTTCTATGCGTTAGAAGGCGAAATAGATTTCTATGTGAATAACGAAAGAGTTCCAATCAAACAAGGTGATGTGTTGCAAGTTCGTCCTCATGAATCTCACTATCTTATTAACCATTCTGACAAACCTTTTAAAGCTGTTTTTATAAAATCACCACATTTACCAAATAAAGATACAGTACAAACTGAAAATCCAACATTAACGAAGGAGTGATTCCTAATGACTTGGGGATTTAAAAATCGATTAAACACAATATTACCTGATGGCAGAGCAGTTATGTTAGCGATAGACCACGGCTACTTTTTAGGACCAATTCACGGACTAGAACAACCGTTAGAAACAGTTAAAAATTTACTTCCTTATACAGACTCCCTCTTTTTAACACGAGGTGTACTCAGCTCCTGTATACCTGAAAACTGCAACACACCGATGGTTATGCGTGTATCAGGCGGGGCAACTGTAGTCGGCAAAGATTTAGCGAATGAAACAATTGTTACACCTGTGAAAGAAGCAGTAAAACAAAACGCAATTGGCGTCGGCGTTTCTGTCTTTGTAGGATCAGACTATGAAACACAAACCGTTTCAAATCTCGCAAATGTAGTATCTGAAGCTCACGATTACGGCCTGCCAGTACTCGGTATTACCGCCGTTGCGAAAGAACTACAAAAACGTGAAGCTCGCTTTCTAGCACTCGCCTCCCGCGTATGTGTTGAAATGGGAGCTGACATTATTAAAACGTACTACTGCGAAGGATTCGAAAAAATAACGAGCACATGCCCTGCTCCAGTCGTAATCGCGGGCGGTCCTAAACTAGATTCAATCGAAGACGCATTAAACATTACTTACAACGCCCTCCAAGAAGGCGCAATCGGAGTAGACATGGGCCGAAACATATGGCAATCTGAACATCCAACTGCGATGATTCAAGCGATACATGGTATTGTGAAGAATAGATTGAATGTGAAAGAAGCACTCCAATTATATGAAGATGTAAAAAATTAAAATAAACAACAGACTTTTACACTTAAATATATACAAAATCAATATTTACTATAAGGAAAAGCCCATATGTTAGATTACTAAGTAAACTAACATATGGGCTTTCTTTTACATTTTTCATTGTTCCGAATTTAGTCAAGACTCTACAGATCACGTACGTTCCAAACAATCTCACCGCGCTCACCCCACGTACTGTGATGCCGCTTAAACCCAATCTTTTCTAATACCCGGAAAGACGCCGTATTCCAAGCGCCTACAGTAGACCAAAGTCTATGGCGACCCGTAGCAATCGCAGCCTCAAGCACAGCTGATGCTGCCTCTGTCGCATAACCCTTGCGATGAGCACTTTGGAACAATTCGTATGCAATTTCCGGCTCTTCAAGCGTGGACCGACCGATAATTAAGCCACAGTATCCGATGAGATCCCCTTCTTCTCGCCTACGAATAGTAAGAAGAGAAATACCATTTTCAGCTGCTTTCTTGCGCATCTCAATAAGATAGCTACGAACAGAGTCAATGGTTGGCATGTCCACACCACGTTCGCCAATTAATTTTCTCAGCCAGACTGCATCGGATTCCTCCCACATATTCAGGTCGAGTCGTTCCGTTTTCAACTGAAATGCCATATCTTTAAATACAGCTGTCATAGTGATAACCTCCTATTCATATCACTGTACTACTTATAATAGTTTCGTACTTTACCATATGGGAAACCTGCTTGATTCTCTAAATTTTCTTGCACAGCATACAAAAAATTACTGTTATTTTATGCATAAGCAATTCCTCTGCCAAATAGACCTTGTTATCAAAATTCATTTTGAATCTATAATATTTAGTTTAAGGTGACTACAACTCTCGTTTATAAATGTTTTTAGGTTTTCATTGATTCTACAAAACGCCTTCCTCTATTTCTTGAAATAATAAGTCGAACCTTTGACTAAATGACGCTTCTTTTTTCACTTTGATATTCCACTAAAAAAGTTAATCAAACGGTAAAATGCCCCTTTCTAAACTTGATAAGGGGCTAAATCTATACCTTCCACCAATTACTCTTGGTGGGTATCAATGAGTTTTGAAACCTTCTTACCATCTTTATAGTCAAGGCAAGACACTTCAATTAACAATCCATTAAAAATTGTAAAATAAAAACCATAACTATTACCTCTCATTGCATACGGTTCCTTGTCTATTTCAATGCCACCAGCTACTAAACGATTATATGCTTGATCAACTTCACTTGAAGTTTCCACTAAAAAACCAATATGAAAAGCTTCCGGATACGTAACTTCCTTATTCCCCTTAAATGCTTTGGGATCGCTTAGCACAAGTATAAATCCACTCTCATCACTCATCACTACTAGTGCCTTTCCCTTTTGCTCCAGAAATTGAAAATCAAAAAATGTTTCAAAGAAATGTCTCGCTTCTGATAAATCATCAACACATAGATTTAAATGATTCAACTTCATTCACTCATCTCCTTTTAAACAAGGATTATACAAATCTATATTGACCCCTATGGATTACACTTGAATGTTAAAGGTTTTGTATTCAAATGTTCCTTTTTTATTAGTCTAATACTGTTTTCTATCGCCTAGAACGTTTTTTTATGCAACATTTGGAATGCAGTGAATGAAATTATATGAACAATTTGACACGGAATATCATTTTACTGATAAAAATTGAGAATCGCAGTAGCCCTATTCTTTATTCTCCAAATTGGTTAAAACCCACTCAATCAAGGAAATTGCTGAAGTGATCCGCTCTGTCGTATCTCCTAAAAACACTTTATTAAGTAAATCATCAAAATTAGTCGGTTTTATAGATAATGCTTGAGTATACCTTAAAGCAGATCCAGCTGGAGGTGTTGGTCTGTTATTAATAGCCCATATTCCCTCTAGCAATGTCCACATTGATGTGTGAACTATGTATGAAGCTTTTAACTCATCTTTTGCTTTCAAAGCAGCCTGAATTTTAATAAGCGAACTATGTAACCAATGAGAAATGCCTTTTACTTTATCACTAGAAACAGAATAATTTTCATATTTATGTTGAGCTATTTCCTTTAACCTTTTCAACTCACCGTTACGATCAAATAAAATTTCTCCTTCTAGAAAAGAGTATAATTCCATTGGATTATTTTTAAAGTTTAATTGAATTCTTTTAAAGTCTGCATACTTATATTCAATTAAAATACCTTCTCTCTTTTCAGAATGAAAATCTTTCTTTTGTCCATTCCCTAAAAGAACGTATAAATCTAAATCGGATTCGGGGTATGCGTCACCTCTTGCGATAGATCCGATGAGCATTAATCCACTCTCATCTTTCCTAGCTATATGCTCATTTAGAATTTTATGTACTAACTCTTTATGGTCTTCATATGTAATAAATGAAAGATTTTCTATCATTTTTACCCTCCAAGTTATTGAGCACGTAATATAATTCCTATAAGAATATATCGATATTTCTCAGTTTCTAAAATACGCAAACACCTTTTAAACGATATTGAATTATATTTTTTCTCATACATTTCCATTATAAACACTGCTAATTTTTACATACTTGTGAAATGCTTAGTCGCATTGCTTTCTATTAATTCTTTGTGCAATTGGGTGATCATCTTTTAGTTGCAACAGGTCCCATAAATTCCCGTATAAATCCTTAAATACTGCCACAATTCCATATGATTGCTCTTTCGGTTCTCTCACAAATTCTATTCCTCTTGAAATCATTTCATTATAATCTCTCCAAAAATCGTCAGTATTTAAGAAAAGAAATACTCTACCTCCTGATTGGTTACCAATAAAGGGCTCTTGCTCAGGTTTAGATGCCCTGGCTAGTAATATTGTGGTGCCGACTGAACCCGGAGGAGATACCACTACCCACCGTTTGTTTTCTTCTGGCTGATAAATATCTTCAACTAATGTGAAATTTAGTTTCTTTGTATAAAACTCTATTGCCTCGTCATAGTCTTTTACTACTAATGCAATATGAACTATCGATTGAATCATTACTGTCCCTCCTAATCTTACTCACTGATCGAGTTTATATTATAACATTTCTAGTTTTAACCAGTCCGTTAATTCTTCTTACATCACATGCGAATCATTCTCTTTATTCAATGTAAATAACCATCTATCAGTAAGCAGATAGATGGTTATTTATTCGAAAGAATATAATTAAAAAAATGTATTTTTACGACTGTTGATAAGCCGATTTCGATGATTTCACATAATAAACCCCGTGCTCAACCTTAATGATATGATCTGGTTTTGGCTTACCGCGGCCCGCTCTATGTCCAGCTAAGTGCTCTTCACTCGTTTCCCAGTTTTTCCATGCTTCTTCCGATTCCCAGCGAATCATAACTACAACTTCTTCGTCTCCGCGTCTTACTTTTTTAACGAGAACACTTAAGTCGATGAATCCTTCAAATTTTTCAATAATTCCTTCTCCTGTGAAACGTTCCACAACTATATTAGATGTACCTTCTTTTACTGTAAATGTCTTCGTTTCGATAAACATATATTCCACTCCCTCTTTGTAATACGAATACTAGTATTCTCTCATTATAATTGATTATGATAATTATTTTCAATTATAAAGTTTTAAATTTTTAGAATCATGCAGACTTCTCCTCAATCGACTCATCTAAAAATTTAAAATACGGTAGCAATATCCCTATTAAAGAAGTGACACATATAATCGTACCGATGATAAAGTATAGTGCTCTCACTCCCCACATTTCACTCAGTATGCCTCCTAATAACACGCCTAATGGCATAGCTGATCGTATGAAAAAGAGTCGCACTGAAAATACTTTTCCTATCATATTATTTGGGACAGTTTGTTGGCATATTGTCGTGTTATGAACATTGAAAAATGCAATACATATACCGGCAATAACTTCGATTATTATCGCAATAATAATACTATTATTTAAGCCTAGTGAAATGTAAGTAAGCCCCCCTACGAACAATCCCCCAAGCATTAGTAGTCGACGGCTTCTATACTTCACTTTCCCAACTAACACGGAACCAACTACATAGCCAAGTGGGAATCCCGCCATAAAGTAGCCGTACTCCGCATACCCCGCTGACAGCTCATCTTTTATATAAGGAAGGTTTGTAACTATCGTTACCCCAACCCCAAATTGCACGAAAGTAAGAAAGACACCTAGCCAAACGATTATTGGTTTTGTGAAAAAATATGTAAAACCGTGAAGAAATTGTTCTAACCACGTTTTTCTTAATTCTTGCTTTACCCTTTTTTCTTTTATGAAAAGTAACAATCCTCCACTAATAAATAGACAAACACATACGAACACTATTGTTAATTCGATTCCAATGAATTTAATAACAATACCACCTAATACTGGCGCCAAAAACATCATAAGACGAGTCATCCCGTCAATATACGCATTGGCATTTTGAAGCTGCTCTTTACTTACAATGCTTGGTGTAATTGCTTGGCTTGCAGGTGTATAAAGCGGCGTAATAAGCCCTACTATAATTTGAACAACATAAACGTGCCACACTTCTACACTGTTAGTAACAAGCATGACTAATGGCAGTAAGAAAACCGAAGCTCGCATCCATTGCGAAAAAATCATAATCCACTTTCGGCTCCATTTATCAATAAAAGGGCCACTTATAAGTTGCAATATGAGAGACGGGATAAAATATAGTAACCACATGCTACTTAATGCTGTTTTTGATCCTGTTAATTCATAAACAAGAATTGAATTACATAACGTCCCGAAAGCCCCACCTAATTCTGAAATTGCACTGCCAATCCACATAAAAAAGAACGAACGATTTTTCAATACACTATTCACTATAGCTCACCAACTTTTCTATTAAATTCCTCCCTTTATGTACATTCTCGTTGTATATTATCTATTCAAAAATGCATCTAATTCTTTCGCTAAAGACTGCAATGCTTTCTTTCTTAACACATATTTCCCATCATGAATATCAACTAACTTTGCTGAACGTAAAAGTTTCAAATGATGATGTACTGTCGATTTTCCTAGTTGTAATCTTTCCGTTATTTCTTGCAGTGTACGCTCTTGTTCAAATAATAGTTTTACAATACGCAATCTCGCCTCGTCCCCAAGCGCCTTATGTTTATGTACTAAAAAATAGCTCGGCTCATACGGATCTTCCGGATGAATACTTTCATTTGCGACCGGATAATGAAATACTTTCGTGTCTTCAATATCTGCTTCTATGTTCCACGGTCTGTATGTGATTTGCGGGATAAGAAGTACATGATGCACACTTGGTTCTGGCATGTATATAACTCCACCTGTTGCCCACTCGACAAACTCTTCCGGTTTCATTTTTTTATTCATTTCATTTTTCGCTTCATAATCTCTCTCTAGTATAGAACGTAGTTGCTCCTCTTCTTTCTTAATAACACTCTCATACCATCCTGTCATAACAGCGATTAAATGCCCTTTTAATACTTTCATATCTGTATTACATATAAACTCAATATACGTAGAAAAAAATTGATGTTCCTGTGTCAGTCCCTTTAGTTCTTGTGCCGCTGAAACTTCTCCGCTAGCTGCTAAATGTCTTTTTTCTTGATGGATTTCTCCTAAAAACGGTAAGCACACATATTTAAAATCTACTTCCGATAGCGAATTGATATTATGAACAAACTGAGATAAATCCGTAAAATCTCCATCATATAGTAACTGTAGCAACGCTTTCCACGTATTGTGCTTCTCGACAAATTGCAAATGCTCTATCATTTCATGAGGTAAAGATTTTCTAATTTCTTCCCATTCGCTTTGAGGCTTTTCAAGCGTGTCAATTAACCTCTTATGAGTAATTGCTGCAATGCCAAGTGCACATTCGAAAAGTATCGAATACTTCATTTGAACGTTATACGTTTCCCTTTTTCTACTCGTTACGTGAAAGACTTCCATTTAATCCCCTCCTTATTTGCTAAGTATTAAATTCTATATTTATCGAATTATACCTTCTATTTTTTTAGAATTTTGAAAAATCCCAAAATTTATTTCGCTACAATTTTTAAAATTTAAGCTACAGTTGCTTTTCATGTTCAACTATAAGGCAGGTTTCTTGAAGAGAAAGGAGAATTTATTGCAGTAAGAAAAATGATTTTGAAAGCATAAGTTTATTTCTGCAATTGCTACAATGGCGTCATATTGTTCTTTTAGAAACGTACCTACTTATCAATCAGATGATAAGTAGGTACGTTTCTACCTAATTTCTCTAACACTTATGATTTATCTCATAGTTAAGGAGGCTATACGAATGAGTAAAAAAGAAATATTACAAAATGGGGTCAAGCAAGTTTTTTACGAAGAAGAATGGTATCCACCGATATCAGAAGCGTTAAAGAATCTTACTGCTGCACAAGCGTGTTGGTACCCAGAAGGAAAGGCCAGTAATACGATTTGGGAAAATGCAAACCATTTACTAACCTTTAAAGAGCGCTTACTTTCCCGCTTACATCAAGATGACACATTTGTTGCTCCACAAAATAATGATGACACGTTTGTCCAAGGTGGACCTAATGATGAGGATGATTGGCAGCAAACAGTGAAGCGAACGCTTCAAGTACATGATGCCTTACAATCTTCATTAACATCCCTTCAAGAAGCAGAACTGGATCAACCAAGTCCTTCTCTACCTGTTTGGCAACAATATATGAATATCCTTTTGCACGATGCTTATCATACAGGACAAATTATACAACTTCGTAAACTCCAAGGTTCATGGCCAGCTCATCGTTCATATTTATAAGTGGTGATTAAAGATGATAGACAGGCATATCATTCTACATTAGCAGAATAAGTACAAAAAAAGGCAAATGAGATTCTAGCTCTCATTTGCCTTTTTTACATGTTGGAGAAACGTCCTACAATGAAATAAAATTCATCAAAGAATGTTCGAATGTATAAAGTAAAACTTTAATCAGTGGGATTTTGTCCATCCCTACTGATTATTAGCCCAAACCAATCGGGCATTTATCTCCCGACTAACTTCCTTGCATTCACCGCTTATTAATTCATCTGTGTATTGTTCAATACCCCAATAATTTCACTCAACATTTCTTCTGTAAAAGCACCTGCGCTAAAGTTTACTAATGCTCGTAATGGCATATAGTTCAGCATAGCATCCATCATTTCAGAGACATCACTATCCCCTTCAGCCATACTACCAAACGGGCTATCTTTTAATGCTTTTTCCATAAGCCCTTTTGCGATTGGTGCTAAAATTGGGTCTGCAAATATGTCTCCTAGCAAAGTATTACGATGCACTGTTTTTTGAATTATAGTCGTTGATTGAACATACATGTTATCTTGTAAAACGATCTCTCTTGAAGACTTACCTACTAAAATCTCAAATTCACCTGTTTCAACATGCCAGTCCTTCAATTCAACATTATAATAAGCAAATGATCTTTTATTTAAAGTAAAGTTAACCGTTTTTTCTTCTCCCGGCTGCAATTCTACTTTTTCAAATCCTTTTAATTCTTTTTCAGGACGAATCACAGTACTTTCAACATCTTTTATATAGAGTTGAACAATTTCTTTTCCTACCGTACTACCAATATTTTTCACGTTTACAGTGACAGAAACTGTCTCCGTATCCTTTATTTCTTTCTTATTTACTGAAAGATTACTATACTCAAAGTTTGTATAGCTTAACCCAAAACCAAATGGGAACAATGGTTCAATATTTTTCTTATCGTAATAACGGTATCCGACGAAGACACCTTCTTTGTATTCCACTTTGTCACCTTCACCAGGGAAGTTTAAGTAAGAAGGATTATCGCTTAAAACTTTCGGGAATGTTTCTGCTAATTTCCCGCTTGGATTCGCATCACCAAATAATAAATCAGCAATTGCTCCGCCTAATGCTTGTCCACCTAAATAGCCTTCAAGTATTCCTTTTACTTTACCTATCCATGGCATTTCAATTGGAGCACCGTTACTTAAAACGACAACGATATTACTTTGAACTTCAGCAATAGCCTCAATTAATTGCACGTGATTTTCTGGCATCTGTAAATGCTTTCGATCAAAACCTTCTGACTCATAACGATCTGGAAGTCCAACAAAAAGGACCACTGTATCTGCGCTTTCTGCAATCTTTTTTGCTTCATTAATCATGTTTTCATCTACATCATCGCTTGCAAGATCATAACCTTGGGCAAATAATATATTCGTCTTTTCACCTGATACCATTTCGATTTCTTCGAGAATACTTTCAAGCTTTGTTGGATTAATATGAGAGCTTCCGCCGCCTTGATAACGTGGTTGCTTTGCAAATTCTCCAATTATCGCTACCGTCCCCTCTTTTTTCAGCGGAAGGATGGAATCTTCATTTTTTAACATAACCATACTTTCACTTGCAACTTCTCTAGCAAGCTGATGATGCGCGTCCTTACTATACACAGCGTTTTCTATTTGGTTATCATAAGCTTTAAAAATAATGTAAAGTAATCGCTCTACTGCTTGCTCAAGCTTTTCTACAGATAGCTCACCACCATTAACTGCATCAACAATCTTCTTCTCACCAATTCCAAAACTTGAAGGCATTTCTAACTCCAAACCGTTAGCTAAACCTGCAACACGCTCATTTACTGCACCCCAATCAGAAACGACAAAACCTTCAAATCCCCATTCATCTTTTAAAATATCATTTAATAAATAGTTATTTTCCGAAGCATATTCACCATTTATCTTGTTGTAAGCACTCATCACTGTCCAAGGCTGTGCTTCCTTAATGACATCTTCAAAGCTAGCAAGATAGATTTCACGCAAAGTTCTTTCATCAACAATTGCATCTACTGACATTCTGCGGTGCTCCTGATTATTAGCAGCGAAATGTTTTAATGACGTTCCAATCCCTTGACTTTGTACGCCTTTCACATGGTTTGCAGCCATTTGAGATGATAAATACGGGTCCTCTGAAAAGTACTCAAAGTTTCTTCCGCATAGCGGCGAACGTTTTATGTTTGCACCTGGTCCAAGGAGAACACCTACATTTTCAGCCTGACATTCTTCTCCTAATGCAACTCCTACTTGATTTATTAAGTCTTTATTCCATGTACTTGCTAACCCTACTGCTGATGGGAAACAAGTCGATGGAATACTGTTATAAATCCCTAAGTGATCTGCTCCCTCTGCTTGTTTTCTAAGCCCATGTGGTCCATCAGTTACCATAATAGAAGGAATTCCTAATCGCTCGATCCCTTTTGTATTCCAAAAGTCTAATCCAGAACATAGACTTGCCTTTTCTTCTAACGTCATTTGTGAAATGATTTTCTTAATATCTCTTTTCATGATAGCCCTCCTAAAAAACAATTAAGTAAACGCTTTCTTAATGTCATTATAGTTATTATTTTTTAGATATTATGGTATATTCTTTAGAATACTTGTAAAAATTTTGGCTTATTATATTTATGATTACTTTGCACAGTAACATAAGATGTACCCTCTTATTGTGAAACCATTGCTTAAGAGAGGATTTTATGTTGCCTTTAACTTGTAAATATATTGGCTAATGTTTAATGAATAGAGGTTAAAATAATGAATTGCTCCAAACTAGAAGATCTATATTATATTTGTAGGCTAGTCTTTGACATACATAAAACACCTATCTTTTTCATTGATAACAAAGGAAATTTAGTATTTGAAATCTCTCCAAATTTTCAGCATAACCCTTTGTATTCTTCAAAAGAGGAGTTGCTTAACCAAGTATTTAGAGACAATCCTCCCTATACTTTTCCGATACTTGAAGAGACTTCTTTTCTTGAAAATTTTTTCTCAATTAACTTGCGTTTAAACGATCAACTGAGTGGGAATATCATCGTTGGACCAGTCCTTTATTCCAGGTTATCAGAAACCTCAATTAAAGGACTCATTAATGATCTTCAACTAAAAATAGACAAAGAGAAAATGATTCGATATTATCATTCTCTCCCCATCTTAAGTAATTTGAATTTTTTAAATGTGAGTATGGTTCTTTATTACATGCTGTATCAACAAAAATTAGATATTGCTGATATTTTACAAAAAAATATACTATTAAAAAAGGCGGATTTTGAGATTGAACAGCCTGATATACATATATCGGAGCAACGCCAAAGTACATTAACTCATATCGATCCTCTGGCTGAAAGGAAAATATTTGAGTGTATTAAACAAGGAAAAAAGGATGATTTAATTACAAATTTGAGGAAATTACCTGAATCAGGAGATCTTGGGGTGTTATCTAAAACAAGCCACTTACGGAGTCAGAAGAATTCTGCCATCGCCGCAATTACACTTGCGACAAGATCAGCCATAGATGGTGGACTATTTCCTGAAATCGCATATACCCTCAGTGATTTATTTATTCAAAAACTCGAAGAAATAAAAAAATCCGAAGCCATTTCCCCATTTTTGGAGAATGCCTTACTTGAATTCTCAGAACGAGTTAAACATGGGACGATGCAAAAACATTCAAAACCTATAAACATATGTCAAAATTATATATTTACTCATCTTTACGAAGAAATCACACTATCCCAACTAGCAGAAATAGTGGCATTAAATCCTAGTTATCTATCTTCCCTTTTCAAAAAAGAAATTGGAATTTCACTAGGCGAATATATACAGCGCGCTAAGATTGATGAGTCAAAAAGTTTAATGACCTATACGAGACATTCTATATCCGAAATTTCTACACTATTAAATTTCCATGATCAGAGCTATTTTACAAAGGTCTTTAAAAAGCATACTGGTGTTTCACCTAAACAATTTAAAAATGGATGCTTTTAATGTTTATCGTACTACTAAGAGCAGTCTTCCTTCGTTTGACCAATAGATTTAGATAGTTTCTTTACATTATAATTACGTGGATTGTGAGCTAAAGGAAAACAAATTGTGTAAATATTTCTCTAGCTTCTTCTTATATCTCCTAATGTATAATACGTTTAGAAAGTTCAAATTCTTTTTATTAGTTGTTGGTCATCCCATATACAAGTCCTGAAATATATGGAATTAACCACACAATTACACTAAATGTGTGAAACTTTGCTAATTTTTTAACAGCACACATGAATGATTGAGTCAGGTTAAAAAAATAAATTAGGGACAGTCATAACTGCCCCTAATTATTAAATGGGAAAAAAACCTACTCGATGTTTTTATTGACTATAAAGTTAGCCCGCCATCTACGAGAACAATTGAACCGGACATATAGCTCGCCTTATCTGATGCTAAGTAAGCAACCATTTCAGCGAGTTCTTTCGGATCAGCATAACGACCCATTCTCATATTGGAAATCTCTTCTGGAACGTATCCACCTTTTGCAAACTGAGCTTCAACACTTGTTGTTAATGCTGTTTTCACACCGCCAGGACAGAGTGCATTTATACGAATTCCTTTTTTCGTATATTCTAATGCAGCACCCTTGGTTAAGCCTACAACTGCATGTTTGCTTGCAGAATATGCAGCTACGCTGTGTTCAGGACGAACCCCTGCAGTAGAAGCAGTATTAATAATTGAGCCACTTCCTTGCTCCTCCATCACTTTTAACACATATTTCATTCCAAGGAAGACCCCTTTTACATTGATAGACATAATGCGATCAAATTCGGATTCTTCTATTGAAGTGAAAGGTGCAAACTTTTGGATAACACCTGCATTGTTGAAAAATATGTCGATACGTCCATATGTTTCGACTGCTTTTTTTACATAGTTTTGCACATCTTCAGTTTTCGAGACATCAGCCTGGACGAAGATACCTTCTCCGCCCTGTTCTTTCACAAGTTTTAATGTTTCTTCTCCTGTTTCCTCATTGAAATCGACTAATACAACTGTTGCACCGTTACTAGCAAGTTTCAAACTGCTTGCTCTTCCGATTCCACTTCCTGCACCAGTTAAGACAGCAATTTTATTTGATAATTCCATGTTTAATTCCTCCCTGGTTATAATTTCTTCTTATACAATCATTTTATTGCTTGTATAAAAAAGAATATTGTATTATCTTACGAATAACAGTATTTATTTAAGTATTATAAAAATATAGCCAATTCCCAAAAAATGAATGGAGTTTATGGAATAGATGGAAACGGTCATACAAGATTTACAATATATATGTGAGCTTATTTATGAAGCTCATCAAATACCTGTTTATTATGTCAATCAATTTGGTGAGATTGAATACGAATTTTCAAGTAGAGACTTACGGGGACATTCATATTACAGCCAGTTCAAAGAGCAAATCAGTGTCTATACTTATGAAGAGAATCCAAAGGATTTTCCTATCTTCTTTTCGAATTCAAATTTGAACTTTTTCTTTGTCAATCTAAAAAAAACGAACCTATTTTTAGGCACTATTATTTTAGGCCCTACCCTTGAGTCAGAAATATCTGATGAAAATATTAGCCAAATCCTTGATGCTTTTAACGGAAACCTGAATAAAAGGAAACTCATTGAATACTATCGTTCCATCCCCATTATTGATGGTCAACAATTCCTAACCATTAGTCAATTAGTTTATTATTTGATGTATCATAAAAAGCTTGATAAAACGATGGTCATCCAAAACAATAAAGCGCTGACCCTTGATATGATTGAATTAGAGAATCCGGATCTTGAGCTTTCAAAAGGGAGAAGGAATTTCATTTTCCATTCCAATCTTTCATATGAACGAGTTTTGCTTGATTATGTCAAAAAAGGACGAATAAATAAAATAAAGGATATCTTCGATTATTCTATTGTCGGCGAGGCGGAATTAGGGTTATTATCGAAACGAAATCGCCTAAGAAGTGAAAAAAATTTAATGATAACTGGAATTGCTCTTGTTTGCAGAGCGGCCATTGAAGGTGGTTTAAATGCTGAAACGGCCTTTACCTTAAGTGATTTCTATATTCAACAACTCGAGGAATTAGGAAGCTTAAAAGCAATTTTAAAATTAATGGAAGAAGCCATAATGGATTTTACCAATCGTGTGCACCAATTAAATGAAGAAAAATATTCTGCAACAATTACAGCTTGTCAACATTATATTTATGACCATCTTTATGACGATATCAGACTTAATCACCTTGCACAAATGTGTCATTTAAGCCCAAATTACTTATCATCACTTTTTAAAAAAGAGGTTGGTAAACCACTAAGTGAATACATTCAACAGCAACGAGTTGACGAAGCAAAAAAACTATTACTTTTAACTAATTATTCGATCTTAGACATCAGCATGTGGCTGAATTTCAACGACCAAAGTTATTTTATAAAAATCTTTAAAAAATACACAGGTTTAACCCCCAGGCAGTTTAGAAATGATCATTTTCCCGATCAGACAACGACATAATTATCTATCAATGAAAATTTGAGCAATAGATCAAATAGAGGTACCAGTACATCACTATAAATTTATATCCATAATTCACAGAAAGCGTTATTCTTTTTGCAGACTATACAGAAAGGATGACATTTTTTTGTATATTCGAGACTGAGGTTACCTCCATTGTTAAAGAGTGCTTGTGTGTGGTGCTCTTTTTTACTTTTTATTTAGAATTTTGATTTTGTACATCTTAATAATTATTCATTTTTCATTTAGTTAACTTTGCAAAATAGGCTTTGTATATAATATCATTCAAAAACACAAAATATTTAAGTGACCATTTATACTTACATTATTTTTTATCATAATAAAAAAGGAGCTGCATAGCATGGATAAAGAAAATCTATTAAACCGACCGATTAATCACATCCCATCGGATGCTCTGAATACCCCTAGTAAAGCCCAAGAACAAATGCTAGAAACGTCATCTCAAGAGAAACAACCCCTCGACAACAATAAAGATATTACACAAGACCTATATGGCACAGACTTATCCATTTCAGATGTAGAAAGAACAACAAACAAAAAGTAAATTGCAACGAAAAAATCTCAAGAATAAGTAAACTTGATTCTTTTTCATTTATTTATAACAAACCGCTCAGGTGCAAAATCATCATTTTCATTTAAATCCAGTAGGGAACTAATTATCCCTAACGGCATTTCCTAATCCACCGCAATTATTGTTTGAATAATTTGAAATTTCTCTATATCGGACATCTTCTATTTAAACAAAAACTCCCCTTAAATCAAAAATGATTAAGGGGAGTCAGTTAAATATGATGAAGTTATAGTTCAGATTTAACTCGAACAGAAACATTGTTTTTAATTAAATTTTTGACGTCTTTAAAGGTAACAAAATTGTTACTTTGCTCATCCCAAAGACGGAATCGAATTGAACGCAAGCTTGTAGCAAGAGTAATCGTTGGTACATTTTTTAAAGGAAGCGTATTATTGTGTGCCTCTTCTAATTTATAGTTAGGTACTCTTGGACTTAAATGGTGAACATGATGAAATCCAATATTACCAGTTAGAAATTGCAGGATTTTTGGAAGTTTATAAAATGAACTTCCTTCCACTGCCGCTTTCACATATTCCCACTCTTTATCTTCTTCAAAATAAGAATCTTCGAATGTGTGCTGTACGTAAAACAGCCAAATACCTACTGAACCTGCTATTAAGAATATCGTACCATGTACTAAAAGAAACGATTGCCATCCGATTGCCCAGCAAAGTACCCCTATTAAAGCAACAATTAAAACATTCGTCAAATAAGTGTTCATGCGCTCTTTCTTTCTAGCACCTTTTCTGTTAAATCTATTTTTAAGAAGGAAAACATAAATCGGACCTAATCCAAACATAACCAACGGATTGCGATATAAACGATACGCTAAACGGAGTCTAAATGGTGCTGCTAAATATTCATTCACTGTAAGCGTCCAAATATCTCCTGTACCTCGCTTATCCAAATTACCACTTGTAGCGTGATGGACGGAATGCTCATGCCCCCATTGATCAAACGGGAATAAAGTTAAAACCCCCATACACGTCCCTACTATTCTATTTACACGGCGACTTTTAAAAAAAGAATGATGGGTACAATCATGAAAAATAATGAAAATCCGTGTCATAAATCCAGCGGCTAGCAGTGATGGAACTAATGATAACCAATAAGAAACGGACAAACTTTTATAAGCAAGGTACCATAAGATAATAAATGGCACTACCGTATTGATGATTTGCCAAATACTTTTTTTTGCCGTTGATTTTTCAAAAGGAGCAACTTGTTTTTTTAAATTTTTAGTATTTTGTAAGTTCATTTTTTCTAATTCCTTTCCTTTTTGTTGCTAATTCGTATTATAACACATTATTAGTAGTAGGTGTTATATGTAGGTATAATAAATATTTTATAATATAAAAATCTCTTTTTTCTTACTCATCCCTTACAAATTGCTTACGTCCAGAATAGCTTCTATTATAGGAAAGAAGGAGCATTTGTGCCGGAAATTCCGAAGTTTTTCCCAATAAATATATTAATTAAAAAGAAACACAGAATTTTTTCACTTCTGTACTGCCCCGTTTCCACAATCAGAAGGGAACTGTCCCATAAGTCGGTGTCACCGACTTTGATATGCTCCTCTTAGTTTCGTAATGTTCACTTGTTGCAACTGATTTTAACGGAACTGGATCTATTTCATGAAACAAATCAAATTACATTTTAAATAAAAAACTAGTCTATTTTGAAAACTCCTCTCACTTTTATTTAACTGTTATTCTATATAAAATGTAAAAATTTAATGTCCGTTTATTTAATTTCAAATCTATGATATATTCAAAATATTAATCGCACAAAGTTAATAAAATGAAACTAAGGGAAATTTATGAAAAAATATATTTTATATTCATACTAAAATCACATAGTTTTTAGTATATAAAGGAGATTCAAAGTTTGAATAAGCATTTAACCAAAATTACATTAATAAGCGGTATCGCTCTTATACTTTATCATTTTTTCAAATGGTATTTAGTTGAATTCCTTACCCCGTTTGTTATGCCATTTCTTTCAATAATAGTTCATGGATTGTTTTTCTTAATATTAATTTTCACAATCATACATCTCATTAAATACAAAAATTGGAAACCGTTAATTGTTCAACTAATCATAGTAATTACTTGGATATGTATACCATTTAATGAGATTTATATAAATTTAGATTTTATTATCTATAAAGAAGACCGCGAAAAAGTTATAGCACTTATAGAACATAAAGAGTTAACTCCTAATGTTCATTATGATAGTAGACAAATTCATTTACCTAAACAGTTTGCATCCACTTCCAAAAACGGTGGAGATGTAATTATTCAACAAAATAAAAATGGTATTTCTGTTTTCTTTTTTACTTATCGTGGTATATTAGATAATTTTTCAGGATTTATTTACACACCAAATGATACTAGACCAAACAAATACGACTTTAATAATGAATATAAAGAGATCACAAAGATAGAAAAAAACTGGTATTATGTCACATCATATTAAAGAACACAAAAATTTTCTTTTAATTATATTAAAAACATACCGTATTTATAGAAAGGGAATGCTTGTATACTATATACTGATCTGTACTGCATTTCCTAATTAGGACCGACACGAATTCCTGTCGTATTAACTCATTCAAGGTGATGCAATTGATACATCTTTTTTATCATATACGTCGCTTTAACACCACTCAATATAGAGGTTGCTGTTTCAAATGACTCGAACCTTAACATAGGAGTAGCATCACACATCCATCAACTTAAGAATTGTCTCGTTTTGGATTATTTGTTTTTCTCAGCTTGATTGTGACAGGGCACTGCCAATAAAAAGCGATTTTCGTACGCTAAGCGATCTTTTATATAAAAAAGCCGATCTCCTGTAAATTAAAGGATAATCGACTTCTTTGCTTTTCATTTAATTGTAGTATTTGGAAAAACTTAAAAAATATTATAACCTTAATTATTATCTATAAAACAATTCGTTTCTCAGTTTCTGAATCAAAGTAATGAACTTTGTCCATGTTTAAACCTAGATCTATATTAGATTGACTTTGCACATCTAAAGAAGTGTCCACACGTGCAACAAAGGATTGGCCATTAATGTTAGAATACAGATATGTTTCTGCCCCCATTAATTCTGCTACATCAATCGGTACTGTTACTTTTGCGTTATATGGTAAAGCCTCGATTGATTTTCCATAATAAAAGTCTTCCGGACGTATTCCTATTATGATTTCTTTATTCGTATAGCCCTTATTTCGCAAGCCTTTCATCTTCTCTTCTGGTACTTCAATTTTCCACTTATCAATCATAACTGCACTATCTGTTAATACTCCTTTGAAAAAATTCATTCCAGGAGAGCCAATGAATCCTCCGACAAATACATTCTCTGGATTATCATACACTTCTTTCGGTGTACCGACTTGTTGTACAATACCATCTTTTAGTACAACTAAGCGCGTTGCCATCGTCATAGCTTCTATTTGATCATGTGTAACATATATAGTTGTTGTTTGCAGGTGCTTGTGTAATTTTGTAATCTCAGCACGCATTTGAACGCGCAATTTCGCATCTAAGTTTGATAAAGGCTCGTCCATTAAAAATACCTTTGCATTTCGAACAATCGCTCGACCTAAGGCAACACGCTGACGTTGCCCACCTGAAAGTGCTTTTGGCTTTCGGCTTAAATACTGCTCAAGTCCAAGAATTTTTGCTGCATGTTGCACACGCTGGTCAATTTCTTCTTTACTATACTTTCTTAGTTTTAATCCAAATGCCATGTTTTCATACACACTCATATGCGGATACAGCGCATAGTTTTGAAACACCATTGCAATGTCTCTATCTTTCGGTGTAACATCATTTACACGCTTTCCGTCAATATAAAAATCGCCCTCTGAAATCTCCTCAAGTCCTGCAATCATACGTAGCGTTGTAGATTTCCCACACCCTGAGGGGCCAACCAAAACGATAAATTCTCCATCATTTACTTCTAGGTTAAAATCTTTTACGATAGTCACATCATGATCATATTTTTTGTAAATGTTTTTGAATGATAGTTGAGCCATAATATCCTCCTAGAATTCGAGCTATATTTATAGATATTGTTAAAAATTATGATGACATGAATTATAAAATCTTTGAAATATCCTTCATACTGTTTAAAATATAATCCGCTTTTCCTTCTAAATCTTCCTTCCTGCTCGCGCCCGATAAAACGCCCACTACTTTAATGTTACTATTTCTCGCAAATGTAACGTCTGTTAATGTATCACCTACCATAAGCACATCTTCTTCAGTTAGTGAAAATTTCTCTTTAAACATATGATAAAAGTCACTTTCAGGTTTTGTTCTATTCACACCATCATCTGCACCTAAAAAATCTACATAATCATATAACTCAGTCATTTTCAGAGAATGAATAGCTGCATCAACATCGTCTGCCGTAACAACCCCAATAATATATTCATTGTCTTTTAAATATCGTAACGTTTCCTTTGCACCTTCCACTTCTGTAAATACAAGATCATCTGCAGTAGAGTACTTTTTGAATAAAAGACATACTTTTTGAATAAAATCTTCTTTATTCACATATTGATTTTCTAACAACGAATACCATGCAGCCGCAATAAAGTAATTTGTGCGACAAGCTAGTAAACTCGTACTCTCAAAATCGTTATCATTCATACCAATAATCGTTAAGTAGTCATCTCGTTTACTTTTTTCATTTGGATACGTTTGAAATATATCATCTAACACACGATGCACAATTTTGTACCAAACTGAATCTAATTGTATTAATGTTCCATCTTTATCAAAAATAATCGCTTTATTCACCTTTTATTCCCCCTATAACTTCATTCCATGTTTTTATATTTTTATTCTGAACTTTATTATGAATAGGATTAATAAACGCTACTAATTCGTCCTCTTCCCATCCCTCAACTCTAGCGTACGCCCCTTCATTTAAAGAGAATGTAAATGTTACATCGCTTCCATATTCTTTTTCAATCGGTCTTCCATTTATAAGTAGTCTCCACTCACACGGTTTATCTGTTTGAACGTTATAAATAATATTTCCTTTAGCCTCATCGCCGACAGCAATCGTTTCACCTTCGTTTTGAATATCTATCGTTAGTTTTCTAAATCGCGAGAAATAAATTCTTCCTTTTTGAATCGCAAATTTCAAGTTTTTAATAGATAAACCGTTACATAATACATATGTTCCTGGATCACCGTAAATGGATGGGTCTTTTGACCCTGGGAATGTTTTAGACGGATGTAAATGAGAATCACTTCCTCCTATTCCCCAGATTTTAAGACCATTTGACCACATTTGATCGAAACAACGCAAAGCTTCTAAAGTAGATGATTTACTTTTTTTATAAGTTGGATCACACATAATCTCCATCGTATGAACATTTTCTAGGTTAATATTAACTTGGTTCGCCCAAGGCTTCATAAATGGATGATTCACACTCACTAAATAACCTTTTTCTTTCATGAGTGAAAATAGTGCATTCATTTTTTCAGCACTAAATGATTCATCTACATACTCTGTAAAATCAATGAATTCTCTTATACCAAATATATTGTAATGGCCGTAAGGAGTTGTAAGTTCCATAGATGGTATAATTAATGTGTTTCCTTTTTCATAAGATGGCATAACGATATTGTGCTCCGTCGCATATAAAAAATCTAATTCTTGTTTTTCACATACTTGCATTCCAAGTTCATCATCTATCTCGCCATCTGTTAAATCTGTATGTTCATGAAAATCCCCTTTGTACCAACGATGTTCTTCATTTACTACCTTATTAAAACGGTCTTCATCGATAAAAACATTTCCCGTGCAAAAATGCTCTCTATTATACTTTCGTTCCAACTGATCATTCACTTCAATATTTACTGTATAGTCAACTTTTTCCCCAGTAAATTTCACTACTTTCTTTGCACAATGAGGAATATAGACGACTTCTAATTCCCAATTACCTGACTGTATTTCTCCTCCAATACAACCAGCAGAACAAAACTTTGAATCTTTCGAAACGACTAGTTTTTCATTTACAATTGGAGTTTGATATTGCATGCGTACATAACCGTTAGGATCTCTTAGGGTTAGTAAAAGCGGAATCTTTCGGCTATCCCCTTGATCAATAGTTAATGTAAAGTTTGTAATATCAATTTCATCCATTCGGAAACAGTGTTTATTTTTTACGAATGGAGAAAGTGTTATCGTACTTGTTATTTCGATCATAGTTCTCACACCTCTTTAAGTTTTAATGAAGGAATTTTAGAGGTACTTCCTTCGTTCAAAAGCACCTCACGTTCGTACTTTACTTCTTCTTTTTCAAAACTTTATCCAACTCTTCTTGCGCAACTTTAGCTGCTTCATCTAATGCTTTCTTTGCTGGTACTCCTTCAATCTCTACTTTATCTTTAGCTACATTTAAAGCGTCATTGATTTTTCCGCCTGTTGGATCTACAAATGGGCCCACTCCATTATTGTTAGCTTGTTCTAACGGAACCAATGCTTGTGGTTGTTTTTTAACAAATTCAGCATATGGACCGTATGCTGTTACATTGTTACGAACAGGAATATAACCTGTTGCCATTGACCATTCAGCCGTTTTCTCCGTACTTGTCGCAAATTTCATAAAGTCATATGCACCTTTTGCTACTTCCGGGTCAATATTTCTCGTTAATGTGAATAAATATGTTTCTAATTTTGGCGCTGGTTTATTATTACCCCAAGCTGGTTGTGGTAAAGCTTCAAATGTGTTTAAGCGTTCTTCTTCCGTCATTCCTTTACCTAATGATTTGAAAACAAATCCTTGGTCACCAGATGATCCTGTGAACCCTAATGTTCTACCTTCGACTAAATCAATTACTGTTTTATCCCAATATTCCCATCCAGTACCCCCTGAATGTATTTTCATAATTTTATCTTCATGAAGCCACGTACGGAATTTCTCCCATACCGTAACCCAAGTATCATCGTTAATTAAAACTTTTTTTCCATCTTCACTTAATACATTGCCGCCAGCACTGCGAACCGCATCAATTAAGTTTGAAGACCCCCACATTGGCATCCATCCAGCATATGAAACATTGCCGTTTTCACCACGTTTTGCGACTGTTTTTGCTACCTTTTCTACACCTTCCCACGTCTTTAAATCCTCTTTTGTAAAACCATTTTCCGCTAATGCTTTTTTATTGTAATAAAAGATTTGTGTTGTACCGTAAAAAGGAATTCCATATAACTTCCCGTCAATTGTTGCTTGCTCCATAAAACCCTTTCCGTAATCTTCCTTTTTAAAATCATTATCATTTTTAACAGATTCATCCAAAGGTACAATTAACTCTTTTTTAACATATTCTTGAATGACGTCTGAACCTAGTAATGCGATTGCTTCTTGGTTATTCGCTGCAAATCCACTTTGTAGCTTTTGATAAGACTCATCGTAGTTACCCGCTTTCGTCATTTTCACTACATATTTGTCCTGACTTTTATTGTATTCTTCCACGATCTTGTCTACACGATCTGCAAGAGAACCACCCACTCCATTTATGAATGGAACAACAACCTTCTCGCCCTCTTTACTTGCTTTAACCGTACTTCCTTTTCCCCCTGAACAACCCGCAAGTGCACTAACAAACAACGTTAAAACTGTTAGAAGCATGAATAGTTTTTTCATCCCACATATCTCCTTTAATATTTAATTACCCCTTTATCCCTGAATCAGTAACACCAGATAAGAACCATTTTTGTAGAATTAAAAATACGATTAAGAGCGGCACCGTTGCGATTGTACTTGCAACCATAATGTGTGACCAATCTCGTCCTAAAGAACTATTAATGAAATAATCAGCAATTCCATTCGTAATTAGTTTTTGTGTATTATCTTTCAAAATAAGAGCTGGCCAAATGTAATTATTATAGTTACCAATAAATGTGACCAATCCTAGAGTTACAAATGATGATCGTGTCATTGGGAAAATAACCTTCCAAAGAATTCGCCAATCACTCGCTCCATCAATTTTGGCTGCTTCTACTATTTCAAAACCAACTTTGTGGAACGTTTGTTTCAGATAGAAAATACCGAATACGCTAACAGCCATAGAAATCATGTATCCAAAATGCGAATCAAGCAAACCAAATTTCCCTAACATTACATATACAGGAACATACGATACAGCTCCAGGGATCATATAGGTTGCCATCACAACACTAAACGTAATATTTTTGCCTTTAAACTTATAAAATGCCAACATATAAGCAAACAGTGCAGATGAAACAAGCACATATATTGTAATGATGAGAGAAGTATAGAAACTATTAAATAAATATGTGCTAAATGGAAGTATATCTAATACTTGTCCATAATTTTCCCAGTGAAATTCTTTAGGCCAAAAACCTCCTTGTAACACTTCACTAGATGTTTTAAACGAACCAAGTACCATCCATATGAATGGAAAAACAAATAGTATACTTGATAACGCTAGAAAGAGATGCTTTATAATTAATCGACCTTTTTTCATATTATTCACCTTAATAGTTCACCCACTTGTCACCTATTATTTTGTTTATAACAGATAGTAGAATTGTAATAATTAGTATGATAAATGCGATTGCTGTCGCAGATCCCATATCAAATTGTTCAAACCCTTGTTGGAAGAATAAATAAAGTAACGTACGCGTCGAACCACTAGGTCCACCTTGTGTTAAAATTTTTATTTGATCGTAAGCTTGCACTGAAGAAATTGTATTGACAACAACTAAGAAGAATGTTGTTGAGGAAACCATAGGCAGTGTTACATATCGAAATTTCTGCCATGAATTTGCTCCATCAATACTAGCTGCTTCATATAAACTATCTGGAACTTTTTCTAATGCACCGATATAGAAGATCATCGTCCAACCAACTAATTTCCAAACTGTCACAATAATGACTGCTAACATCGCTGTTTGACTACTTTGAAGCCAGTCCAAACCTGGTATCCCGAAAAAGTTTAGAACTTTATTAATAACTCCAAATTGAGGTTCATATAAGAGTGACCACACAATGGATACAGCTATCGTTGGCGTTACCCAAGGTGAAAAGATCATTAATTGATACAATGCAGAACCTTTGAATTTTTTTCTGAAGAATAATGCGAATCCTAATCCTAATGCAATCGTCGGAATGACTGTTCCAATTCCGAAATAAAACGTATTTAGCAATGCTTGCATAAAAGAGTCTTGTGTAAATAAATTGAAATAGTTTTCTAAACCAACAAAATTAAAATCATTCGTCATAAAATCCCAATCCGTAAAACTAATACCTAAACTAATGAAATTCGGAATAATCCAAAATAATATTAGAGGTATTCCAACTGGTATTAAAAAGAACACAGCTTTTGATAGTTTTATTTGCATTCTTGCCACCTCCTAATTCATATTGTACAAGTATATTATTAACACAATGTTGTTAATCTGTTAACTAATTGTAAAAAACAACAAATTAACAAAATAAAACAACATATAAACAAAAAGAAGACTATTTCTCAACTTACTAAGAAATAGTCTTCTTTTTTGTTTTTCTATACTGTTATTACTTCTACCCCATTACTTGTTAACACATTTTGCCACGCCTCATCGAGCTTAGCGTTTGTATATAATGCATCTATATCACTAAAATTCCCACTTTTATAAAACTTTGTTAAATTAAACTTTGACTCATCTGCCATCATAACAACTTGTTTTGCATTATTCTTTAACTGCTTATATATTTGTGCATCTTCAATATACGAACATGTTAGTTCTTTTTCTAAAGAAATTCCATCACAAGAAGCAAATAACTTATTAACAGTGAAATGATCAAGATAGTTTAACGTCATTTCTCCAGACAATGCTAATGAATTTGTATTCAATATTCCTCCAATGACTATTAGCCTGCAATCAAAGGAATCATACTGTTCTTTCAGCTCAATAATTTTATTTACAGCTGGTATTGAGTTTGTTAAAATTGTCAAATTCTTTTTATCGTGTATGTAATCTAAAATTTGCATCGTAGTTGTCCCAATTTCAATTGCGATTATATCATTATCTTCTACGAGCTTACTTGCTTCCATAGCAATTTTTCGTTTCTCTTCAATATTCTCAGATCGGCGCTTATTAAAATGAAATTCTAGTGTTTGATCTTTTTTCTTAATTGCACCACCATGTATTTTCGTAAGCTGCCCTTCCTTGTGCAACATATCTAAATCTCTTCGTATCGTTTCTGTTGTAACATTTAATACCTTCGCTAAATCATTTACCATTACTCGGTTATACTTTTCTAATTCATCTAATATGTGTTTTCTTCTTTCAAATTGTGTGTACGATTTCATTTCATTAACACCTCGTCAAATTACGCAAAATATTGATTTTCAAAAAACTCTTATTATAAATAAGAACGACTTAATCGTTACTTTTAACATAACATCATTTACAGAAAGAAGGAACGATTATCTTTTCTATATTTCATCAAAGGAGCAATGATATATATCACCTTGTTATATACACCCTACTTTTTTTACAGGCAGTCTATTTGTTCGGTATCTTTTTTCATAAAGAGCAGTACTTTTTATTTTCATCTAAAATTTAAATTTACTTAACAATAAAAACAAGATTAAAATAAATAAAAGTTTATTGTTAAACGATAAATTTCATGTTAGAGTAAATAGATAATATTTAAATGAGGTGCTTTATATGAAACAAGGATCAACACTCTTTTTAAAGACAGCTATTATCCTTATCGGTATTCCTGTTCTTGCTTTATGTATATTTTTAGTTCCTAACATAGGGAAATATGCAGCGGAATTGTTCCCGGATATTGCATTTATAAAATATCTTGTTTTAATCAATCTATATGCAACCGTTATACCTTTTTATTTTGCTCTATATCAAGCCTTTAAACTTGTAAGCTACATTGACAAGGGTAACGCCTTCTCGAAATTATCTGTTAGAGCTTTAAAGAAGATAAAACACTGTGCAGTAACAATTAGTATATTATATGTAGTAGGCATGCCACTCTTCTATCTTGTGGCGGAGAGAGATGACGCACCTGGTATTATTATAATAGGTATACTCCTAATCTTTGCTGCAATGGTTATCGCAGTCTTTGCTGCCGTTCTCCAAAGACTTTTAAAAGATGCGATAGATATAAAATCAGAAAATGATTTAACGGTCTGAGGTGAATAACATGGCAATAATAATTAATATTGATGTAATGTTAGCAAAAAGAAAAATGAGCGTAACTGAACTTTCAGAGAAGGTTGGAATTACAATGGCTAACCTTTCTATATTAAAAAATGGAAAAGCAAAAGCAATTAGAATTACAACTTTAGATGCTATTTGTAAAGCGTTAGAATGCCAACCAGGGGATATTTTAGAATATCAACCGGAAGACAGCGAATAAAAAGAGTCCTTCCTACGAGAAGGACTCTTTTTATTGCACATTACGGCGCAAAACTAATTTGACCAGTAAACAATAATATAATTGCGATGATCCAAAATATAAAAAATGATGAGGACAGTATTAATGAAATAATAGCTATCCCCTTCTTCTCTGCTTTTTTCGTCATTGTGATTATTGAAAGTATAATACCTACGCCTGTAAGAGCAATTGTAATATAATCTCCCACTATATTACCCGCATTCGCTATCCTCGTCGGAGTTATAAAAACGAATAAAAAACACATAATCCCGATGAGTAAAGATACATAGCTTATTATACTATACTTCTTCTTGGGAACTATTTCTGTTTTCATAATTACCCACCCCTTCTATATAGCTATGAGTTCATATTAGCATGAATAACCATAATTTAGTTAAAAAAAACAGATACTTCTGCAGCTATCCCATTTTCCCCTGGAACATATAACGCTACAAAATTAACAACACACTTGTTACGGTGACGTATACCCTTTTCATACGTATAATTAGCCCACCGATAATAACTATTTGTTCTTGTTTAGTTAGTTCCACTTTACTTTCTCCTCCAAAATAAAAAGCACCCGAATGGATGCTTAGATAAAAGTTATTCATTTTTACTTTCTCTACTTTCATCATTAATGAGTTTCGAGTCTAACATGCTTCCAATATCAGGTGGCAAAGCTAACTCTATTCCAGCTACTGGTTGATTATCTTCATTAAACCAACGTTTCTTAAACTCATCCAATTCGTCATTCCTCTTATTTTTATCCATATTATCCCGCCTTTTATGTACATATGACGCACTTCACTTAATATGTACATTGAGAAAGATACTATGCTATTTTTTCAACTCTCACATAGCTTATATAATTTTCACATAATAAAAGAGCCACCAAAGAGTTGCTCTAAAAACAAAAAGCCATGTACTAATCAGCGCTTTCTATCGGATAAGTTTTTAATTTAGTGTTTCCACGCCTTTTGTAAAAACATCTTTATTCAAATCATAATTTCCGATTCATTAATTACTATAATTATGGTAATTAATGTTTCTTTCTTTCCTTAGCTAACAACCACGATAGACACTCTTACTAAACCTATCAGCTACACTTCATTTTACATTATTTATTACTATACTCATTTTATAGATAACTTGTTGTTGAATACATGGGGGAAATAACGTATGGAAGTATATAGAAAATAAAGACTGTACCTTTAAATTGAAAGATACAGTCTTCATTAAAATTGATAGTTTTTTATAAATAACTACTTGAAAACCTCATTTCTTACACCTTCTATTTAATATCGTTACATATTACTAAATCCGCCCCATCTTTCGGCAATTCCATCCCCAAATAATAATCCTCTGCTCTCCAATACCTATTTTGAAACTTCGAAAGTTTCTTTCGTGTCTCTTCGCTTTCTCGCAGAAATCTTTTCTCTCTTGGGCAATCCAAGTACACCATATAATGAAAGAAATCTCTCCATTCTTTTCGCTGTAGAAAAACTCCTTCTACAATTATTACACCTACTAAAGGAAGATGTATTTCTTTCATTTCACATGAATCTGTTTCATCATGATAAAAAGGTAATTCTAATTCAATGTCGCTTTGTAACTTTTGAAAAAGGTTTCGCAGCAACCAATCAATATCCCATTGAAGGTTATAGTACTCGTACCACTCTGCAAATCCAGTATTATATCGCTTGTTTCGCTCGGTAATGTGATCATCAATATGAAAAATATGAAACGAGATTCCACTTCGTTTCATATTTTCTTCTAATTTTTTTACCAATGTTGTTTTACCCGAACGACTTAGTCCGTCTATACCTATTATAAATGGCTCATCTTTATGTTCCTGAATAACTTTCATTATTTCATTTGTGCTCATTACTTTTGCCAATCTTCTTTTAATAATGAATATACGACCGTGTCATGAGCAACATCATTTTGAATCATATATTTTCGAAGTAATCCTTCTTCTTGAAACCCAGATTTTTTTAATAAGTTACGGGAAGCTTCATTTTCTATATATACGACAGCTGCAATTCTTACAAATTGTAACGTTTCAAATCCGTAAGCCAGCATTACTTGCAGTGCTTCAGTCGCGTATCCTTGTCCCCAATATGTATCATCTAGCTCATAGCCAATTTCAGCTCGTTTATGGTGATTGTTAATTAAATGAAACCCACACGTACCAATTAATTGATCGGTACCTTTCTTCTCTATCCCCCAGCGAAACACATTTCCCTCTTCATTACGCTTTCTAAATGTTTGAATAGTCGTTTTCGCTTGCTCAATATTTTCGAAAGAGTCCATTCCGAAATAACGAATAACAGATTCTTTTGAAAAATAATGGAACATCGCTTCTGCATCTAATAGTGTAAGTTCTCTTAATAGTAAACGTTCTGTTTCTAATTTTGGAAACCCCATCCTCTTTTTCTCCTTCTATTCTAATGAACTACAAATTTCAATATAATTACCGTCTGGATCGGCAATGTAAGCAATTGTTTGTCCCCACGGTTTTACGATTGGCTCAACTAGAACTTTAACCCCTTGTTCTTTTAATTTCTCAATCGTTCCCTTTACATCTTCTACAACAAACCCTAACTCAAAATGAGAAGATTGTAGTACACCTTCTGTAAGAGGTAGTCCCGTTAACACCTTAACATCCTCTCGTGTATTCATCGCTAAAATTGTTGCTCCTGTTTCAAATTCAATATATGTACCGTGTTCAGCTCTTATTGGTAATTTTAAAATTTCTTTATAAAACTGAAGACATTGTTCAAACTTTTCTACATATAAAATAATGTATTTCATTTTTAAGTTCATAATTATTCCCCCTTTACCTTCACCTCTAAAAATTCGACAAATGTTTTTAAAAACCTTGTACCTCATAGAGCCGAGCACAAAAAAATGAGGCCGATTTCTCGGCCCCCCAGCTTATTGGCATAAAACAGGAGATTTGGTTTGGACATAACCAGTTCGTACTTTTATTATATTTTATTTTTTCTGAATTTTAAATACATTAAACACCTATTTATATTGAGAAAGTTTTTTTACTTGCATAAAATCATACCACTTAAGAAATGCTACAAATGGAGGTGTATACATATGGAACCAATGCTATGTCCAAGCTGTAAAACGAACCGTACTCGCTTTAATATTCTTGAGCAACAAGTAAAACCAGTCAAATTAAATCCACAAACTGGTCAAGTAGAAGAAGAATACACAAATGAAACGATGAACGCTTTTCATATGGCTTATCAAGGACCTACTTACCGCGTCCAATGTGCTGTATGCGGGCTTGTTGAAAACCCTGAACAATTTATTAAACCTGCGCAAAATCAGTCGTTTTCTTAAACATTTTTATTCCCCCTATGGAATTTTTATAGGGGGTTTTCCATTTAATATGTTAATCAAAAATGGTTTTCTTCCTTATTATAAGTTACACCCCACGCCTTTTTAGTCATCTTTTATTTTTTGATCTTCGATATGAATCGTTTTTACTTCATTTATTATTGTTTAGTGGCTTCGCAACTGTTAATTCCATGCCTTTATATAGGTTTTTATTATGTAAAATAGAGCGAACAAAATACAATTATTCATAAAATAAAGAAGTTAATTTCGATCCCTACTACTTCCTCTTAAAACCAACTTCTTTTTAACTCCACTCTTTATTATAATATTTCACTTTTTAATTCCTTAATTTTCCAATAGAGTCTTATAAAGAAGTACATCCACATACAACCTGTAAGACCTGTCATAACTTTCGCCCAAATTGGCACTCTTGATTCCATCGGGCTTAAAAATAGGTTATACATTGATGGTAATATACTTGCTGATACAATAACAAGGAATAGCAATAATTCATTTAGTTTTTGTATCCTCGTCTCCTTTTCTGAGTATATATCAGGTAATTCATTTACCTCTTCTACTTCTTTACAAAAATAATTCCATCTTGTGAAACTTGTTACGCGTTCCCAACCTGACATTTCGTATATTTCGAAGTACTCTTGTTGTTGTTCTTTCGAATCTCTATAAACCAATCTAAAATCAGCTTTATATATTACATCTTTTGGCTCAGTTTTCTTAAACGTATACATTAAATTGTACTTTTGTAATGCCCAACCTTGTTGATGCATCTTACGTAAAAAAGCTTCTTCTTTTTCTAAATTCCATGCCGTAAAAAACTTAAATACCCTTTTTGTCTCCATCTTCCATTCACTCCCCTAATATACTATTCCCATTTTTAACCGAACGCTGTAATCTGTTGTACTCTAGCTCCAACACTTCTCTCCCAAATGGAGTTAATTCATAGCACTTCTTTCTATCTGTAGAGGCCACTTCAACTATTAACTTCTCTTTTAGTAACTTTGTCGTATTCCCGTATAAAGTACCTGGACCGAGCTTTACTTCCCCATTTGTCATTTCTTCTACCATTTGCATAATTCCATATCCGTGCATTGGTTTCACAAGTGACAACAATATGTAATATGTCGCCTCTGTTAATGGGATATATTTTTGCGCTTTCGCATTCATTATAACCACCTCCGATACATCGCCTTCTGATATATCGACTTACGATACATCGTATATCGATATTATATAATCATATTCCAAAATATGCAAGGTAATTTAATAACTTAATATCTATTTCTTTAAATTAAAAAATCATATCAATTTTCTGAATAATTTGTTAAAATATAGAAATATCCGTTTATATTTTGAAAGGAATGATACATATGATAAATAAATTGAAAGAAAACATAGGATCTGTTTTTGTCGGTAAAGAAAATGTTATAGATCTATTACTCGTTTCATTGCTTGCTGATGGACATGTACTGCTTGAAGACGTGCCTGGCACCGGAAAAACATTACTTGCGAAAACAATTTCTAAAAGTATTGGTGGTAAGTTTTCTCGCGTCCAGTTTACCCCTGATGTACTTCCAAGTGATGTGACAGGTATTGAATATTTCAATCCGAAAACGAGTGAATTCGAGTTAAGACTTGGACCAGTTATGACCAATATTTTACTTGCGGATGAAATTAACCGCGCTATGCCTAGAACACAGTCTAGTTTGTTAGAATCGATGGAAGAACGACAAGTAACGCTTGAAAAGCAATCTACTCCTCTTCCGAAACCGTTCTTTGTTATTGCGACGCAAAATCCAATTGAATCACAAGGAACTTTTCCTCTACCCGATGCACAGCTTGATCGCTTTTTAATGACGATTTCAATTGGTTATCCGGCTCCTGAAGATGAATTAAAAATGATGCGACGTTTTCGTAACAATGCACCACTAGAAAGCGTCATATCTGTCATTTCTTTAGAGGACATTTTAGAAGCGCAGAAACAAGTGAAAGAAATTTTCGTATCAGAACCGTTAGAACACTACATTATTAAACTTGCTCATGCGACTCGAAATCACGATTACATCGCTAACGGTGTAAGTCCACGTGCCACACTTGCTTTAGTGCGTGCCGTTCAAGCATTAGCCTTTTTACGCGGGAGAGAATATTGTACGCCTGAAGATATTCAATTTTTAGTTCCTTCTGTTTGGAATCACCGTATCGTCTTGTCAATGGAAGGATCTTTACGTACGACAAAACATGAATTAATGCAAAGGATTTTAAAAGAAGTTGACGTACCCGTGGAGATTGAGCAAGCATGAATGGACAGCGCGTTGTAACTGTACCTTTATTTTTTCAAATCCACATTATTCAATTAACTGTGCCCATCGCTTTACTTTTTACGTTTTTTCTGCCGCAACGAATTATTATGTTTCTCTTTTTCTTCTACTATTTATTTGCGATTTTCATTTATAAATATGTCGCTTACTTAGAGAAAAAATTTCAAATTATAAATGAGAAACAAACAACTCGGCTTTTCCCTGATGAATCTGGACAGTTTTTTATTCATTTAAAAAATGGGGCAAATATACCACTCGTTAATGGTGTTTGTTATTTTCATTTAAATTCGTCCCTTATACCGCATAAGGATCAAGGGATTGACCAAATTTCAAAAACGTTATTTTCTTTCCCATTTTCACAACCTGCTCATTCAGCGCAAAAATGGGATTTAACATTAACCGCAACGAAGCGTGGTGTCTTTCAAATTGAACAATTTGAATGTGTTTTAAAAGACCCTTTTCATTTATTAACTGTCCATTTACCTGTTTTCGATAAATTAAAGACTGAAATTATTGTATACCCTACTCCTAAAGAAGTAGCCGGTTTACAAGAACTTCAGCAATTATTAACAGGTTCGTATCGAACGAATTTCTCTTTTTACAATGATGAAACATCCATTATCGGTGTAAAGCGATATGAACGTGAGTCTTTCCGCTCTATTCATTGGAAAGCATCTGCTAAAATGCAGGCGTTACAAGCGAAGCAATATGAATCTGTAAAAAATTATAGTTGGACGATTTGTCTTTCTTTAGCTGCTGATCGCGGATTCGGTTGGAAAGAAAATGTAGAAGACCTTATTTCATTTACAACATACATATGTCAATTCGCAACGAAGCATCAAATACCGTTTGAATTATTTATTAGTGTATTAGCAGAAGCTGGTGCTTTGCATTTACCATTAAACGAAGGACAAACACATTACGGGAAGGCTTTAGAGGAATTAGCACGTATTTCAGATGATAGTACGTTACTTCCGAAACAAGGATTTTTTCACTATTTAACGAGAAAAAGAGTGCGCTCATCTACAATGATATACATTGGTACGCAGAAGCATGAGCTCCCTCTTCTATCTCAGCCTACGTTTCTCATTAATAATGAAGGGATGGTGGAACCAGTTGAAAACTTGGCTCTATCACGTTAATGACTTTATTCTACTCCTCCTTCTTTCATTATTAACGGAAAGAGATGAACTCATTGGTATTGCAATATTTTTAGCTACAGGATATGTAGGGGTATTTCTTATTCATAAATTAATGAAGAAAAAAACAACAGGGTTTGTAATACTGCTAGTTATTCAAATAGTCTGTTTTTCTTTCCTTCTCCCTTTCTCTCTATTTGGAACAATTATGTTACCGCTTTTCTTCTTTATCGTACACGCGGTCGGACCTGGCTATCCGGTTCAAAAATCGTTAGGCGGTATTGTATGGTTTGTCGTTTCAGCAATATTTTATGCCCCCTTTCCGCCATTGTGGAAAGTGTTACTATTAGCTTTACACATTATGATTACATTTTGGTTAACAGGTTCAAATCGTAATCAACAGCTATTACGTTTTTCTTCCCTTATTACGATTGGAATAATTAGTGCTTTGCTCATTCCGATATTTCCTTATATTCGGCTTCTTTTTTCTTATGCCGTACAAGTAGTTGCTTTAGGATTTGGATACGCCATTAATCCGTTATTTTCGGCAGCTGAATCAAAAGAAACAGACGATTTTTGGTCGAATAAGGGCAATCTAAAAGACCCTCAAATTAAGGAGGAATTTGGGCAACGTCCTTTTGATCCAACTCTCATTAATAGCATTACAGTATTAGTCTGTACAGCTATCGCTATTTATGTCGTTTGGAAAATAATAAAAAAACGAAAACAATTCAGTTTACCAAATATCCCTGCCTTCGAATCTACTATCATCACCGATAAAGAAGGCATGAGCCAAAAACGTTTTAAACGAAACAAACCGCCACATAACGAAATTCGAAAAGAAATTTTTAAACTGGAGAGTAAGCTATCCCCTCCTTTAAACCGAGAACGAGGAGAAACTGTTGAAGCTTGGTTAGAAAGAATAAATCTTGAAGAAGATGTAAATATTCAGAGTCATATTATTATAGATGCTTATAATACAGTACGTTATTCAAATAGTGAAAACACTGCACTTTTGCATGAATTTAAGGAAGAAGTTCATAAGCTCTATGCTTATCAGAAGAGTTTGAAGAAGAAGAGAAAATGATGTATACAAAAAGACTCCTATTAAACTAGGAGCCTTTTTGTATAAAAGTCCACGTTACTTTTCAAAATTAAGCATTCTTCCCTGCTTCAATTTCTAAAGATTCTTCATGCCACCAAAGTGTTTTTTCAGGGTCTTCTTTAGCGATTAGGTGTGCTTCTTTTTTCGTTTCTACTGTAGGATAAGAACCTTTTAGCGCACGTCCTGATGTTGTAACGAATAGTACACTAAATACAATTAATCCAATCACACTTACACCTGTTAAATAAAATGCCGGTGCGAGCGGGTTACCAGTAGCATGAACTAAGTATGAACATACGAGCGGCGTTGTACCCCCGAATATAGATACAGAAATATTAAAGGAGATAGAAAGTGCACGATAACGTACATCGGTGAAAAAGAGTGCTGGTAATAACGAAGGCAATGTTCCTTCATATACACTAAGGAAGAAACCTAAGACGAAAATACCCGCAAACATGGCTACAATATGTCCGTTACCAATTAATAAAAATGCTGGAATTGAACATAATGCTAAACCAAGTAAACCAATTTGTACTACGCGTTTATTACCTACTTTATCACTTAATTTACCGAAATAAAGTGCCAGTGGAATCATAAGTGCCATCGTAATTGAAATAATTAATAAGCCAGTTGTTTCTTCGACTTTTAGTACTTGTGTTAGATAAGAAGGAATATACGAAAGGATCATATAGTTTGTAATGTTAAAGAAGGCAACAATTACTGTGCTTAATAAGAAGTCTTTTTTGTGATATTTTAATATATCCATAAATGAAAATTGTTCGTTGTCTTCAGATTCCTCTTGTGCTTTTTCCATCTCTTGAAAGATTGGAGATTCATCTAAATGACGTCGTAAATATAAACCGACCAAACCAATTGGTGCAGCAATTAAGAAAGGAATACGCCATCCCCAGCTGAGCATTTGCTCATCTGTTAACAATAACGTCAAAATGGTAACAATTACCGAAGCAGTAATGTAACCTGAGAGTGTCCCAATTTCAAGACCACTACCGAGTATACCACGCTTTTTATCTGGAGAAGATTCTGCGATATAAACCATTGCTCCTGAATATTCGCCGCCTGTAGAGAAGCCTTGAATCATTCGAGCAATTAAAAGTAGTATTGGTGCCCATACACCAATTTGTTCATAGGTTGGTAGTAATGCGATGAATAATGTAGAAAGTGCCATTAAAATAATAGTTGTACTTAAAACAATCTTTCGGCCATACTTATCTCCTATTCTACCAAAGAAAATACCTCCGATTGGTCGAACGAGAAAGGCCGCTGCAAATGTACCAAATGTAAGTACAAGTTGCAAACCACTATTATCCACACCTGAGAAGAATAATTGACTTAATATTACCGCTAAATACGCGTATAATCCAAAGTCAAACCACTCCATTGCATTCCCAATGCCAGTAGCAATAACTGCTTTCCTCGCTTGTTTAGGATTGACAATATTAACGTCTTGAGGTTCAAAATTCAAATCATTATTTTGTTGCATATAGTAAAACAGCTCCTTATTTAATTTAACTTCTTTAAGCACACCTTCTCTTACTAGAATAAATTCAATACGAAGCACTTAAGGAAAAGCAACGTCTCCTTATCTGTTATTATTGTTTCACATAATTAATTATTTGTCCAATGAGATGATCCCTAGGTTAAGTAATTTACTATTTTAAAAAGCTGAAGAAGGCGCTATACGAGTACCTTTTTCAGCTTTTTATTTTAATATGTAAATTTATTTTTTTCACCCCTATTTTCTTCCTATTTGAATTAAAAATAAGGTGCTTTTTCATAAAGCTTTTTAAACACTTGCTATAGCTGATAAGCTATGAATACAGGAGATAAACTCATAAATAAATGCATCAATCTCTTCTTTTGTAATTATATATGGAGGAAGTAAACGGATGATGTTCCCTTGTGTAACGTCAACTAACATCCCTTTCTCCATTAGCTCTACCTGTAATTTCTTTACATTTGTATTCGTATCATTCAAACTAATTCCAAACATCATACCAGCATGACGTACTTCCTGAATATAATAAGACTTTTCATTCTGAATTTCTCGCAATTTATCATTTAAATATAGTGACATTTCATAAGCTTCTTGCATTAAACCATCGTCAATCAATGTATTTAAAACCGTTAACCCTAAAGCTGTTCCCATTGAAGAATGAGCAAACGTTGTACCATGATCTCCTGGTGAAAATACATCACATAGCTTTTCACCTACAATGATTCCCCCTAGCGGTATCCCGCCTCCTGCTCCTTTACCAATTTGAATAATATCCGGTGTAATATTGAAATTTTGATAAGCAAATAGTTTACCAGTTCTCCCCATACCACTTTGAACTTCATCAACGATAAGAATGACATTATATTTATCACATAAGTTTTGAACACCATGTAAATATTCACCCGATAAAGGGTATATCCCCCCGCTACCTAATACAGGCTCTAGCATAATCGCAATTGGATTTTCTTTAACAATTGTTTCTTCTAATTGCTCTATATTCTCGCGCTCTACTTCATATACAGGAATCGATGTTTTAGGGAAATTTTGATATACACTTTCTTGTCTCGTAAAATGAAGTGCCCCTAACGTACGCCCGTGGAAGCTATTCTTCAGCACTACGATTCCTTCACGTTCCTCATGCGTATTCGCTCTATATTTATCAATTAATTTCAACGTTGTTTCTGTCGCTTCCGTACCAGAGTTTGTAAAAAAGACTTTTCCATTTTTTAAAGAGCAATCAACTAATTTCTTTGCATACTCAATCGCAACTGGGTTTAAAAAATGAAACGGAAGATGCAGAGATTTCGTAACTTGTTCCATTGTCGTTTGCACGATTTTCGGGTGATTATACCCTAATACGTTCACTCCGACACCAGAAAATAAATCTACATACTCTTTACCATCCACATCATAAAGCTTGCACCCTTCTCCTCTTTCTATTGCAACCTTCGTACGACAATACGTAGGCATCATATATTCTTTATCTAATTGAAACCAATCCGACATAATAAATTCCTCCTGGCTATTTTCCCGTTTTTCATGTTCATTATCTATAAATTCATTTACAAATTAATTTTTAAGATTGAAATTTTAATAGTGGTTTTCTTCCACCTTTTAAATAAAACGTGTTATTTCTCTTCCCGATATTCATTTTTCCATAATTTCTTCTATTTCAACAGGTCCACTGCATGTGCGTTTTTTTCATCTAGCGGTATGTTACCAATTTGAACTTTGTATGTAATACATAATCAAGGCTAAAGAATCATATTTAGTAACAATCGACGAAAAAAATTTGGAGGCTAAATCGATGAATGAAAAATATGATAAACAGAGGCAATCTTTATTAGGAGAAGACTTTAACCAAAATCGAGAACTTAATGAACCAGCTAAACTTCACTCTCAAACAGTTGGTTCACGTGGACCTGTTTTAAAGCAAGATAGTGTACTGCACGAGGCGTTACAAGAATTCATTCATGAAAAAATTTTAGAAAGACCTGTTCATGTAAAAGGATTTGGTGCATTTGGTTATTTCCAAACGATATATCCGATGTCTGAGCATACAAAACTAATATTTTTACAAAATTCTAATGAGAAAGTTCCTGTTATGGTTCGCTTTTCTTTAGCTGTCGGTATAAAAGGAACACCTGATACATCTAGAAATGTAAGTGGCTTTGCTACAAAATTTTATACAGAAGAAGGCATTTTTGACCTTATATGTAATCACATTCCTGTCTTTTCTATTCGTGATCCGATGCGTTTCCCAGAATTTATTAAAGCATTCTTACCTTCACCTAAAAATAATTTAATTGATCCTGATAGGTCTTGGGGCTTTGTAGCAAGAGCGCCTGAATCGATTCATTTTATTGTACGTTTATACTCTGATGCTGGTACGATAAAAAGTCTTCGCCACATTCCAGGACATAGTGTAAATACATATGTTTGGAGAAATGCTCAAGGTATTAGAAAGTACGTTAAATACCATTGGTACCCATTTGAAGGTGTACAATACATTAGTCGCGAAGAAGCAAATAGACTAGCCGCTGAAAATCCTGATTACGCTGGTAAAGATTTATACGATGCGATTGCGGGTGGCAAACCGGTGGAATATGGCCTATATGTTCAGCTTATGGACCCTAAGGATGAAGCAAATCTTTCTTATGATCCTTTAGACGATACAAAAGTATGGGATGAAAAAGAGTATCCCCTAATACCAGTAGGCAAAATGGTATTAAATAAAAATCCTGATAATTATATGGAACAAGTAGAAAAAGTCGTCTTCTCCCCTTCTAATTTACTAGACGGCACAGAATTATCTGATGATAAAATACTGCAAGGCCGTGCTAACATTTATAGTGATTCTCAAAGAAGAAGAATTGGGGCTGAATTTCGTAAATTACAGGTTAACCAGCAGCAAGATTGGACACCAGCTAACCAAATAACAAGCGGTGACGGAAGGTACATTGAAGGTAAACTCGAAAGGACTTCTATAACTAAACAAGATGACTTTAAGCAGGCTGGTGAATTTTATGCGAAGTTACAACCGATAGAAAAAGAACATCTTGCCGAAAACTTAGCTAGTGATTTGAAAGTTATATCCGAGGATATTAGAAAGATAGTTATGGGGTATTTCAATAAGGTATCAACTGATTTGACAAAAAGAATAGAGATAGAAATGAAGAAGCATTAAGAAGATTAAAATGGTTATTTTAGTGGTGAAACGTGATTTTCATATTATAAGCTTTTTTAACTTACAGGTTATTCACTCCATTCTTTGTATGAATCTACTGATGAACTACTATAGCAAGATAAATTTATATGTAAAATAATTTCAGTATATCTAACCATGAAGATAATTTACTGATGAGAATTTAAATCCGTATTAGTTTCTTTCTTATCAAAATCCAATGCAGTTATTTAATTATAAAATTTAGAACCAATATAACCCCGTTCTAATTTTAATACGGGGTTATATTAACGTTATTTAAATTTTGCCCTTACATACTTTCCTACACTTAAAAATACAATACTAAAATCATTTAAGTATAAGTGTTATTATAAAAACTGCACCTGTATTAGTAAAAACCAACCTTGTAAAACAACTATATTAAATTACTTTACTTCTACTGTATAATTCCCTGTTCCACCGCCATATTTATATACACTTAAGTAATATTTCCCTGGCTTTGCATTATAATTTCCAAGTAATTTGTTTCCATCACGTTTTGTTGCATAAGTTACATAATTATCTAGATCTGATTCAGAATATAACACCCAGTTCAGTCCAATGTTTTGTTCGTTCGTAACGGTAATTTGTAAATCTTTTGGATCCTTTACATCGATAACAAATCGGTCAACTTGGTCTTGATCACTTAAGTTTCCTCTTAATAACGTGTTCAAAGATAATGGATTTGCTGTATCAAATGAATTATTTGGTTCTTTTTCGACAGCAGTACCTTCTTCCGTATTCACTCCACTAAATACAACATCATATTCAAATTGTCCAGCATCATTGACACGGTAATTTACAAAATAAGCAGTCAATGTTTTGTATCCACTCCACTCTTTTTCTGAGAGATGTTTCAGCATATCATTCGTTGCTTTGTTCATCACTTTCCAGTCTTCAATTTCTCCTTTTGCTGCACTTCCTGTATATGTTCCCTGTAGTGTGAATGTATTAAAGAATTGTGATTTATCCTTTGTTACTTTCACATTTTTCAATTTTGCTTCATTGGTGATATCTGACGCAACATCTGACAGCGGTTTCGGAGCATGCTGTGCTAAATACTCATCTGATACTTGTGGGATTGTATACTTATCACGATTATCAATAAGCATTTGCATATAAGATTGGTATTCTTCATTTAATTTATTATCTTTGCTTAATGTAGAGCGGTACGTGTCGTAACCTGGAACATCATTTGCACGAATTAAATCATGCACTTTATCAAACATTTCAGGATGGTTATTATACATATAAGACTGTAATGCAAACGAATAGTTATAAAAATCCCATATTCCATATTTTGCATTTAATGTTTGTTCTGCTGTGTAACGTTTCGCAGGATCATAAGACAATCCACCAATTATGCTTTTTCGCGGTACTACGCTGTCTAATCGCGTTGAACCTGCAAAAAACTCTGCATTCCCTTCTTCAAACCATGTTAAACGTTCATTTTGATACATTTCTCCTTGGCCCCATAATCCCGGAACCTCATATCTTCCCTGTAAATAGTGTGTAAATTCATGACGGAACAATTCTTCTAAACTATAAATACTTTGCTGTGGTGTACGTTCATATGTGAAGAAAGTTCCTGTCCCTTCAATGTACATTCCTCCATTATTCGTTTCATATCCGTACAGTTGACGATTAAATTGATATTCATCTGGACTATTATAAATAACCATTGTTAAAACATCATCAGCATGTCCATTTTCAAGTGGTTTATCACTACCGACTGTACGATAAAATTGAGAACGTACTTCTTTTGCCGCCCAGTATAGACGTTTAATTTTCTCTTCGCTAACTTTATCGCCAGCTTTAAAGACAATTGCCCCATCATCAAACGTATACGTTTTCGGTAAATATTTCTTTTTACCATCTTCTCGAATTTGATCTAAATTTATTGTTTTTCCGTTCGCATCTACTCCGCCGTAATTTGTAGTAATTTGTTCTGCCCCAACAAAGTATTGCTCCCCTAAATATGGATAAATTCGCATTGCATCAGTTACAACTTGCTGTCCTTTTGTTGGTGTACTATGAAGCTTACCTAATCGGCCAGCGTAGTAAATTCCGTTATTAATTAACCATCCGTTTTTATCTGTTACAGTACCAGTTAGCGCAAAACGACTAATTTCATTAATAAAACCATCGATGTTTCGATACCATATCGTATCTTTTGCTTCTTTTCCCGTATTGTACATAAACGCCTGAATGTCATAATCAATTCCTCTCATCAACTCATATACAGCATTTCCTTTTGTCTGTTCACCAATGAAAGTTGCTATATTATCGTTATATTGTTTGAAGATTTCACCTGCATATTGGACAACTTCAACATCAGCAGATGCGTTTCCAATCAACATTCCATATGATGAAATAACTTTGTTTTGTTCTGGTGTACCAAGTTTGAAATTTGGATTCTTTGCAATTGTCTTTAAAGCCGGTAAACATTTATCGTGATAGCTGCGCTCATTTAGTTTGCTTAATTCATCATTGTAAAAACCTAAATAAAATGCCGCACGTAAAGTTTCTACTAATGTTTCAATCCCTTTTGAATCATCTTTCGTATATGCTTGTCCTTGTGTTGCTAGTTTATCAATTATCGCTTGCATACGACTATCATCTTGATAGAACTTAAGACTATCACTATTAAACTGAAATAATTCCGGGATTTGATACCATTTAATCGTCACAAGAAGATCAGTTAATTGTTTGTTGCTTAATTGATTTAATTCGGCCATCGAATATTTTTTCTCTTCAGCTAATTGTTTTACATTCTCATTTGGTGCTAGTAGCGGGCGCTGCGATAAATCCGCTAACTTTAACCGTTTTGTAAAAGATGCGTTTTCTTGAACTTTCGAAGAGTGCGCCAACTCATCAACGGATTTTTGTATTCCTATCGGCTCCATTTGTAGTACATTTTTCACATTTTTCTCTTTTGTTTCTGCTTGAATTTGCAAACCACTACATGATATTGTCACTAGTCCAACACCAAGAATCAACTTAGAAATTTTTGAATATTTAACCATTACCTTACCCCCTAATAATTTAAAAGAAAATTCTGAATTTTTAAACCGAAATATTCTTATTTGTTATGTATTTACAGTTCCACTATACATACAAGTAAGATCAATGATGCAATAGTAGCTATTACTAATGCAAATTTCTTAAACGTAATCCTCCCTCCTTAAATTTAATACAAGCAAAAACCGTGCCAATGATATTTCTTGTGAATAGCAACCATTTCTTTATTAATACTGTAGAATAAAATATACATAGGTGGTTCAGCATTGTATAAATCTTTTGACACAAAACCCTATATTTTATGCAGACAGGATCCGTTGAATATTGTAAATTCATTAACCAGCAAGTCATTTTCAACAAACAACATTCCGAATTTTAAACCACCTCAAAAAAAGGTAAGTAAGCATATTACATAAGGCTAATATGTTTACTTACCTTTTCCTATTTTATATAGACAACAAACTATCAGTGGATAAAAACAACATTAATTAGTATTTTGTTACATCATTTTAAATTATGGTACTCATTTCTCTTTTTCAGATAATCTTTTTCACATTGTAATGGTCTATATTCCACGATTTTCCCTTGCTTCTTTTTCGTTTCGGTAACAATCCATTCTCCTTTTTCAAGGTTTAAGCGTTTCATTACATTAGTATCATCTATTTCTTTATAAAGTAAAAATGCTTCTTGCGCCCTCACAAACAACCGAGGTTCTCCTCTATATCCACCACTATCATAAATTTTAGTTAGCGAATTATAATAAGAATCATTTTCCCTTCCGCCATACATCAAATGCGCAGCCTCTAGATCTCTTTTGCTAACTTCCAAAAAACTATTTTCATCAATATTTAAATTAAACGTCAATTTTATGTCCTTCATAATATTTTTCACATACTTTTCATCACGCATTTTACTTTCTTCCAGACAATCTGAAGATAACCCTGGTGCATTTGACTGAGAATGTACAACGTGTTGTATAGATACACACAAAATAAATACACTTAAAACATACAATAGTTTTTTCATATTTAAGTATCACCTCGAATGATTTAGATACTATATTATTTGTTTTTGAGGAGATTCTATTCTTACGCTGAAAATAATAAATCCCCTATAAAATTGATTTTTATAGGGGATTTATATTTAACATTTAATCGGCGAAGCAAGTACCTTACTACTTTTCACATCATATAATCCTATAGGTGTTACCCGTATAAAAGGCAAGTGCGTCGCAGAAAAGAATAAAATCGTAAATGCTGGATCGTTATAGGTGTATCCTCGCTCTTGTAGTAATTCCACCATTTTTTTCTCTTTCTGTATTAATTCGCTCATTTTTAAATCGGACATAATCCCGAGCAATGGTAATGCGATTTCGTGTAATACTTCACTCTTTTCAGCTATTACCATTCCCCCGCCAAGCTCTTTTACTCTATGAAAAGCTGTAAGCATATCTTCTTTGTTCTTCCCAATAAGAATGATGTCGCCGGTTCCAGAATAAGAGCTAGCAAGACCACCAAGTTCTTTCGCAAAACCTTTCACAACTGTATTCACTCGCCACGTACCGTCACGAGCAATCATCATTAGAAAACACTCATCATGATCTAGTGAAAGTTCATCACGGTTTAAATCAACATCAGTCGTGTATGGTTTTGTTATAACGTTATTTAATAATTGTATGCCCATTTTATTAGTAAAAATCATATCCTCTTTTTCTATAGACCAGTCTAATAATAATGGAGTTACTTTGAATTTACTCCAGTCTATAAGTAAGGATTCATTTTTATTTACTCCATCACGCTTCACCCATTTCCCCTTTGCAATTACACTTATTGGAACCGGGTTTTCTTTACTTTCCAAAATATTAATATTAGCAATTCTACCTGTCGCAATTGAACCATGTAGATGCTCCATATTGTAATAACGAGCGATATTATAGCTTGCCATATGATAAGCATCTATTATTGGCACTCCTTGTTTTATCGCGGTAGCTATCATTACGTTTGTCATTCCACTTTCATAGAACGAAGGATGTGAGCCGTCTGTAGTGAGAATAAATCTATCAAACTGCTTTACTCCTAGTTCCAACAATTCTTTCAATAAAACTTCTAAATCTGGACGGATTGAAGAATTCCTAAGAGAAACTGTGTAACCTTGCATAAGACGGGCAAAAGCTTCCTGCCCTGTCATCGCTTCATGATCACAATCTGCACCTAACAGCTTTAACTTTGCTAAAGTCGTTTCAGATGCTCCTGGGAAATGCCCTTCCACTTTTTTATGTAATCGTTTCGTTTCCTGCACCCAATGTAACATTTCATCATCGCCATGTAATAACTTTGGCCATGCCGTTAGCTCACCGCCTTGAAGAACTGCTTTATGCTTTAGCCACTCTATTATTTCTTCACGATTAAATAAAGATTCTCCGTTTTGCAATTCACTTTGTCCATCAAAACGGCACCACCAATACATACTTGCTGGAATATTTTCAAATTCATCTAATACACGAAATGCTTCTTCACGTTGTAAGGTAAAAAATAAAGTTAAATTATCATTAATAAACGTCGTTGTCCCAAATTGCATCGCATGATTTGCTAAAGTTTCAGGATTATATAATTGATATGGATGTGCATGCGGTTCTATGTAACTAGGAACTACATACTTTCCATCACAATCAATGACTTCACATTCGTGTAGTTGCTCTGGTAGTTTTTCTCCTACATATATAATGCGGTCATTATATATCCAAATATTTGCTTGCACCCACTCGCGCATATAGGAATTTAAATATGTTGCATTCTTGAATAAAATGTGCGGGCTTCTTGTGCCATCTATTACTTCAACATGTTCTCGTAATTGTGTGTTACTCCATCTAAACTGATTTTGTCCCAATGTATTTCACTCCACATCAATTTACTTTTATTTATTAAAACAAAAATAATTAACTAACTAAAGTATTCTCCATTCATAACTCCCCTGTATATCCCCTATTCCCTTTATTATATGGAATGATTATAAAAATAACAATTTTCAAAATTTATAATACATCTCTTTAATCCAAAATAAAAAAGATGTCATGCAACTGACATCTTTTTTATACTAGACTATAAGATTGAATTACACTTGTATCCGTATTTATATTCTACATATACTTGATTGCTGCCATACCATGAATGCTAATACTGTCCTTATTTGCAATAATTAAAAAGCATCTCTTTTATTTACAACTAAAGCCGGATTCCATTCGCTTTCTTTTCATCTATTTCTTAAATTCAACTTGCATCATTTTATTAAACTGTGTTAAAATATCAATCGCACCTAAAGAGTTAATACTGACAGCCAATGTATGTTTGCCTCCAATTACTCCGCCAACAAAAGTTGTAAATCCAGGAATCGACCCTCCATGACCCCAAATTGAAACACCGTTTGAAAGTTTCGTCTCATAGATCCCAAGACCATATCCATCACCAAGACCTTTTCCTTCTATAGGAACTGTAGTAAGCATTTCTTTTAGCTCGCGTTCTTTCAGTAACTTACCACCGAGTAAAGATGCAAAGAACGTATTTAAATCGTCCGCATTTGAAATCATATCTCCAGCTGCATTAGCTAAACTCGGATTATAATACGTCATGTCTTTCAATTCACTTGTTTCGTCTATTTTCATATACCCACGAGCATGATCCTTTCCTGGAATAACGGGTGAATTCCCTGGTAAAAACGTATTTGACAGATCCAAAGGTTCAATAATTCGTTTTTCAATTTCTTCTGCATAACTATTGCCACTTATTTTTTCAATAAGCATTCCCAATATTACGTATCCTGTGTTTGAATACGCCCATCCTTTACCTGGCGAAAAATCTGGGGGTAGAGAAAGTCCTATTTTCACTATTTCTTCTGCTGTATACGTTTTTCTCGAATTCATTATGTCAGCGTCTTTTGACTTTAAATATTCAGCTATACCACTCGTATGATTCAAAAGTTGACGTATCGTAATTTGATTGCCATCATACCCATTTCCTTGAATGAGACCCGGTAGCCACTTTTCAATTGGATCGTCAAGTTGCACGCGATTTTCTCCTACTAATTGAAGAACAGTCGTAGCGGTAAAAGTCTTCGTCACACTCCCAATCCGAAAACGATAATCCGATTTCATTGTTTTCTTTGTATTTAAATCCGCGACGCCAGCAGTATAACTACTAATCTTTCCATTGTTAGACGTCTTCGCTAATATTCCTGGGGTTCCAAGCTGTACTGTTTCCTGCATTACTTGTTTCCAACCATTCCGATTCTTTTGATCATGCGATTGTGACGGACTAGATAAATTTTGAACAGACTCTGCTTTCACAGTAAAATCTGGTGTGAATAGAGTAGTACCCGCTAATAAAACTGCCAAACTTGCTAACTTAATTGAATTACATTTTTTCATAAGGCTCCCTCTTCTCTATTAATATCGGATTAATTCAAGTTATACTTTAATCCTATATGATAAAACTCTCTTTTTTCTTATCCATTCCTTACGAAATACTTACGTTCAGATTTTGATACGATAAACTGAGAAAGAGCTATGCATGAAAATAAAAAGGGCATATAAAATAAGGACAGCCACTTAACTGCCCTTATTTTCATTTCACCTCGTCTTTATTATTTTTAAGATGATTCATTAATTGTGTTCGTTTCAAAGGTACATATATGTTTGTTCCAGTAACATATCTTTTTCCCAATCGAATTATCTTATAAATTTAAGGAGTTCATATTAAGATTAACAATAAAAAAAGAACGTGTTTTCAATTTATCAAAACACGTTCTCTTACATACTTAAAATCCTATATCAACTTTTTATTTCATTCACTTCTTTAAACTACTAATCTTTATTCAGTTTTACCATCCTGCACTAGCATTCATACCATTTCCAATAATAGTAAGAAATAGTGGCCACACTACTGGTCCTAACGTAAGAAGTAAATTTAGAAATATAAGTAATCTATATACCCCGGGGAAATTTTGATCTTTACGATTTACAAATACTAAAATAACTAATAATATTATGGTCGTTAAAAATAAAAGTAGAGTTAGCAACCAATACCAAACCATTAAACTGAGACTCCATGGTGTTAATAGCTCGTGTATTATACCAAATATGATTCCTAATACTCCAAAACTAAAGGTAGTAACTGTTGATTTTATAAGCACTATATTTAATGTTTTTTCGTATGTATTTTTACAATATAAATCTATTAAAGTGTATAAAGATAAATATGCCATTAATACACCTATCCAAGACAATAACCAGTCTCCGCCTCCTCTAAATAACATGAACAGCAACCAACACATCCCTACTGCAGAAAAAGCAAAGGAAATAAGTATGCTTTTCAATACCGGTTTCATTATATTTTCACACCCTTAAAAATAAATTATAAGTTTTTACTAAACTCATGTAATTTTTTATTAACATGCTACCCATTAATCGTTTAGCTCTAACGTATCCTTTTTTCATTCTATATTAATAAAACAAAGATATACTCATGAACAATTAAAGAAGCAATACTCTACAAAGAGTTCCATATAGCTTGTATATTCTTTTTCCATTGGTAGAGATATTAAAAAATTAAGTATACATTAACATGCAATTAAATATAAGTAAATAAAATTAATTTACTGCTAATTTTATTTACTTATATAACTTTCATATTCAAATTAACTCAGCCACCATTTTATTTTCATATAATACATTCTACTATTCATATCGCCCTTTTCCATCCCGCTCTATCCACCGCATAGTCTTCTTAACATCTAACTCCGTATACGTCTTTTCACCATAACGAACAGACTCATATATCGGAATAATATCTCTCGTTCGACATATTCGTTTTAACCATTGTTGTATTGTTTCATAAGACCTTCGCTGTTCGTGAAATGGTAAAGTTCTTTCCCATTCAACTAATGTTTTCCTTATCGTATCAGTAGGCAATGACTTTTCTGACTGATTAATGATTTTTTCATCTTTTATGGTTCTTACCACAGTTTGCTTTGTGACCGATTCTTTCTCCTGTACTATTTCAGTTTTCGTCAACCTTTTCCTAATGTACTTGTAGATGGAATATATAATTGACATTACAATAATCACATAAAAAGCTATACTAATCCATGAATTTGAAAGCACAGAAAATACGCCTCCCCATGAACTTTCCCTTTCAAAACCTTTAAATTTTTTACCCGTTGTCGTTCTATTCCCATTATCTCCTACTTTTGTCTTTTCCAAAGGTGTGCCATAATCTTCATTATTTTCATTGTTTATTGTTTCCTTATAAATTTTTTCAGATTTCTTTTCACTAAAAAAACGCTCTTTTACTATGTCTTGTACATGCACAACACCTTGTGATAACGTTATCGCACTAACCGCAAAGAATAGTATGATTAAAGCTCTTACACTCCAAAACTTCACTTTCATATGCCGCTTTTTATTCAACATGACATGAATCCCTTCTTATTCTTTAATTACAATCCATTTATTCGTTCTACTGTATTCCCTAGGTGAAGTACCAAGAATTAAAGGAACTGCATCCAATTCCTTACGACGAAATCCTGCTGTATAAAAATAAGAAGATGATACAGGCGTATCTTGATCCGATATTGAGGCAAGTACCTTTAATACATTTTGCAAATGTTTCCGATTATCCCCGTTCTTTACATGTAACAATCCGTTACCTTTCACACTGTTAATCCATAACTCAAATGAACAATCTTGCATGAGCAGTTGTTTGCATATGCCTGCCGTTAATTCAATAAGCTCTTCAATATCATTTCGTAAAGAAACGCCACTTTTATTTTGTAAATTGAGATAAATCGCATATTTATCAGATTGTGTTCGTTCGTATTTTTTCGCAGTTATCATCCCTGTTTTTGCTGTTGCGCTCCAGTGGATAGAACGAAAATCTTCATTTTCATACGACTTCACTCCCATTACTTTCGTTTCATCATATAGCGGTGAAGACATCGCTTTTCGAAATCCCCGTGACCATTCTTGTAATTCAGGAACTTGTATTTTCGGAACGGCTGGTAAAACTAAATAGGACGGCGTATCAACTTGTTTATATGTTATATGTTTCGTTATGAATCCAAAGGGATCAGTAATAACAATTTCAACTTCTTCCCATTTAGCAATTCCTCTTTTTAACGCTACAGCTTGCAAATCAAATGAAATTGACTCTCCTCCTTTTAAACTAAAATTCATATAATAATTTGAACCTGTACTATGATTTTTGTTTATTTCATCATGATTCCAAGTTAGCTTATTTTCACATTTAAATCGAAATACGATATTAAGAATAGGAAATATCGACTTGTTTGAAATTTTCATTTTGCACGTGTTCGTTTCACCGATAAAGACATTCGAATTTCCTTGATTGTATTCCCAGTTAACACGAGATACTTTCCGAATGTATATATGCGTAGCACCTATTAAAATTAAATACAAAAATACGAGGGATAATATGAGTAGATTACTTGAAAATACACATAAAATAACGGCTACAACTGACATAACTCCTATTACGAAAGGCTCCGCTAAAGGTGTATACACAAGCTGTTGATTCATCGTACATTCTCCACTGGCACACTAATCGTATGAAGAATTTCTTTCATGATTTGTTCTTTTGTCGTTTTCATCTCCCCTTCAATCGTTAACGTTAAACGATGAGCACAAACGGATGCAGCTAGTAGTTTTATATCATCTGGTGTACAGTAATCTCTTTCATTTAATATTGCTCGTGCTTGGATTGCCCGCATAAATGCCAATGTGCCTCGCGGGCTTACACCAATTTCAATTAACTCATGCTTACGGGTTGCTTCAATAATTTCAAGAAGATAATCTTGCACATCATTCCCTACTAACACTTCCCTTGCACGTTTTTGTATATTTATTATTTCTTCACTTGAAATAATAGAATGTAGCGTTTCTAATGGATCATTCGTTTGGAACCGATTCATCATTTCCTTTTCTGCTTCTCTCGTAGGGTAACCTTGTCGAATAGTAAGTAAAAATCGGTCTAATTGAGCATCAGGTAAAGGAAATGTACCCGCCGATTCAAGAGGATTTTGCGTTGCAATAACTAAAAAAGGTTCTGGTAATGAATGTGTCTGTTTCGCAATCGTAACGGTACGTTCTTCCATAACTTCAAGTAACGAAGATTGCGTTCTCGGCACAGCTCGATTAATTTCATCTACTAATACTATATTTGCAAAAATAGGCCCTAACCTCGTTTTAAAATCCGATTCCTTCACATCAAAATATTCGAGTCCAATAACATCTCCAGGCAAAGTATCAGCTGTAAATTGAATTCTTTGGAACTTAGCGTCCACACTTTTAGCCAAACTTTTCGCTAATGTTGTTTTCCCTGTCCCAGGTACATCTTCTAATAAAATATGTCCTCTTGCTATAAGAGCTATAGCTGCTAGTTCAATCGATTCATCTTTTCCTATAATGACCTTTGAAATATTGTTAGTGATTTTCTTTAATATGTTCATATATTTCACTACCACCTTTAAATATTTTTAAAATTAAGAATATTTATTTTCCAAATTATAACACATTACGTTAGAAGTAAATATATTCCTATCAAAATAAAAAAGATGACCTCAGCCATACGCTAAAGTCATCTTTTTCTACCTAATTATTTTACTAGTTCACCGCTATAAACCTTTATATCAAGCGGAGCAGTTAAAAACTGTGATGCTTTACTAACGAAAGATGTGAAGTGTTCACTCGTATTATGACTCGCAACTGCTGCTTCATCTTTCCATACTTCTACCATCGTATAAACACTTTCTTTTTCAGTATCTTTATATAAATCGTAAGATACATTTCCACTTTCTTCTCTTGAACCATGAAGTAGTGGCTGAATTTCTTCTAAAAATGATTGTTGTTTTGCTGGATCTACTTGAAATATTGCGTGAATAATAATCATGGTGTTTCCCCTCTCATATCTCACTTATTTCTGTTTTTTTATAAAATTACTTCCACTCAGCAACTTTTTCAATTGGAAGACGTACTGATGGATAACCACTGTCAGCAGCTTTTCCGATTGAAATTAACATAACTGGTACGTGACGCTCTTTGTCTAATCCGAAAGCTTCTGCGATTTGGTCTTTTTCAAATCCACCAATTGGGCAAGTATCATAGCCGTGAGCACGTGCTGCTAACATAAATTGCATCGCTACAAGACCACCGTCAATTAGTACAGTATCTTTCATTACTTCTGGTGTAACCATTGAGAAGTAACCTGAAAGTTTTTTCATTTGATCTTCTTTTACTTCAGCTGGCATAAGTCCGCGCTCTACTGCTGTACCGTAAATTTCTTCTGCGTTATCAAAGTTGTTTAAGTCACCAAATACAGCAATCATCGCTGAAGATGTTTCTACTTGAGATTGATTGAATTTTGCAAGTGGAGCCAGTGTTGCTTTTGCTTCGTCACTTTCAATAACAAGGAATCTCCATGGTTGCATGTTTACTGAAGATGGTGCAAGTGTTGCTTCTGTAAGAATTTCTGTCATTTCTTCTTTGCTAATTTTTACTGAAGGATCGTACTTACGAATTGAACGACGTCCTGTTAAAATTTCGTTAAAATCATTTGTTTTTACTGAGTTAGTCATAGTTGTATTCTCCCTTTTTTAAAGTTCTTTTATATTTTCTTGAATGCGGTCTAACATCGTTAAAAGATTGTCGCGTTCTTCTTCACTTAATCCTTTAAATGCTGAAGTAGCGAAACGCTCTTTTTCCTCTTGATACACTTGAATTTTATTTCGCCCCTCTTCTGTAAGAGAAACTAACGTAATTCTGTTATCATCTGGATTTTTACGTCTTGTAATCATTCCGTTTGTTTCCAGCTGTTTTAAATGCCTCGTAATCGCGGCATTATCAATATTCACTTCTTGCTGAAGTGCTTTTTGACTAATTTCATCTACTTCATATAACTGAAGTATAAGCTCTAGTCTAGATTGACTCATACCCGTACACCCTTCAAACTTCGAACTTACTTCTTTATTTAGAAAGTGTAATTTATATAAAATTATTGCTTCTTTTGAGCATGAACTTGTCAAATTACCCCTCCTTTACATGCAAAACAAAAATATTTGATGTATCAATAGTTGATATGTCAATTAATATAATCTATATCGATTTATAATGCAAGCATTTTGTTTTCACTATTTATTTTTTTGAAATTCGTCTATTAATATTTTTCCAAAATAAGACGTTTTATGACGTTACAAAAAATGTAAATTACATTATAATAGTAATAATTCAAATGACTGGAGAGTGATTGTAATGCGGCAATACACAAATAGAAATGAGGAAATGAAAATGGAAAATGAAATGAGGATATTTATATATGACAACAATAAATATAGGGATTGTCGCGCACGTAGACGCTGGCAAGACGAGTTTGACTGAGCGAATTCTTTATGAGACGAATGTGATTAAAGAAATTGGCCGAGTAGATAGTGGTAATACGCAAACTGACTCAATGGAATTAGAAAGACAACGCGGAATTACGATTAAAGCATCTGTCGTTTCTTTCTTTATTGATGATTTAAAAGTAAATGTTATTGATACACCTGGACATGCTGATTTTATCGCTGAAGTGGAGCGATCATTCCGCGTTTTAGACGGTGCGATTTTAGTTATCTCTGCCGTTGAAGGTGTGCAAGCACAAACGAAGATTTTAATGCGGATATTACAGAAATTAAACATACCTACTATATTATTTGTTAATAAAATAGACCGTAGTGGCGCAAATACTGAAAAAGTTGTGAAACAAATAAAAGAGCTTCTTTCAAATGAAGCATCCCCCTTCTACTCTGTAGAAAACGAAGGTACAAAGGACGCTCGGATTATTGAATATAAATCCTATGACGATTGTATTGAACGATTAGCACCATTTAACGAATCATTGCTTGAGTCATATGTAAATAACGAAATAATACCGGATGCACTATTAAGAAAAGAACTCGAAAAGCAAATACAGCAAGCAAATGTGTTTCCTATCTTTTTTGGTTCAGCAATGACAGGTATAGGAGTAACTGAATTACTTAAAAATATTTCAGCCTTAATTCCAGCTACTAAATCGGCACAAAATGAAACATTATCCGGTGTTGTTTTTAAAATTGAACGTGAATCTTCTGGCGAAAAGATTGCTTACGTAAGACTATTTTCTGGTTGTTTACACGTTAGAAAATATGTTGATATACAGCGTGGAGAGTCTCTACCACATAAGGAAAAGATTAAAAAAATGTGCATGTTTCATAATGGAGATGCCGTTCAATCTTCTACTGTTCAAAGCGGAGAGTTTTGCAAAGTGTGGGGACTTACGAATATTAAAATTGGTGATATTATCGGTAAGCGGACGGATTATATAAAGGATATTCACTTTGCCGAACCACAAATGGAAGCTGCTATTGAAGCAGTGCCTAAAGGACGAATTCATGATTTATACGCTGCACTTATGGAGCTATGCGAAGAAGATCCTCTCATTAAGGTTTGGAAAGACAATGTTCATAATGAACTATACATTCGCCTTTTCGGTGAAGTGCAAAAAGAAGTTATTGAAACAACACTTTATGAAAAATACCGTCTACAAGTTACCTTTTCAAACACGCGAGTTGTATGTATTGAAAAACCAATTGACTTAGGGAATAACGTTGAAGTAATAGGTGAAAAAGAAAATCCTTTTTACGCAACAATTGGGTTCAAAGTTGAACGTGGCGCGCTTAACTCTGGCATAACGTATAACTTAGGTGTTGAACTTGGATCACTGCCTTTAGCATTTCATAAAGCGATTGAAGATACAGTATTTCAAACGTTAAAACAAGGTTTATTTGGATGGGAAGTTACGGACATTATCGTCACATTAACACATACCGGCTATGCCAGTCCTGTTACAACAGCGAGTGACTTTAGAAATTTAACACCGCTCGTATTAATGGATGCTTTAAAACAAGCCAAAACATGTGTATTTGAACCAATAAATGAATTTGAATTAACTGTTCCAGAGCACGCAATTAGTACCGCAATGTATAAACTAGCTGCTATCCCAGCAACTTTTGCAGAGCCTACGTTGCATAATGATTCTTACCATTTAACAGGATCATTACCTGTTGCAAAAACAGAGGATTTTAAACGAATGCTCCATTCATTTACTGAAGGAGAAGGTATCTTTATAACAAAGCCAACCGGTTTCACAAAACTTACGGCTCCCTTTCCTACTCGAAAACGTGTTGACTTTAATCCGCTAAATCGGAGGGATTATTTTCTTCGTGTTTTGAAGGCTTATTAAATAAAAAAGAGGTGCCATTCGCACCTCTTTTTGCATGTATTGATAGGTTAGTTTTTCCTAACAACTTCTTTAAGTTTTTCTATTATTTTTGCTATCGCTTCGATCGAATTCTCGGTTTCAAATTCTCCAACATTTACAGAATGGTTAGCGTTTTTGACAACTTCAATCTGTAAATTCGTTTTATGTAACTGATTTATTTGATTTGCATTATATTGATGATCTTTATCTCCAATTACTAAAAGCCCTTCGTGATGACTATGTAAGATCGAATCAAAAATAGAATCAAAAGTTAGTAATGGTGTAAGCAATATCATTTTTGACCGTAGAAATTCTTCTCTCTTCATTAAATCATTCGCAATCGGGATTGTTCCGAGTGATTTTCCTAAAAACATCGAATTGCTATATTGCCCACTTTTTAGCACTTCAATAATGACAGGATTAATATCATCCATCATTACTTTCGTTATTTCTTCCATTGGTTTTTCCATTAATTGTCCATCGTAGGAATAATGAATATGTACTACATCTATTTTATTTTCAAGCATAAGCATCGTTGCATAATAGAATAATGGTTTATCATAATTGTAACCGGAACCTGAAAACATAAAACAAACCGTATTAGAACCTTTTTCGATATGTGTGTAACGAATGACTTTGTCGTCTATATGTATTTCCTTTTTAGTCCCCTTCACCGTTTCCCCCTCCAAACACGTTTATTTTTGTAAAACGATATGTTCTGTATGAACTGATACATCCTTTACTTTATCTTTTATAAACGCTGGCTGTAAGTTATATGCATCTAACTCTTCTACCGGCACCCACTTAAATAAATATTTTCTACCTTCTTCTTCAAGAATATATTGATCCGCCCCATTTGCAGGTAATTGTTTCAGCTCTACTTCATAGTAAAAACTAATTTCATGAAACTTTCGCTCAGAAAGTGTAAAGAAATTTTCTACTGACCATATTAATCTATTTACCTCAATAGGAACAGCTAACTCTTCAGCAAGTTCTCGTTTTAACGCATCTTCACTATTTTCTAGCATTTTCACTCGTCCGCCCGGTACATACCAAAAATCTTCACCGTCACCTTGCAGAATGAGTATTTTATTACCCTGTTTACAAATTGCTCCGACTCGGTAATTAAAACATGTTTCCTCTACTTTAAACGTAAGATCCACAACAAACCCCTCCAATGTATCATTACAAAACTATTATTTATGTGCTGTACAAATAAGATTACTAAATTTTTCTATTCCGCTCAATAATTTTTTAATTTTCCAAAAACAATACGCATCATTTGTCATCACAAGTATAAATATATATGTCACAATCACTGCACACACTAGAGAAGCATTATGGGGGACGAATGGAAACATTGTCAATAAATAAAACTGAAAAATCAAACAATTTATAAGGAATCATTATAAAAGATAAAGTAAAACTTCAATAAATGGAGTTTTTATCTTTCCCCTGTTGTTTTTAAATATTGTTAAGACATTATTTAAAAAGACGCAAGGTCAACTTATGTGCTAATTAATTCTTTTTCTAGAAAAAGCGTCTTTTATTGCACTTGTTAATACATTTAGGAATAATAAAATAGCCATAACTACCGTTAATACGTTAAATTGCTTTGTTTTATAAGGAGCGAACCATTCCGTAAAGAACTCTGAATTAACGAAACGCTCCCCAACTCCTCCTTCCTTGAAGTTCGGTATCCACGAATTCATATCAAGGATGATAAAAATTAGTTGCATAACGAAAAATGCTCCAAGAGTTTTCAGCCAATTTCGTATTCGAATAGGACGCCCTTTTTTTGATGTCATTTAAATGATCCTCCTTTTAGAACTTGCTATTAAAGAGCCTTGTTCTGATAGATACGAATAGATAATATCCATGAAACCCCATAACACCCCACTGCTATGACAGCAAATATAAGAAATAATTTCAAATCTGAAATCTCTTTTAAAAAGGTCAGTACGCCATTAGCATATTTATTTAATAAATATGGAGTATTTCGCATTAAATATATAACTCCAATAGATAAAAATATAAAAACTGGTACAAGTGTTTTCACTTTAAATGCAACAAAAAATGGGATGTAAAATGCAGTAATCAGCATGACTGCCAAGAAGCCTAGGATGTAACTTTCTAAGGAAAGTTGAAATTCCATGCTGTCTAAAATGAAATATTTTCCAACTAAACAAAATGGGATGATTACTATTGTAAAAAATAAGGTTCCAACGTATTTTGAACTTATAATTTCCTTCCTAGTATACGGTAATGAGTTTACTAAAATATTAGCATTATCTTTATCATCAGATTGATATGTGTTAATTACAAAAACGGCACTACAAATGATTATGACATATGCTACATCCATGCCGGCCCACAAATAGGTAACTAGAAATAAGAGATAAGCAGGTAAAAAAGTTTTTTGTAAAATCAAATCCTTTTTAATTAAATTAAGCATCTTGACTCCCCCTTTTTCATGAAATACATAATATCCTCTAAACTTGGTTTTTCAATCACCACTTCTTTATTAAATAAAGTTTCGATAGAATTTACATTTTCAATCAATCCCTCGAAACCTGTATTTGCCTTACATACAGATATAAATTCACGCTCAGTATCAAAATCTAACATATCTAGTGGTCCTTTGACCAAAATATAATCTTCTGCAATGGCATAAATATCTTTTGTAAAAATATGCTTCCCATTTTGAATAAATGTAATATAATCGGCAATGCGGTCTAAATCCGTTGTAATATGAGATGAGAAAAAGATAGTTTTCTCACCATCCTGCATAATATTTTGTAAAACATCCAATAATTCTCTTCTAAATACCGGATCGAGTCCGGAAGTAGGCTCATCCATAATAATTAGTTCAGCATGATGTGAAAGGGCAATTGCAAGAGAGGCTTTCATTTTCATTCCTTTGGAGAATGTTTTCATTTTTTTATTTAATGGTAATTCGAACAGATCTTTATAATATGTAAATTGGTTAAAATCCCATTTTTTATAAGCAGGCGCAATAATTTTAGTAATTTCCTTTAATGTGAGTTCATCATAAAACACATTATCGTCATAAACGAAACCAATTCTTTCTTTAATTCGCTTCGCATCAGTCGAATAGTTCATGCCAAATAAGGAGACATTTCCACTATCCGGGTTCATTAGATTCATAATCATTTTAATCGTTGTAGATTTACCTGATCCATTTCCCCCAATAAAACCTGTAACAAATCCTTTTTTTACTTCCATCGAAAAATTTTTAATTTGAAATCCTTTAAAAGATTTACTGACATTTTGAAGTTCTATTACGTTTTCCAAGAGTTTTCCTCCTCGTATAAAATTGTAAGCATTTCTTTTAGATCATTTAAAGAAACATCCATTTGTTTAGCATTTTGAATCGCTTCACATAACTTTTCTTCAACTGTCTTTAATTTTTTTTCTTTCATAGTTTCAATGTTTTGTTCTGCTACAAAGGACCCCCTTCCGACAATTGAATAAATAAAACCGTCTTTTTCCAGTTCTTCATATGCTCTTTTCGTTGTAATAATACTTACTCTTAAATCTTTTGCTAACTGACGCATTGAAGGAAGAGCATCGCCTTGCTTTAAATCACCTAGTAAAATAAGTTTTTTTATTTGGACACCAATTTGTTCATAAATAGGTTCCTTTGAAGTGTTCGTAATAACGATTTGCATGCAAGTACCTCTTTTTAAAAATATTGTATATATACTTTATATACAATATATACTATCGTACATTGTAAATCAACAGAAAATTTCCAAAATATAGTCACAAACACAATCTAATAATAAATGTAATTCATACAACTTATTTATACGGGTCTTCCTCGTATTTGCTCGATTTTGAGGTGGAGGTCTTACTGCTATCTAATGCGGTATAAAGACTACGTTGTGTTTTACGGAGAAATTGGCACAGCTGGTAGTGTGAAAGCAAAAGAGTTTGAAACAGAAGAACAATCTGAGGAAGTTGATATCAAGTTAGACTGGTATGAAGGTGACGAGGAAGGATTGAAAAAGATGTTTCCTATGCTATGGGAAATGTATGGAGAAAGACCGATTGAGTGGTAGATTTATATACGAAAAACGCCTTGTTTCTTTATTAACAAGGCGTTTTTTCTTGATACTATGTTTAAATTGTTATCTTTCCACTCTCCCACCACACCATAAAAATCTTTAAAGAAGGCGCAACCCACGTTCTGCTATCATTTTCATGGTTCCATACATATATATCATCTCTTTGCACTATTCCATTCAAAATGGAATAGCCAAACAAATCACCATTTCCGCCATCAGCAAAAAATAATAAACAGTCAAAAGGCATATATAAATCTTTAAAATCAAATATATTTCTCATATTCATATTTTCAATTTTAATTTTTGAGGCATCCCAAATAAATTGTCCATATTCACCTTCTACACCATTTGTTTCCTGTAATAATTGATATAAATCATTCGGTAACTCCAACTGCAAATTTTTTTGAACTTCAGCGAGTTCATCCTTCGTAGCGGGATTTTTCAAACTTAAGTTTGATGAAATACTGCGAATGGTATTTTTCCACATAACCTTTTTCCTCCTTGCGGTCCCTTATGTTCAATCCAGTATATACAATGTGGCTCCTCTAAATTTATTGATACCACTTTTCTAACAAATCCTTCTCCCTCTCGCCTGAAATACCTGCTTTTAATTCCCATTCGTCCATACTCTTCATCCACGCATACACGTCTGTAACAGTATCTTCTAACCTTCTAAAAGTAAGACCCTCTTTAACTGCGCTCTCTATATTAATAGAGAATCCACCTTTCCACGGATCTGTTTCACCTTCTAATGAAAAAGTTTCTGGAAGCCACAATGGCATTTCCGTCCATGGCTGTACTTTATTCTCCTGCATAAACGATTCATCAACCCAAACGAATGCAGCGTCGCTATTCGTAACCTTTTTACTCATATTTAATAGCTCTTCCATCGTCAGCTCATCTTTCGGACCCGTTACATTAAATGTACCTACTTTATTGTTTTCTGCCATGTTTAGTCCAAAGCTTGCGACGTCTTTTATATCAACGAACTGCACTGGACGGTCTTTCCTTCCTGGAACTAACACTTTTCCTCCCTTTGCTACGCGCTGAATCCAGTATGGAAGCCGATCTGTATAATCAAACATTCCTGAAAGAAGTCCTGCTCTTACGTGTAAAACACGACCCGGCCAATAATTCTCTGCTTCTTTTTCACATAATACTTTAAGCGCACCGTAATACTCATAAGGAGATATTTCACCATTCTCTACAGCTTTTACCTTATCACTTGGTGGTTCAGGTAGTAATTTATAATCTTCTTTTATGTGATGCGGGATCCAATCTTTATATACGGAAAGGCTTGAGATGAATGTATAGTGCTTTATATTATCTTTAAGTACTTCTCCTACATTCCTAATGTGATGAGGAGAAAATCCACATGTATCTATGACCATATCCCATTTTCGATTTACTAAACTTAAAACATCATCATTTCTGTCACCGATTAACTGCTCTACTTCAGGAAAAATTTCTTTATTTGTTCCACGGTTGAATAATGTAACTTCATGCCCTCTATTCAAAGCCTCTTCTACGAAAGCCCTTCCTAAAAAACGTGTACCGCCCAGTATTAGAATCTTCATTCTTTTTCCCCCATTCAATCAAGCGCATGATTAAAAACCTTTTCTTTTGTTTAACGATTTTCCCTTGTAAAAAGTTACGGGTATTTTTCATTTTTTTCTATAGTTAATATAACGTCATCTAAATTTGCAACTTGTGACATAACTTTTTATCGAATTCGACAGTAATGAAGACGATAAAGAGGGGTTGAAAAATATTTCAACTAAGTCATAGTGATAAGTACACATCTACGAAAATACTTATTTATACGAGCAATGCTCCTGTCAATTTGGCAGGAGCATTGTTTTTTCAACCTCTATTTACTTTTATATACTTGAATTGAAATGATCGAAATTAAACTGAGCAACCCCATAAATAAACAAGTCGCGCCTAGAATTGTATAAGAATTTCCGTATCCTTGTAATAAAGCTAAATACGTACTTGTATCCATATGACTGCTCTGCAACAGATTCACTTGTTGCCTTACTCCCCATTTCTGGTGCATTTATTAGTACATACACACCGATAATAGCTACTAAAGCTGAAATGATTTCTACAACATTAGACTTTGTCATCATACCCTCACCTTTCAAACAACGTCTTTTATCCATCTAGTGAAATCTCTTTCTATCTCTTACTATACTAGCAAAAAAAGGGATATAATTTAATCCCCTTCTCTATTACTAGAATCAACAATATGAAAATATTCATTCTGTCTATTTCCATTTCATATATAATTAAAATATCCAATATTTGATTAACAAATTATACGTACTTAGGTAGGTGATAAATATTAATAAAAACATAGTTTATCATTCAACATTTTACATTTATTCTCTCACATCGTTCTTTTATATCTTTTTGCTAAACATAGAAAATGGTCGTAGTTATTTGGGTTTCACGATGGTTGTTCCGTTGTTAGCCGTTATTTTATATCAAAAAGCATATAAGAAACAAGAAATTTTCCATACATTTGGCATTTCACGTCCAACATTAAAATCACTAATTTTCTCCATTTTATTCCCACTACTTCTAGGTCTATTTCTCCATTTCTATTTTTATATTTATAATATAAAGTTCTTATTTAATCACTGCAATGAATTGGGATTTCTCCTACTCATTGGTCTTACAATTGCAGCTTTGTCTGCATTTTTAGAGGAAATTATTTGGCGCGGGAATCTTCATTACTATTTACGAAAAAAATATTCATTAATACAAACCGCAATAATTACAGCTTCACTTTGGTCTTTATGGCATTTACCAGTAGCACTCTTTTATAAAAACTATGAGTTATGGTTTGTAGGAATATTAAGTTATCTATCGTTATTATTTATATTATCTATAATTTTGACGTACACGAGAGAGTACGGTCGTTCTGTACTACCACCCGCAATTTTACATGGTATGTTTAATGTATTTTTTTTAACAGATGGATTGCAAAACAAGTGGGATGCCAGCCTAATGGAGTTAATTAAATTTATCTTTTTAGCAATTGCGCTCTGCATTATGTATCTTATACATCGAAAAGTTAAAAAATAGTTAACAATTAAAAAAAGTGTTTCAGTTTAATGTACCTTAATTAGCTCATTAAGTACTTCAACACCTTTCAATTATTCAATAATCGTATAGGTGTTGAAGTTTTCTAATTTTAATTGAACGACTCCGTTCTCACAGCACTTATTTCAATTATGTAGAACATAGCAAGTATAACTATTTCTCCTATTGTAACTTTTGTAAAACTTTTAAATAAGGAAATATACACTCTTTGATTAATCTCCATCTATCCTGTGCTTCAGGTATAATCTCTGAAGCAATCACCACCACCAATTCCTTCTCCGGAATACAACAAATCATATTCCCACCATCGCCCATTGCACAGTATGAATAGACACCTTCTTCTTCTCGTAACCACCATAAGTAACCGTATTGATTTGAATTCATCGCTATTGATTCTTGTACCCACGATTTTGAAAGAATTTCCTTTCCATTATGAATACCTTCATTCAAATACATCTGTCCAAACTTAGCCATATCTTTAACTGTTAACGTTAGTCCCCAGCCGCCCGTCGAAATACCATTTGGATCGTGAACCCATCCTTTCACATCTTTTCCGAATAAGTCATCGAATTCAAAAGATTTCATATTGTAGTTTGGAATTTCTCTCATGCCAAGCGGCTGAAATAAGTATTCATTCGCAAATTCACGCGCACTTTTTCCTGTTGCGCTCGTAATAATTGCTGATAATAAATGCGCTCCTGCAGATGAATATTTAAAAAATCCAATTTCTCCGCCTTTCCCTACCCTATTTAACGTATACTTCACCCAGTCCATTTGTGTACATAGTTCTTCTAACGGTTCCTGCCAGTCTATATAAGGATATGGAGCTGTCATTGTAAGTAGATGCCGAACTGTTACTTCAGATGCCTTAAGATTATATTCAGGAAAAAACTCTATTACTTTTTGATTAACACTTTTGATATATCCTTTATCTATACATATCCCAATTAATGCAGAGATTATCGTTTTTGTGACCGATGCTACATGACATGCATCATCTGGACCGTAACCATTATAATAATTTTCAAAAGTAACATTACCTTTTTGTACAACTAATACACCATTTATATTTTTATAGTTTTCTTTTATAGTCCAATCTAACTGTTCAGCAGTTTTCATCGTTCTTCCCCCTTAATCTATGATTAAAAAGGTTCGATAGGTACATATATATCGACTATATGTTTATTTTCCCGGTGCTGCCTTGGATCATTTCTATATACTTCGAAAGGATACGAATCTCTCGGTTTATATCCACTATTCGGTAGCCACTCGCCGTATAAAAAATCCCATGCCCCTTTATATTCATCTGGCAATATTTCAAAGTGACCTACTGCATATTTACCTGATGGTATTGTCATCAATCCAATATCGCTATTTCCTTCTACTACTTCATCTAGAATCGTTATACATAGACTTGTTCTTAAATGATAGTCTTCTGTGAACTCATGATGATCATGGTAAATTGTTAATACCTTCGTATCCTCGAATGCATGATAGTTTTGCTCCGATGCGTAATGAAATAGTTTTTCTATCATTTCCGGAAAATCTATAGCTAAATCTTTATATGTACCTACATGTCTTATGTATGCGACGTTTACTTTGTCCGCTGTTACAATTTCGACCTCTCCTCGAACCTTCTTACACTCATTGTATTGAGAAGTTTCACTTACGTCTTTGCAATTCTTGCTATTGTGATTTCTATAGTGAGACGGACTTACTCCGTAATAACTTTTAAATGTCCGGAAGAAAACTGCTGAATCTGTGAACCCGAAGTAATACGCAATGTCTGTAATCGTCATATCTGTACGATAAGTAAGAAGGTGTGTTGCCCTCTCTAATTTCAAACGATTCACATACCGAGATAACGGCTCATCCATCATCCCTTTAAAAATTCTATGAAAATGAAATTTTGAAAAGCCTGCCACATTAGCTAAATCTTCAATTGAAAGTGAATCATTTATATGTGATTCTATATAGTCTTGCACTTTATAAACACGTCGTAAATACTCGTTTCTACTTTGAGAACTCTCCACATTTATCCCTCCTCACAACAAAAAGACTAACTTTACGTCAGCCTACTTTACACATTTTTTAAAAATAAAACTCTACTCCCGCCGTTCCCATCATAATTTGTATGTACGGATACACCATCTATCTCATCATCCCCAGCTTCAATTTGAAATCCGATTTCTTGATGAAATTCAATTGACTTTTTATTAACTGGTGACGTTATCGCTTTTACAACTTTACGGTTATTTGCACGAGCGCTATCGAAGAAATAAGAATATAACGTCGATGCGATTCCTTTTCGTCTAAACTTCGGATTTACACCGATAAAATGAACGTACGCTTCATCTTTATGCGTTTGTGAAAAGAAACCACATAGAAAACCTAACGTTTCGCCATCTTCTTCAATGATAAAACTCGTTTCTTGAAAATGGACGAAAAACAATTTTGGCAACATACTAGCCATGTCTCTTCCGCCCCACCAATCATTTAATACAGAATGAATCTTTACATAATCTTCCCTTTGAATATTTCTTACTCGCATGTATTTCTCCCTCTCACTCACTTCATTTTTTCATATATTTTAATAACCGTTTCGACTAACAGAATAAATACCCAAATACCTGAAAATACAAGAACAGACTGGAATATCGATCCAATTACCATAACACCAACTGCACCTGTTATTGAAAATGATATTCCACCAAGCCCTGGATCCTGTATAAGTGCTCCAGCAGAAAAAGCAGTTATAATAGATACTATTAAATAAATAACACTCATTATTTTTAATATTTTTATAGAAAGATACGAAGTTTGTTCTTCTTCCACTTGTGATAATTCGATTTCCCCACTCGCAATTCCTTTTTGAAGACAATCCTCACACAAAAATTCTTCATTTATTTTTTTACCACCATGTATTGTACCTGTTATTTCTTTACACCTTGAGCATTTTCGATTTATCATGTTGTTATCACTCCACTCCTATAAGATTATACTTATATAATTCTACATTTGTATTAATATTCCTTTTATGTATTTTATAGAGAAAGGTCGTGTTTTATGATTTCAAAACTTACATTTGGTTATAAAGAACCTACTGTTCAGTATGTATTACGGCCAAGTTGCTATGCGGTTATTTTTGATCTAACTACTTCAAACATAGCTATCATTCAAAATGGAGAACGTTACTTTTTACCAGGTGGCGGTATGGAAGGTAATGAAACAAAAGAAGAATGTTTGCATCGTGAATTACTCGAGGAATTAGGATGGACAATTGAAATCGAACAGTATATCGGTAATGCAGCGCGATATTTTTATGTGGAAAAGGAAGATACATATTATTTAAACGATGGGTTCTTTTACATTGCGAACATGGTACATAAACAAACTGAAACCTCTGAAGAAGATCATATTCTAAAGTGGATGTCTCCACTACTTGCTATAGAACATTTACTTCACGATCATCAAAAATGGGCTGTTGAACAAGCGCTTTTATTGCAAAAACAAAAAGGATCTCCTTCTATGTGAAAGAGATCCTTTTAAATGTTAGCTTATTTTTTTCAAATTTAAAGCTGGCTTTTTTATTCCGCCTTTTTTCACAACATATAAACCGATAAAGATTATAAGCCCGCCAACTAGTTGCATCATGTTTATTTGTTCTCCAATTGTTACAGCTGCAAAGATAACTGCGAACAATGGTACGAGATACATATAAACCATTACTTTCGTTGAACCTATTTTACTAATACCGACATACCACATTGCAAGTCCAAAGATTGTCGCAAAGACGATTGAATATGCTAGTGATCCCCAGCTTGGCGTATCTACTGGCCACGTTAATGTATTTACGTTGAATAAACAGTATATAACGAGAGGTACAATTCCAATTAAAGTAGACCATGATGTGACTCTCATTGCGGAGTATTTTGTGATAAGTGGTTGCGCTAAAATGGGATACCATCCCCACGCAATTGCTGCGACTAATCCAATTACATTTCCGAGCCACGCATACTCGTATGTAGCTCCTCCCGTATGCCCTGTTAATAAAACGAATGCTGCACCAATAAACGCTACTATTGAACCAATTTGTACTTTCATCGAAAAACGTTCTTGTTTGTGCAATACTGCTAATATCCCTGTAAATATAGGTGACATCGCAATTAATAATGAGGCGTTCGTTGCTGAAGTATATTTTACAGATAGCATAAACATCGTTTGATACATTGTCGTTCCAACGATACCGACTGCTACTAATCGTAACCAATCTTTTCTTTCAATACGTAATGAGCGTTCCATTAAAAATGTAATAAGTAATAATACCGGTGATGCTACTAAAAATCGTAAACTATTAAATTGAATGGATGACATATATGCCACGCCATACTTTCCAATTGTATAATTTGCTCCCCATACTAATGCTACTGATACTAGGAGCCATTCCATTTGCCATCGTTTCATCCGAATCTCCCCTTCCCTATTTAGCATAGTAAAATTGGCTGGATATAACACCGTCCAATTGGCTGTTTTTTTACCCAGCCAATTTGTTATACTTAATGTATATAAGATTTGCGGAGGCGTTTGTATGGAATGGAAGCTAGATAACGACAGTAAAATCCCAATTTATCAGCAAGTAGTTGACTTTATTGAGAAACGTATTACATACGGAGAACTTCCTCCAGGAAGCTTCCTCCCTTCAGAACGGAAATTAGCTACACAGTTAAATGTAAACCGAAGTACGGTAACGACTGCTTATAATGAACTACGTGCTATGGGAATTGTAGAAAGTACGACTGGTAAAGGTACACGTGTAAGTACACATATGTGGGGCGTTTCTCCAACATTAACGCCGAATTGGAGAAATTTCGTAGAAGGTGGTACTTTCTTACCAAACTTACCGTTACTTCGCCATATTCGGGCAGAAGTACAACAAAATGAGAACATTATAGATTTCGCAAACGGAGAGCTCGGTTGTAATCTCTATCCTCACGATCAACTACAAACGATTTTACGAGAACAACCGTTAACGCAGTCATTAAGTTACGATCATCCCCAGGGGTATCTCCCGCTAAGACAAGCGGTAGTAAAATATATGAAGGAATATTTAAAAGTTGAAGCGACCGAACAATCGATTATGATTACATCCGGCGCCCAACAAGCACTTCACCTTATCGTACAATGTTTATTAAATCCAGGTGACGCAGTCGCTTTCGAAAGCCCTTCACACTGTTATTCATTACCGTTATTCCAATCGGCAGGTATTCGTATTTTTCCATTACCTGTCGATGAACACGGTATTAATCCAGACGATGTGCAAGAGTTATATAGAAAGCATCGTATTAAAATGATCTTTCTAAATCCAAATTTCCAAAACCCTACGGGAACGATGCTGCATCCAAACCGTAGAAAGAAACTGCTATCACTTTGCGCAGACTTACGAATTGCGATCGTTGAAGATGATCCGTCTAGTTTACTTACGCTAGAAAATAAACAACCTTGCCCTACTTTAAAATCGATTGATGAAAACGGAACTGTCATTTATGTTCATTCCTTATCAAAAATGATTGCGCCAGGGTTACGAGTTGGCTGGCTTGTCGCTCCGCAGACTGTCGTAGAGCGATTATCAGATGCGCGTCACCAAATGGAATTAGGAATGAGTATATTCCCGCAGTGGCTTATACAACAATTTTTCGAAACTGTACCATTTCAGTCGCATATCGTACCGTTACGAAAACAACTTGCAGAAAAAAGAGACATTATCGTTCGTGCCCTAAACGAGCAACTTCACGATAAAATCTCTTTCTCAAGCCCGACCGGTGGTATATACATATGGGGAAAATTAAACGAACCGATAAACGAAAAACAACTTATTATGCAGAGTTTAAAACAAGAAATCGCCTTTATGCCCGGTAGTATTTTCGGTGCGAAAGATGGTTATATTCGTTTATCATATGGAAAAGTGAATATTGATCAAATTGAGGAAGGTATTTCTCGTTTACGTGAGGCTATTTTGGTTTGTGGAAAATAACATTACGTAAAGTGATTTCGTTTGACAAAAGCAAAATCTACCATTATTATCAACACGAACCTATTCATAGGAGTGATAAAATGAAAATTTACGTTGATGCAGATGCTTGTCCTGTAAAAGATGTAATTATTTTAGAGGCTACGAATGCAGAAATTCCCGTTACCCTCGTTACTAGCTTTTCTCATTATTCTAATGCGGAACAACCAAAAGGTGTAGAAACAATTTATGTTGATTCCGGAGCAGATGCTGCGGATTACCGAATAATGCAATTAGCCAAAAAAGAAGATTTAATCGTAACGCAAGATTATGGTCTTGCTTCGCTAGCTTTAGCAAAAGGCTGTATCGTTCTACACCATAAAGGCTATAAGTATACGAATGAAAACATTGAACAATTGTTACAAACACGGTATTTAAGTGCAATGGTTCGAAAAAGCGGTAAGCGTACAAAGGGACCGAAACCATTTACAGCAGAAGATAAAGAGAAGTTTAGGGAACTCTTTAAAAGTGTGATTACACTTTAGAAATAAACCTTCTACTTGTAGGGAAAGCTTAGCAAAGAAAAGAAGAGAATATCCAAATGAAAATTCTCTTCTTGAGGTTTACCCGTTTAAAAAGACGGCAAATTATCTAAATTATTTTCTTTCATACCATCAGGTTCACTACGTATAATATCCCTGCCATACTTATGAAATACGTCCACATGAGCTAACTTTCCTGATTTTGCTTCATCAAGAGCAGTAATATAATCTAATTCTCTACCACTACTTGTTTTAAAAGCAATTAAATCACCTTCATCATTTTTACGAACTGCAACTATTTGTTCTGCTCCTGAATTGACTTCATGGTCTACTTCAAATTGAGCTTGCTCTTCTCCTTGATGTAAGTATTCATTATAAACTTTTTCAAAGTCTTTTTTGTCCATAAAATTCACCTCCAACACATTTTATTAGTATGGTTGGGAAGTGGTGGTTTTATGTACCTTTTTATTACCTTAACAAGACTTTACTACTCCAAATAAATCATACAGATCATACTTTTAGCCTAATACAAATTTATTTTATAAATCCTTTACTTCTTAATTTAAGCTAAATTTAAGTGTTAATATTTTCCTAACAAATTTATAATTTAATATATCGAAACAAAATTTGAAATGGAGAATAGTTAAGATGAATATAAATATTAATCGTTTAATTGATATTTGTTTAGAGTATCAGCAATCTAGATTTTATGTTACTAGAATCCCTAAAGATTTCTTATCAATTGCCCAAAAACGTTTTTCTATACCAACGGATGACCAAGTTATTGCTTTTTTAAGTTGTAATTTATTTGGATCAGGAAAGTATGGTGTTTACTTTACGAGTTCGGGTTTATACTGGAAAAATTGGTTATTAGGTAAAGGATGTTTGAAATGGGATCAATTAATTGAAGTGCAACAAATTGAAATTGATAAAGATGGTTTCTTATCTTTTGATGCACAAAAAAGCTTCAATATTAACGGGAGTGATTATCCCCCATTGTTATTTAAAGAATTACTTATAGCTCTTACGAATTCATTCCAAAATTCTAAACAACATGATATACATCCAGTTATAAAAATCAATGAGATAAAATCAATTTGCTCATTATTTGAAACGTACAATGAATTATTAGAACCTGATAACGGATTATTTGTAGACACTCATATTTCAGACAAAAAGTTAAAAGCAATTGAGGCACGATTTATCGTTCCAATAGAAGAACAAATCATTGCTTTTTTAGATACATCTGTCCTTGGGAATATGGGGAAAGGATCTGATGGAGTATTAATTTGTGAATCAGGTATATATTTTAGAGAAACCTTTGTACACTTATATTTCCCATGGCATGTCTTTAAAAATATTCCTATTACTTTAACTTCAGATGAATTTGAAATTGGGAAAGGAAATATATTTCATCTTCAACATGCTAGAATGTCTAGTCAAGATATTTTATTATTCATCAAGAATTTAAAACAGTATGTGAATAGTTTATATGAAGAACATCCAGAATTACATATTTAATACATTTTTTATTACATATAAGCTTGTGTATGGTTACGTCTAAAATTTCAATTCAATTACAAAAACGATCATTTTTGTAGGGAACCCACAGAAATGATCGTTTAAAAAATCTTATTCTTTATTTATATGCTCTTTTATGATGGAATCGGGTGAAGAAGCACACGTTCTAATTCGATAGCCTTTTTTAATATCTATGCCGTTTCTTCAAAATTTCCAATATAGCATCTGTGTGAAAAACGTACTCCACTCTTCTTTAGTTAAAAGTTTTTGGTTCTGTAACGACCTGATAGATGTTACTAATAAAACTTACACTAGAAATTTAAATATTCTTTTGAGTATTTTCAAATGAAAACATAGTACCCTCACTATTTGATTGTAAAGTGTATTTTATATCGAACATCTTTGATATATCTTCAATATTTTTCAAACCAAGTCCTGTACCTTTACTATTTATATCAAACCCAATCCCATTATCTCTAAAGGAAACAATATCTTCATCTAAAATAATTTTGAGTTTTTTAGCTTTTGAATGTTTAAGGACATTTTGAAAAATATTATCAAATAACCTTTGAATCCATAACTCATTACTATTCCATATCAACTCTTTATCTTGTGGATTATATACTAATTCAATTTTATGAATGCTATACAAATAGCTCCATTTTTTAATCATATTTTCTATTAAATTATGTATATTAACTTCATCATTCACAATATAAGTATTCTCTAAGGTCTCTGTAGATTGAATATTAAATTCGTTAGTTAAATCACTTATATATTGTATCTGCTCATACATTGATTCAAGTACTGGTGCTTGTTCCTTGTACTCACCTTCTAAATAATATAATTGTAATCTGACCGCTGTTAAGGGTGTATTAATATCATGCCGTAATTTATTTAATAGTTCCTTTTTTATTTGTTCCTGTTGTTGTAGTTCTAATTCTCGATAAGTTGTTCTTTCTATAAGCAAGTTCACTGATTTAATCAGCTCTCCCATTTCATCATCGCTTTTAACATTTATTATATTAGGGATTTTTTTATCACTAGCTAAATCTCGAATCGTTTGATTTAATACATTAATTTTATCTAATACTGTGTTAATCGATTTTGAAAATACAAAAGCTAATATTAATAGTGATAATAAAAATATGATTAACATCGTAGGATATGCATAGGATTCATGAAAAGGAATGTTTTTGTTTTTAGTTTTAAAGACAACATTATAAATAACTGATACTAAGATACTAATTGACAACAATAACAGTGGTACACTAATAATAGCGGAGAATAATAGTAACTGATATTTTTTCTTTAAGTTCATTTCTTCATATAGGTATTTAATCTATACCCTTCTCCATATATGTTCTGAATAATATCACCTGTTTTATCATCAATTTTGGTTCTAATTTTCTTTATATGTACGTTCATGATATTTTGATTTCTATCTTCGAGTTGCCATAGGTAATCATAGAAGTGTTCTTTAGATAAAATTCTATCTCTATTTTCATATAAATAGAAGAATATTTTTCGTTCAATTGCTGTAAAAGCAACTTCATTACGCAAATCATTAATAAAAACTCTTTTATATTCTGCATCTATAAATAAATGGTTAATTTGCGTGAACGTACCATATTGATTATCTAACATTTTCTGAATCCTTAACAACAACTCTCTAGGATCAAAAGGTTTTATCATGTATTCTTCTCCAATGGTCAAACCTTTTAGTTTACTATCCATATCATTCCTAGCTGATAGAAATATAATTGGAATATTTAATCCTAGATTTTTTATTTTCTTTGTAATTTGATAACCATCTTCGCCTGGTAACATAACATCCATTATGACTAAATCTATTACATGAATTATATCAAGAACTTTCCTTCCCTCTTTCTCCCAACACACATTATACTTCTCACGCTGTAAAATTTTTTGTAATAAATCTCCTATAATCAAATCGTCTTCAACAATTAATATGTTATATACTTTCATTATGTAGACCTTTCATCGCTAAAATAACAATTGCTTAGTTCTTCACTACTTTATTCTTAATAAAATCCATAGCAATTTTGTATATTTCATCAGGAGCATATAAATAAATACTATGTGTACCTTCAATTATTTTCACATCAGCTATTAATAACTTGCTAGCAAACTCCTTATAATCTTCGTTTTTTTGCTTTGTATACTTCGAATCTTTATATTGCCTAGCAATCGCATCTATAAATAACATAGGTGTTTCTTTTGGGATCGATAAAGAGTTTGATTTTTTACCGTTATTGTAGCTTTGTAAAAGTTCTTGCTTCATATCATCATTAAAAGCCCTCTTATACGTAAGCGCTTTATAAATATCTTTTTCTTGTTCGTTTAAAAAGGATTGACGAATGACTTCGGGATTATAAGTAATAGAGGGAGCTAATCTCTGAAAACCAATTTTCGTTAAAATATTCATCCCTTTTATTTTTAATGAATCAACCATACCTATTTTATTAGTCACGTACTGTTTAGGTAAACCAATATCTAACGCAATAATCCCTTTTACTTCACTTGGATATTTTTGTGCCCAATAAATAGCCTCTAAACCCGATAGAGAGTGTGGTACTAAAATGTAAGGTGGTTTATTTCCACTTCGAATAAGCGCTTCTCTCGTTTGTTCTAATATCGTATCAATATCTCTATCATCTTGAAAAACATCACTGTATCCATAACCAGCTCTCTCAATTACAGAAATCTTGTTTTCTTTCGAAAATTCACTATATAAGCCTTTCAATTCATAAACAGGAGCGGCAATTCCAGATCCGGCCATAAATACAAACGTATCCTCCCCGCTCCCCTCATTATAAACATTCACTTTTTTATTATCGAAATTAACAAGTTCGCCTTCATTGTTCATTAATTTCGATTCCATTTTTAATTGATAGTTATGATATATAAATACAGCGCCTGTTCCAAAGAAAATCATACTAACACACATTAAAAATATTATTTTCACTGACTTTAATAATTTTTTCATTTGACACCCCTTTCAAACTATATTGAAAGGGTACAATATAAAAATAAATTTCTAATAAATTTTCAAAATTAATATCTATTCATTGTTTCTAAGGATGGACCATTTTTAATACCTACGCAAACCCTTCAAAGTCTCCAATATATCATCTGTAAAGGCTGTACTACCTTCTGCCTCTAAAACTCTAAAATAAAAACTTCTTAAGAAAGTTCTAATATTTTGTACTAAAATAGCATGCTGCGGATGTCGGATATCTTCAACAGTTGCTATACTATGTAGCCAATTGCTCCACTCTTCTTCAGTTAAAATATTTTGGTGACGTAACGACATAATTGGCGCTACTAATCTTTCATCCTCAAAGTGGATGTATACGTAGCCATGTAAGCGAACCTTCTGACGAACGGCAGCTAGTATTGCATATGAAAACTCACGATTTTGTATTGTACGTGCTAACGCATCGAGTGCATCCGCGGCATGTGCAGTAGAATGTGCCCAGCCTTTTCCTTCTACGTAACCTCTTACATCTTCTTCTAAATAGACATATTCCAGCACTTGTTCTGCTACACTGTACAGTTGTTCTTCAGATAACAACGGCTCTCTTTCATGAACAGATAAAATAAGCGGCGGAATTAATACGGAGAACGCACGTTTAAATACAGAGTCTGTTCCCTTTTCACCAATTTTATAAAATAAGTAATCGGGACTAATTGCTTGTAACATTAATCCTCGTAATTCTTTTTGTCTAAACACATCATTTGTAATCCATTTGTGAAGCGTACTATAAATTAAATCATCACGTAATTCAGCATCAGGTGACCCGATATAATCTAGCATCCACTGCGCATATGGATATGCGTCTACGTCTTCTGGTACAGCATAGTTATTATTTTTAATTTGTTGTAATTCTTCTTTTAGTTCTAGTACTTCTGTCATTATATTTCCTGTCCCCTTTTTACGTTTTTTAACTTATTTTCGCCTTATCCCCTGTAATTGCCTATCCTTATATGAACTTGATTCAATTATATATAATTTATCCTGATAAATAAAAGGAAATACTTTAGAACATCGCAGTCTCTCACTTTATTTACATGCATTTCATGTAAGTTTAAGTTATAAAATAAAGGATGTTTTTTCTTTTGTATTCAAACATAGTTACAATCAAAATTAAATTATTTTAGAACTTGTCTAATAAACTCAGTTTTAGCTTTTGTGTATCCTTCTCTATCTTGGTTATATCTTTTAGCTAAATCTTGTTTCAGATTTGAATAATCATAAACTAATTGTGGATTTTCTCGTAAGCGGTTACGAAATAAAAGTTGTTGCTCCCATCGTTCAGTTCCTTTAACCATCAAATGCAGATGAGCTACACGCCTATTATTCTTAACTTTCACAAAGAACCTTCTCCAAGATCTTTCATCTAATTCCGGGCCTACATAATGCCAATCATATATAGCCAATTTTGCTGAAATATCGAGCACTTTATCAAATGAGTCTGTTTCAGCCATTAGATCAATGATAGGTTTTGCGGGTAAACCAGGTATGGATGTACTGCCTATATGTATTACTTTGCTAATACCGAGAGAAGTAAGCAGTTCATAAAGTTGCTGTTCTTCATATCGGCCTTTATCTTGCCAATCAGGATTTGCATTAACTATCTCTACTGACTCATTCGCCCATACAGGCCAATCGTTCGGATTATCTTTTTTATCCACCCAACGCATCCCCTTTCACGAACTTTTTGCTATATAAACGATTTTAAATTCCTTTAAATACAACTAACGGATCATCAAATTTACTATTTTCAAATAAAACATCCGCACACTCTTTCGGATTATGCTCATCTATATACATCTTACAAGCCGCATGATACCTATTCAAAAATATCTTCTCAGCTTTTTCATAACTTCCAAAAGCCTCAGTCTCGCGCTTTGCACCACGTTTTTTCGCAATCTCAAAATCTGTATCTACGAAAATTTTATAGTCAAATAGATACTCAATTTCTTTTTTCAATAAAAATGTTCCATCTACTATTAGCACCATATTTGGCGGCGCCACTAGCGGCTTATTATGTACAGGGATATCCGTTATTAAGTTATGAGAAATCGTTTCATACTGTAAATTCCCGCTAGGTCCTAAAGGCTTTAATAATCTTTCTTTGAAAGCTGTATAATCGTGTGCATCTTCGTAATACCCTCTTGCTGATTCTTTACCTTGTGTATAGCGAATTGCTCTCGGGTTATGAAAATCATCAATGCTTGCACGTGTTACTGGTACTCCGCACTGTTTCAATTCCTCCGCTAGTTCATTTGCAAATGTTGTCTTTCCTGAGGCTGTAATACCACTCACTCCAACTCTTATTGGATGAATTAAGTTTAACGTTAAAATATGATCAGCAATTTCTTTCATGTATTGTTTTCGGAGCATGACATTCCCTCCTGCATACTGTTTACATAATATAATTGCAGTAAATTAAATTCGTCGCTATTTGTTGGTAAATCGATATATTGAAAAAATCGTTGATATATTTTTATTAAGTTACATTTTCCTTACTTCCCCTTAAACCCTCGATACAAAGCAGTTCGTAACTCCTGCTTGTATTCCTCGATTTCTGGCATATCGAGTTCTTCCGCTAATCGAATTGCTAATTCAATATCATACGGTACACGTACGAGTTGAATAGAAAAACTCGCTGCTTCTTTTTCATTGTAAGTTCCTTCAAAAATCAAATAAGAAGCTTGTGTAATTTCAAGAGGATTTCCTACGCTACCAGCATTACATAACGTTTTCCCTCTAAAATTTTGCACATACGCCTGGTGAACGTCACCGTAGCAAACGACATCTGGTTTTCTTTCCCCTTCTATATTCTCTGTGAGCTCACTATTTTCGAACATACTAATACGCTCTTCTCTTGTTGCATGTGGTTGAATTCTTTCATATAAACTTCTTGGTGAAGCGTGGAACATACGAATGAGTTTGCCGCTCATAAAAAATTCGATTGAAAATGGTAAGCTTCTTAAATACTCATTTTGTTCTTCTGACAATTGTTTTTGATGCCATTTTAACGATTCAAATTCAGTCGGTTTTGTAATGAAATCATCCCAGTTCCCCATAACAACTCCTTCACACTCTTTACGAATGATTTCAATCACTTCGCTAGAATGAGGTCCTTTTCCGACTAGATCTCCAAGACAAATAATGCGTTCGATTCCTCTTACTTTAATATCTTGCAGTACAGATTCTAATGCCGGGATATTACCGTGAATATCTGAAATTACTGCTATTTTATCCATATGAACCTCTCCATTACTTATAGTTTATTATATCCGCATGTTGTGATTGATACCATTTTGGAATATAGGATGAAAAATGATTATGATCTTCTAAAATTCCGTTCAATCTTCCCTTCATATCATCTACTAAATGCGGTGTGCTTCGGTTTGTCCATACGATATCCGCTGGGAATGTCATTGCTGCATATAATGAATACAGTTTCCAAAAATGAAGTGAAGGTTCACCTCCGCAATAACCGTGAACTTGACCAACCGCAAATGGTTTGCTTATTCTTGTAGTAAAAATCGCTACGTTATAAAAATCGTGTATTGGATCGCCAAAATCATATCCACTAAAATCGATAACGATAAACTCCTTATTGTGAATCATACTATTTGCTGGGTGGTAATCATCGTGTAAAAATGTGATAGGACGATTTTTCAATAAGTCTTTATGATCCTCTACAAAGGTTGATACTGGCTTCATATCGAGAAAGTCTACCTTAAAGTCTGCTAATGCTTTCAAGTATCTCTCATACTTGTTCCACCGAAACGTTTCCCACGAATCAATGACATTCTCTTTTTCTATTGCATGGATTCTCTTTAAAACTTCTCCAGCTCTTTTCCCCGCAGCATACTGCTCTTTCACCGATAACTTACCTAAACTCTCTTCTCCATTTACACCGTTAATCCATTCAAATATTTGAACGCATTTATTTAATTCTTCGAGTCTTATGAAATAAATTAATTTTGGCGTCGGGATATGTAATGACTCCAACTGTTTCATATACGTATATTCTTCTTGTTTTCGTTCAAAATTAGCAGAATCACACACTTTGACAAAATACGTTTCTCGATTCTCTAATTCAACTTTATATTTCTCTTCATGTGAAAAACCTTTCGAAATAGCTGTACACTTTACAATACGAGGCCATTCTAGTTTTCTCTCTATCGCTCTAAGCATTTCTTCCACATCGTTCACCTCTATCAATATATGTACAAACTACCTAGCACTTCACGCTTTCGTTTATTTTCTCCTTTAAATTCCACTGCAAATGGATATTCGCCCTGGTTCTTCAGGCGATCTTGCACTAGACCTTCCCCAATTGGTTCACAAAACTGCACATGAATATCTCCAAATGATACGCTTTGACACTCAGCATTCCACTTTACATTTTTTGTGACCGAGTTTGCTGTAAGCCCCATTACTTCTTTCCATTTCCGCACTGTTTCTCGAACATTTTTCACCGCATAATGAATCGTTTCAATTTGTTGTACTTTGTTTTTATGTTCAGTGATTGTTCCTATGTTACGTAAATCGTTTCTTCTTTCTTCATCCGTTTCATTCCACTGTATAAAGAAAGGTAATTTCGGTCCACTTTCTTCCTGCTTTACAAATAACATTTTCCATTCTAAAAGACGGCCATCTTTTCTCACACGTTTCCCTTCGAATGGTCCAATCGTTTGTAAGCCATGTTTGCTTAAATTCACTGCTAGTTCTTCAATTTCATTTGTTCGAATTGCGATTTGTAACATCCCTTCTCCATTTTGCAATTTAACAACCGTTTCCTGCACTAATGGATTTTCTGCTTCCTTCGCTTTTTCTTCATGCTGAACTGCTAAAAATTCTATATATGATAAATCAAAATAACATAAACTATTCCAAGTACCCCAAGTAATATGCTCTCCGCCTAGTGCAGTATGAAATCCAAGCTCCTGCATTTGTTTTGCCGCTTCCTCTGGTGTACCATGCACTGCGTGAACAAGATGATCAAATGCTAACATATTCTTTCTCCCCTTTCTCTCCATCCTTTTATTGTATATTTTATTTTTCTTTCATTCAATTCAAAAACTTTAAAACCTAGTTGATTTATATGATTAATATGTATTATAATAAAACAAATTTAATTATTGCTGATTGGAAAAACCAAAGGCACTTTTCTCATACGGGAAAAGTGTCTTTTTCATTTATTATTACAGGGGGATTATTTATGCAGAAATTAATTGTCTTTGCTATTATCGGATTTTTCGCTCAATTGATAGATGGAGCACTTGGAATGGCGTACGGGGTAACATCTACCTCATTATTATTAATGTTTGGTATTGCACCAGCCGTTGCATCTGCATCAGTTCATTTAGCTGAAGTCGTTACAACCGCCGCTTCTGGTGCATCTCACATCAAATTTGGAAACGTTGATAAATATACAGTTTCTAGGCTTACATTACCAGGAGCAATTGGCGCATTTATTGGGGCATGTTTTTTAAGCAACTTACCTGGTGATGTAATTAAACCATACATTTCCATATTTTTATTTACTTTAGGGGTTTATATTTTATTACGATTCCTCATTCAAAAACAAATTGTTGCTTCAAATAAACGTATGTCTGCAAAACAACTTGTACCACTTGGCTTATTCGCTGGATTCGTCGATTCAACTGGTGGTGGTGGCTGGGGGCCGATTACGACACCTGTTCTTCTTGCAAGAGGAAATGAAGCTAGAAAAGTTATTGGATCTGTAGATACGAGTGAATTTCCTGTTTCACTCGCTGCAACGATTGGCTTTTTCATTTCACTTGGCTGGGAACAAGTAAGCTGGGTTTGGGTATTTTCTCTCATGCTTGGTGGTATTGTCGCTGCACCAATCGCCGCATGGCTAGTACGCATCGTTCCTTCTCATTTACTTGGCGTACTAGTTGGCGGCCTTATTATCTTTACAAACATTCGTACACTGCTTACTACATTTAAAGTGGATCCAACCATTATTTCACTTTCTTACGTGGCAGTTGGTCTTGTCGTTATTATTTCTATTTTCATTGCTGTTCGCAATCATTCCAAGCGTTCTAACGCATCGACAACCGGATATCCGAATGATCAAAAACAAATGCTACCATAACGATAAAAATACCGCCCGATATACTTCGAGCGGTATTTTTTATTTTTCTATTTTCCAATTGACCATCGTTTCAGTACTATTTACTCTTTTCATATGTAATTTCTCTAATACACGAATGGAGCTATAGTTATCAAGGAGTGTCTCTGCTATAATCGTTTCCACTTCCCCTGTTTGAAAAGCCCATTTCATTAATTCACTAACTGCTTCTGTTGCATACCCTTTATTCCAATATTTCTCAATAAATCCGTAACCTATTTCTACCGTATGATCCTCGTTCGGTTTCCCTTTAAATCCTATATCACCTAGAACTACGTCATCCTCTTCTCGAATAACATACCACGGTCCCCACGGTAATGAAGCCGCATCTCGTTTCACATTTTCTATATATCCTACAATATGCGGACCACTATTGTATCCTTGATTATCCGCAATTTGAATCCATTCTTCTGTACACGGTACTATATGTAATCTTTCCGTTTCTAATTTCATAATGATATCCCCTTTTCAATTAAACAATACCTCAATTTTATCAGAAATAAAAAGAATATTCATTCTATTTATCGGATTTATACTTATTATTTGAAACGAATTTAAGGAATAATCCCCTTCTGATAGTTATGTCGAATTATATTTTCTGAATTTTCTTTTAATTTTAAAGGGTTTTTCATTATTTTTTGCGAAACATTTGTATAACAATTTTTTCTTTGCTTATTGCTACATAATAGTAGGTTCGGGTGGAGTTATGCAAGCGTTTCCTATACAATAACCGATATTTTTTGACTTTTCCTAACAAAATTCCTTGCAATATATTCAGAAAGTCATTACAATTGCCATATATTAAATATCTTAGCAATATATAAATCCTCATCAATCCGATGAGGTAGAGGTTGCGACTTTTAAAAGTAAAATGGACGAGACACAGAGAATGTCACTGACTCCGTTTGAAAGGAAAAGTTGCCGAAGTTTATATTTCTTCTCTGGAAATATGAGCTGGGGCTGTCTCCGAAAGGAACAGAACTGTCACGTTTACAAAATTACCGTGTAAACGTGGGGTGCTATCTTAACGGAAGGGTATGATGGGGTGGTTATTTGTGAAACGTTCCGCCTAATTACTTTGGCGGTTTTTTGTATTTTTCTCCCCCGCTCCTTCCTAACCTACAAGAAAAGGAGTGTTGAACATGAATAGCGCAACAAATCAATCTACCTCTAAAACGCAAACTACACAAGGACAAGGTGAATTAAAACGCGGATTAAAATCTCGTCACCTTACGATGATTTCTCTCGGTGGTACAATCGGTACCGGATTATTTCTTGCCAGTGGTGGTGTTATCCATTCAGCTGGTCCTGGCGGTGCATTAGTCGCATATGCCGCAATCGGAATTATGGTTTATTTTTTAATGACAAGCTTAGCAGAACTCGCAGCTTACATGCCTGTTACTGGATCTTTTAGCACTTATGCAACAAAATTTGTTGATCCATCACTTGGTTTTGCACTTGGGTGGAACTATTGGTATAACTGGGCGATTACGATCGCTGCTGAACTAGCGGCCGTAACATTAATTATGAAATTTTGGTTCCCAGATACCCCTTCTCTTATTTGGAGTGGACTTTGTTTAGCTATTATTTTTCTCTTAAACTATTTATCTGTTAAAGGTTTTGGTGAATCTGAATATTGGTTCGCACTTATTAAAGTAGTTACTATTATTATCTTTTTAATTGTCGGTTTTATGATGATTTTTGGAATTATGGGCGGCGAAGCTGTCGGTTTTAAAAACTTCACTGTTGCAGATGCACCATTTAATGGCGGCATCATGGCAATTATCGGTGTATTTATGGCTGCTGGTTTCTCATTCCAAGGAACTGAATTATTAGGAGTGGCTGCTGGTGAAACTGCTGATCCAGAACGCAATATTCCGAAAGCAATTCGTTCTATCTTTTGGCGCATTATATTATTCTACATTTTAGCAATTCTTGTTATCGGTTTATTAATTCCTTATACGACTGATAGCCTTGCAGCAAGTGATGTTACAGTAAGTCCATTTACACTAGTATTTGAAAAAGCGGGCGTGGCCTTCGCTGCTTCTGTTATGAACGCTGTTATTTTAACTGCAGTTCTATCTGCTGGTAACTCTGGAATGTACGCATCAACTCGTATGCTTTGGGATTTAGCTCGTCAAGGAAAAGCACCAAAGTTCTTAGGCAAATTAGATAGCCGCGGTGTACCTGTTAACGCATTAATCGCAACATCAGTAGTTGGTAGCGTCGCTTTCATCGCTTCTTTATACGGTGACGGTGTTGTATACATTTGGTTATTAAATGCTTCTGGAATGTCAGGGTTTATTGCTTGGGTAGGAATCGCTATTAGTCATTACCGTTTCCGAAAAGCCTATGTTGCACAAGGAAAAGATTTAAAAGATTTACCGTATAGAGCAAAATGGTTCCCGTTCGGTCCAATCTTTGCATTTACACTTTGTGTTATCGTTATTTTAGGACAAAACTACGGCGCATTTATGGGAGCATCTATCGATTGGAACGGTGTACTCGTTTCTTACATCGGTTTACCACTCTTCTTAGTACTATGGTTAGGATATAAATTTACTAAGAAAACGAAAGTAATTCCACTTGATAAATGTGAACTAAAATAGAGGATAGCAAAACGAGCAAACAAATTTGTTTGCTCGTTTTTTTATTACAATCCCATTTACTTCCCTATTTCTTATCTTTTTGCAATAATAAAGTAAATACACTTAAAGGTTGGGATCACATGAACATTCGTATTACTGATGAAGTAAAAGCTGCTATACATAGATTAGAACGTGAAGACAAAAAGATTATTCGCATTAGAGGGACAATGACAAACTCTTGTAACATTTTCGTTGATGTCGATTTAATTTGGGATACATATCATGCAGATGATGTTGTATATGAAGATGCGGATCTTATCGTACAAATGGATTCATTCACGATAGATTACACTGGTGATACTGTGAAACTTGATTATAAGACGACAGGTTTTAGTATTACGACGCCTAGTGAGACTTTGGTGTATGGATTGTCGATTAAAAAATAAACATTGTTTTTATCCGACCAATGGGGTGAAAAAATGGGCAAATATGTTCCACTAAAATTTTTATTCAACGAAGAATTAGCAGAAAAAATGGCTGATTCTATTTGTAAACACGATCCTAATTTCTCTAAAAGAAACTTTGTATCTTCCGTAACATGTAAAGTTGAAAATTTAGAGTTAAAGCAACGTATTGAAGTAATAGCAGATGAATTACACAATGCATTACAAAAAGATTTTAATGAAGCAATACATATACTATTAAAAACATTGGGACCAGAAAATACAACAGAAGTAGGCACATTTACAAACGGATATATGTACATGCCTATCGCAAAATACGTTGAAAAATATGGGCTTAACGATTTTGAATCCTCTTTCAACGCAATGTATGAAATAACAAAAAGGAATACTGCTGAATATGCCATTCGGCCTTTTCTTGAAAAATATCATGAAGACACACTAGACATATTACAACAGTGGATTCATGACGAAAACAGCCACATTAGGAGATTAGTTTCAGAAGGTACTAGACCAAGACTTCCTTGGGCTAAAAAAATAGGAGCTCTGAAAGGTGACTTTAGAAATAATTTAAAGCTACTTGAGCTATTAATGAATGACCCTTCTAAATATGTCCAAAAATCAGTAGCCAATCATATTAACGATATTACAAAAGAAGATAAAGAACTCGTTTTTCAATGGTTAGAACAATTACGCGATAACAAACTTCCTGTTAACCCTTGGATTATAAAACATGGGTTAAGAACGGTGATAAAAAATGGTACTTTACCAAGATATTTTTCTTTTTAAGTATTTTAAACAAAAACGCTTATGCTTCAAAGATGAAGTATAAGCGTTTTTTCTCTTTAAAACATTAGCCCTGTCTTAAAATATTTTGAAACATTTCTGGCTTACTTTGTTCAAAGCTCTCTATTAATTCTTTTCCAAATATCGTTATACTCTTCTCCCAAGGATGGCCTAAATACCCCCACTTATAGTCCTTTTGAATAAAGAAATTGTAATCTCCATTTGGAAAAATCGGGATTGTCCACTCATCAAATTCATTTCTTTCAAACTCTATGTGTGGATTCACCCAATAACATTCATGTTGCCAATCAAGTACCATAATATATTCATTCGCTGCTGTATTTTCTTTAAAAACTAGTAATGCTTTTTCTTCCAAATCATCATATACATTTAAATATATCGATTCTCCAAAGTAATGAGAAATATCATATGTAACAAAAGGACTTGGCACTTTAAATGATGGGAATATAGAAATACTTGGTGAAAACTCAAAATCACTATATACCCTATCCCATATTTGATCGCTCTCTTTGTCTGTAAACTTCATCCAATTTTTCATTAAACAACTGCCTTCCCTTATAATTTCAAAGGATTTTCATTCGGCTATCCCGAATATATAAATAATCATTCTCGCGAGGAGCGCATTTACTATGAATCTATTTGAACACGAAACGTAAAACCCCTTCATTTTAATAAGAGGTCCTCCATTTCTCTTTTCTTACTATAACATTCATTAACGAAATAGGAGGATATTATATGAAACGCGATCCATTATTTTCAACTTTTTTAGAAAGTGCAAAGACAAACTTTAGTGGCTGGGACTTTTCTTTCATTTCAGAAACTGGCCGTTTGAATAGCGAGCTTTTATCATGGTCGTACGGTAGCACAGCTTTCCAGCTTATGCAGCGTGCAGAATCAATGTTAGATATGGGGACTGGCGGCGGAGAGTTATTATCTATGTTACAACCGTTCCCGTCAACTATTTATATTTATGCTACTGAGGGCTACGCACCAAATATACCAATTGCTCGAAAGAAATTAGAACCTTTAGGAGTTACAATCGTAGAAGTTACTGATGATACAGCTTTACCATTTCAAGATAGTCAGTTTGATTTAATTGTCAATCAACATGAGTCATATGCTGCTTCCGAAGTAAAAAGAATTCTTTCTCCAAATGGTATATTCCTTACTCAACAAGTCGGTGGCCTTGATTGTGCGGAACTTAATGAGCAGTTTGGCACACCTCTGAATAGCGAATTTTCAAGTTGGTCACTCAATACGGCATGTAATGAACTAAAGGAGAATGGGTTTACTATTTTAGAGGCGAAGGAAGAGTTCCCTCTTCAGCGTTTTTATGATGTCGGTGCTGTTGTCTATTACTTAAACGCAATTCCGTGGCAAATTCCTGATTTTACAGTAGATAGTTATACCGAGGAATTGTATCGCATACATGAAATCATCTTACAAAAAGGATATTTTGATGTGAAGCAACACCGTTTTATTATAAAAGCGAATTATGAAGAGTAAGATTTGAATTAGCATTCCTTGTAAAAAGCCAAATTCCCATAAAGAATTTGGCTTTCTCTTCGTATTTTAACGTTTCTTCTCTTATTGAGAAACAAGATATCTTTCATATCGTCTTTTCGTATCATCTTCTATCAAAAGTGTAGCTTTGTAATCAATAATATTCCGGTTATCATATGTGAATGTATGCTCTAAATTGTTTTCTTCTTTTAATACTCTTGGTAAATATCTTTGCAAATTGCTAACTACACCTCTATTATCACCATCTAATATCCAATCATTTGACTTCCATTCTAATATACCTTCATCAGTGCTTACTGGCGTATCAATATGTACTCCATCTGGTAAATCAGCGAGGAATACATACATTCCCTTTATACGTTACACTTGGAAGCTCTATTCCCGTTTCCTCAAGCGTTTCTCTAATGACTCCTTCGTATGGCGTTTCATACTCTTCTATTTTCCCTCCAACACCATTCCACATTCCCATTGTCGGCTTCTTGTTTCTATTTAATAGCAGTATATTATCTCCTTTTCTAATGAAGCAAATTGTGTACTTATACATACGATCATTTCCTTTCATTTACCTCTTCTTTTGTAAGCAATTCATTTTCCACATGTGTTATTTGGCTTATTTTCACGTGAAAACACTCGCCTTATAATCCCTTACCACATAATATATAGTACAACTTTCATACGTAAACTCTTTACGTATGAAAGAATCCTTTTTAGAAAGGAGAATTCAAAATCGATAACATTAGTAGCGAATTTCTAAAACAATATTACGACAGCAACGTTTGGTTACATGGTACACACTGGTTCGGGGTTCCAATCTGCAAACTTCCTTCTGATCTCTTTTTGTATCAAGAAATATTATACGAATTAAAGCCTGATTTAATTATTGAATGCGGAACTTTTTACGGTGGTAGTGCACTGTATTTAGCTTCTATGTTAGATTTAATTGGAAAAGGTCACGTACTTACTATCGATATAACTCCGCAACCAAATCGGCCATCCCATAATCGAATTACGTATTTAACAGCTTCATCTGTTTCTGTACAGGCCGTCCAATCAATATTAAGTATGCGCAAACCTGATGATGTGATTTTAGTTATTTTAGATTCTGATCATAGTAAAGAACATGTATCGAAAGAACTCTTACTTTATAAATCTATTGTAACCACTGGCAGTTACATTATTGTAGAAGATACAAGTATTAACGGAAATCCTCTCCTTCCTGATTGGGGCCCTGGCCCAATGGAAGCTGTAGAAGAGTTTTTAACTAAAAATAGCAATTTCATAATCGATGAATCTAAACATAAGTTTTTCATATCTTTTAATCCAAAAGGTTTTTTAAAGAAGATACAGTGAAACTTTAATAAGTGGGGTTTTGTGAATCCCCACTTATTTTATAATTTTCATTTTTGAAAAAGGATAGTACACAAATTCCACTTTTCCTATTATATTATCTTCTTCAATATAACCTAAACCATTTCGACTATCCTTACTTTGTTCACGATTGTCTCCCATTACAAATAACTTATTTGGCGGAATCTTTGTCTTTTGAAAATTGTAAAACACTTGTGTATTGTTATATAAATCTTTATTTATATAAGGTTCATCTTGCTTTTTGTCATTTACGTATACAGTTCCATTCGTTATGTTAATTATGTCACCAGGAAGTCCTATTACGCGTTTCACATAGTATTTCGACTCATCCTCTTCCTTAATAATGACGATTTCTCCGTGCTGTAAGCTAGAAAAATGTACAGCCGCTTTATTTACAAATACGTAGTCTTCTTCATGTAAAGTCGGCTGCATCGATTTTCCTTCCACCTTACATAAAGTAAAAGACTGGTACGTTACTACCATGACAAATATAAATAGTATGTATTTTCCCCAACCTCTCTTAATCTCCTCTTTCATATCTATTCCCACCTTATCAAAACACTTTTCAATTCAAAAATATATCACTGCACCTGTTCATTTGCGCAGTGATATATTTTTGAATTTTATTTTACTGTGCCGTACTCGGCTGTTGTGCTACTGGGACTAGACTTACACCCGATCGCTGCGCTTTTAAATCAAAATACGCATCCAAAATCTCTTTACCAATTGTAGAATTAATACCTGATTTATCATTATTCACCCATGGCACAACAACAGAAAAAGCGACTTCCGGATCAGCGTCATATGGCGCATACCCGGCGAGAGTTAAATTATAACATTTTTTTCGATAGTTGTTTTCATCTCTTCCAATATCACTCTCTCCACCGTACACTGTCTCTGCTGTTCCTGTTTTTCCAGCCGGTTTATACGGTAATCCTTTAAAAGTTCCAGCACCGGTCCCATCTACCTCTTGGAAAACCCTTCTAAACCCTTCTTTCACATGATTTATATATGAAAGATCCATATCTACTCGATTTAACACGACTGGTTCCATCGATTGCATAACTTTTCCGACTTCCTCGGGTCTATTTGGTTGCTCTCTAATTTCTTGTACAATTTGTGGTTTCATTCGGTAACCGCCATTTGCAATCGTTGAAATATATTGAGCAAGCTGCAGTGGCGTATATGTATCATATTGTCCAATCGCATAATCGAGTAAAAAACCAGGTTTATTATCGGTTCTACCCATTTGACCAATCGATTCATTTGGCAAATCAATACCAGTTGACACACCTAAACCAAATTGTCTAAAGTAATAGCGCATTTTATTGAATGTTTCTTGTTTAATATCTAACGGGTTGTTTGGTACATAATCAATACCTGCCATTTTTAAAGCTGTATTGAACATATATACGTTTGATGAAACTTGCAAAGCTCTTAAATCATCAATATCTCCAAAGTCTTTCCAAGATTTCTTCGGCTTCGAACTTCCTTTAAAGTACATTGGCGCATCAAAGAAATGCGTAAATGGCTTAATCGCTCCTGCTTGATATCCAGCTAATACCGTAGCTCCTTTCACCGTCGATCCTAACTCATACGAGCTTATCATCGTTCCTAAAGCGTAGTCTTCTATTTGCATCCCGCCGTCTTTATTTACAATTTTCTTTCCTGCTAATGATAGAATTTGACCATTTTTCGGATTCATCATAACGACGAATGCGCGATCCATCATCGGTTCAGAAGAATGGAATGCCCTTAAATTCCTTTCAAGACTTTCCTCCACCTTTTTCTGCAAATCCATATCAACTGTTAACATTAAATTATTTCCACTTTTTCCTTGTGTCACTTTTTCAGTCCGAATAATATTTCCAGCTCTATCAGTAATATTTTTAGACTGTTCTTTCGTTCCATGTAACACATCTTCGTATTGTTTTTCGATGTAACTCTTACCAATACGATCATTTCGGTTATAATCTCGTACTAAATAATAGTCTAATTGTTCCCTTGGTAATCCTTCATTCTCAGTAGAAACACTACCAAGTACCGAACGTAGTATTTTGTCATTTGGATATTCGCGCTCCCAATCCACAGTCGTATCTACGCCTGGTAAAATCGATAATCTTTCACTCACTACTGCATATTCATTTTGACTTACATCTTTTTTGACGATTTGTGGCGTCATTTTATATCCTGCATTCATTTTGCTTTTAATTGCTAGTACTTCTATATCCTCTTTCGAAAGCTCATTTAGTTCTTCTTGTGTAATTCTTTCTCGCCTCAACTCTTCTACTTTCTTATCTAAGTCTTTCCCTTCTATTTCCTGCTTCCTAAATTTACTCTCATCTTCTTTCGTGACTTTTGTTGCTGCACGTTTTTCGTTTAACTGCATCCAAAAATCTTTTTTATCTGTCTCTGTTAACTTGTCCATATCTTCTTGTGGCATTTCAATTAGTTTTGCTAAATTTCTTGCCACTATTAAAACTTCTTTTGAGTCCACTCCTTTCATTTTCGTATATGTAACAGTTCGTAACGGTTTATTATTTACAATAACTTTCCCTTCCCGGTCAAACATCTTCCCTCTTGGAACTGGAGTACTCACCGTTACATCTTCCTTTTTATTCACTTCATTTCGATACGTTTCTCCGTCAATAATTTGTACTTTACCTAATTGAATAATAATAGCTGAAAATAAAAGAAACACGATAAAAAATAGTACATTTAACCGAAACGGAATATGAGTCTTTTTCTTTTTCGACTGTTTCGGCTTCTCCTTTTTCTGTCTCATTTTGCTCCCTCGCTTCATTCTATTAACATTTCTACGCATGAACCATTATGTATTAAATTTATTTATATGATATATATAGAATTTTATATTAGTTACAAAAGAAAGAAAAGATTTAATTTTCAGTTTTTGTATTTTACACCCTATTTATTACCATTCCCCTTAATAAGTAATAACATGAATGTTCTTCTAAAAGATAGATTGTATATAATTGGTTTTTCATACCATTCAATTTCATTTCTTTGTATACTAAAGAAATGAAAAGGGAGGAAATGAAAATGACAGATTCATTTATTATCCATACGAACACATCATATTGTTTAAATTTTATGATTTACATTCAAAATATGTATCTCAACCAAAAAGAGAAAAAAGAAAATTTAAGGTTTCCTTACATAGCAAAAAAATTAAATTTCTCCACTGACTTTGAAGTGAATTTCAAAGAATTATGGCGTACGCTTCGTAAGCAAATTACTAACGAGAAATACGACATGCAGATTTTTTACGAGGAGAGTCATATATTTTATAAGCAATTGTTTGAAGCTGATAGATCTAGTGAAGAATCATTCCAGGAATTAATACGTAGTTTTGAAGTATGGTGGACAAGCTTAGCAGGCAGATTTTCATTAGAGTATTCTGTCGCTGAGTATGGACAACAGCTTTATCATGACTTAGTTGTATACCTAAAACAAAATCAAATAGAGCCTTTGCACCAATTACATATTAGCTTACTTTATGACGATTGTGTATTCGCTAAAGAAAATATTTCTTCCTACTCTGCCATTTTACCTACTATAAACTTTTTTATAAATTATAAAGATGTGGTTACTAAAGTATCGACATGTTTTCATATGGCTTAAAAGAGCGATTATTCGCTTATAGAATTCTCATACAAAAAAACTGAGGTGATCTCTATACACCTCAGTTTCTTTACGAAAACAAAATGTTATTTAATCGAAGATAGCCCTTTGGCAAATTCACCAATCTTATTTTGAAAAACAAAATCAAAATTATATTCTTGTCCTGTTAACTCTTCATTTACTAAAATTGTTGTTGCGCCCACTTCCCTCTTTGCGATTTCCGGGAATGAAGCGACAGGCTGTACTTTTAATGACGTTCCCATTACGAGAAGTACATCTGTTTCATATAAACGTTTTATCGCATTTTGATATTGGGGTAACGTATCTCCATATAAAACAACATCTGGATTTAAAATGAAATTACACTTCCCGCAGCGCGGTACTTCATGATCAATCATATATTGTAAATCATATCCCATTTTACACTTCGGACAATGCGCTGTTTGCAGTGTTCCATGTAAATCAATTACATGTTTACTTCCACCTACTTGATGCAAACCATCAATATTTTGCGTTAATATCGTTATGTCTTTTCCTTGTTCCTCTAGCTCCGCTAAAAAGCGATGCCCACGATTTGCTTTATATTGATGAAACGTATTAATTTGAAAGATTTCTTTATAATGCTTCCAAAATTCTTTCGGACTTCGGTTATAGTATCCTCTTGATAAGTACATCTCCACATTTGCATCAGCATACAATCCATTTGCTGAACGAAAATCTGGGATACCACTTTCTGTGCTTGCTCCTGCACCTGTTAATACTGTAATTTTCTTCGCTTTTTCTAAAATTGAACGTACTTCTTCAAATTGCACAAAAATCACCTCTATGTATATTGCTATATTTATTATACCAGTTGTTTACAATAGGTGTTGTACAATTCATTTTACTTACTTCATTGCATGAATTAACCCCCAACTTTTTTGGGTGTAATTAAAGTTTCAAAGATAACTACTGTTCTATTAAAATAAAGTTATCATTTAGAAAGCAGCCAGAAGGCCGCTTTTCTTCATCGGTAGGCTTAGATAGTTATGGACTACTGGGAGCCCCTTAAGTTATACTTGTATAATATCAAAAATTAATAAGGGGTAATATTAACATTATGAAAGAAAAAAACGAACTTGTTCAAAGTATTCCTCAAACAGGATTTTTTGGGCATCCAAAAGGATTATTCTCTTTATTCTTCACTGAGTTTTGGGAAAGGTTTTCTCATTACGGAATGAGAGCTATTTTACTGTATTATATGTACTATTCGGTCGCAAAAGGTGGATTAGGAATTGATCAATCTACCGCAACCTCGATAATGGCAATTTACGGTTCCTTACTGTTCATGTCTAGTATTATCGGTGGATGGATATCGGATCGTTTATTTGGTCCAAGTAAAACCGTATTCTTTGGTGGCGTTTTAATTATGATTGGCCATCTTATTTTAGCTTTACCGGGTAGTAAAAGTGCGTTATTCATCTCTATGGTCTTCTTAGTTCTAGGAACAGGGTTGTTAAAGCCTAACATATCGAACATCGTAGGAAGTTTATACAGTGAAACAGATGCGCGTCGTGACTCAGGGTTCAGTATATTCTACATGGGTATTAACTTAGGTGCCTTACTTGCACCTTTAGTTGTCGGAACATTAGGTCAGCAATATAATTTCCACCTTGGTTTTGGAGTTGCGGCAATTGGTATGGCAATTGGGTTAGGGGTATTTGTTGGAACAAAACAGAAAAACCTTGGTCTAGTCGGTACGCAAGTACCTAATCCATTATCAGATTCGGAAAGAAAAAAGACTATTAAGTATTTCAGTGTTGGTCTGGTTGTATTAACATTGCTAGGTGTGGTTACAATTCCAACTGGGTTGTTAACTATAAATCGTTTTACATTCCTGATTAGTATCTTAGGGATTGTTATTCCAGCCTATTATTTCATTTATATGTATCGTAGTCCTAAAACAACAAAAGTAGAGCAATCTCGTCTTCTTGCGTATATACCACTCTTTATTGCAGCTACAATATTTTGGTCTATACAAGAACAAGGTGCTATTATCTTAGCGACATACGCGGATCAACGAACTCAATTACAGTTCAATGGAATTACATTGCATTCCGCTTGGTTCCAATCATTAAGTCCAATCTTTATCGTAACGCTTGCCCCGATTTTTGCATGGGTTTGGATAAAGTTAGGCAAGAAGCAGCCTTCAACGGCAAAAAAATTCGCTATTGGATTGCTATTTGCAGGTTTATCATTCTTAGTTATGATTATTCCGGCTTTAATCAACGGTACTCACTCTTTAGTGAATCCTATGTGGTTAGTCCTTAGCTTCTTTTTAATTGTAATTGGAGAAGTTTGTTTATCTCCTTCAGGGTTATCAATAACGACGAAGCTGGCTCCAGCTGCTTTCTCTTCGCAAACCATGAGCTTATGGTTCTTATCAACTGCGTCTGCGCAAGCAATAAATGCCCAAGTTGTTAAACTGTATAATCCTGCAACAGAAGCAATTTACTTTGGTGTTATTGGTGCTATCTCCATTTTAGTTAGCATCCTGCTGTTTACATTATCATCAAAAATCCAAAATTTCATGAAGGGACTTCAATAACGGTCTCTTATTGAAATGAACAAATACAAGTTTCTATGTGAAGAGTAGCCAAACGGGTTACTCTTTTTTCCTATAACCATTGCAACCTTTCTCTTTATATTCTATACTGCATCTTCATACAAATACAAAAAGAGGGCTGCATCAGCCCTCTTTAATCTACTATTATTTAATGCGTCGTACCCCCAATTCCCACAATATCCACCTCAACTTCCGTCGTTACCGCAACTGCCAATTCAATCCCTTTACTAATAGTAGAAAGTGACATACTCGGTTGACCTGGATAGTTACTAGCTTGCTCTGGTAAGAATGGAATATGAACAAATCCACCTTTTATTTTCTTATCATGTTTCTCTAGTTCATGCATGAGACCATAGAATATATGATTACAAACGAATGTACCTGCTGTTTGTGAAACAGAAGCTGGTATGCCTTCTTCTTGAAGTCTTTTTACAATTGCTTTCATCGGAATTGTAGACCAATAAGCAGCCGGTCCTTCTTCCACAACCGGTACATCTACCGGCTGATTTCCTTCATTGTCAGCAATTCTTGCATCATCGATATTAATTGCGACACGCTCTATCGTAATATCTGGTCTGCCCCCAGCTTGTCCGATACATATAATCATTTCAGGAGACAACTCTTCTATATACTCTCTTACTACTCTTATTGATTTATGAAATACGGTTGGAACTTGTTTACTAATAATCTTATACTCTCCGATTGTTTTTTCATGTAAACTTTTTGCGACTTCCCAAGCTGGGTTGATGCTTTCTCCGCCGAACGGATCAAATCCTGTTAATAATACTGTTTTCATAGCTTCACTCCCTTAGTTAGAAACGATATACAAGACCGTACATTATAAATAAACATATTGATAATGAAAATGGAAAGAGCAATTGGTACTTGCGCCTTAATGACAGCATTCTTATCTTTCAATTCTAAGAGCATTGCCGGGACAATGTTAAAGTTTGCCGCCATTGGAGTAATGAGCGTTCCGCAATATCCAGCAAACATACCTAGTGCTGCCATAATTGCTGGGTTTCCTCCGTGCATTTGCACAATTAAAGGTAAGCCGATTCCTCCAGTGATTACTGCAAATGCTGCGAATGCATTCCCCATTACGACTGTAAACAGCATCATTCCTAAACAATACGCCATAACAGCAACGAATGGATACTCTGTCGGTAACACTTGTCCGACTAAATCAGAAACGACCTGGCCAACGCCAGATTTTGCGAAAATACCGCCAAGCGCTGCTAACATTTGTGGTAAAATAACAGCCCAGCCGACAGCCTGTAGTAATCTGCTTCCTTCTTGAACAGGCGTTGTTATTTTCGCTTTTGTAATACGCATCGCTGCAACGAATGCGAGTAATGCACCTAACGCTAATGCAACTAACGTTACTTTATCAGGATCAACAAGAGAGACATTTCCCCATTTGATTTTCCCTAATGTCAGTGTACCGATAATTGTAAAAATAGGTATTAACAGTGCAGGCATAAAAATTTTATTCTTTAATTTCTCAGCATGTTTCACACGTTCTTGCACTGGTACTTCTTTCTCCTGAGATTTTGTTACTTTATTTAATGAAGCTAACACGACCATAGCGAGTACGATACAGCCAACGTAAAACGAAGGTATTACATTTCCAAATAAAAATGTAACTGCAAACAATGCCCAAAATAAGCTAGAACCAAATCGGTTTGGATGTTCACGATCAAATGCAATACGAACGGCGATAAATGCAACAATTATACCTAATACACAGTAGATTGTATCCATTGTTATGATGTTCATCTTATATAGCCTCCTTATCTTGTTTTTCTTCTGCTTTCATTGTTTTCTCTATATACTTATCAAACCTTCTAAACCTAATCCAGCTCACAATAAGGGCAGATATTGCAGTTGGAATTCCCCAAAGCGCCATATCCCATACACCGACATGCATACCTACTGAATCGAAGAACCCTTTCATTAATAAAATGGCACCAGTTGCGATGAAAATATCCTCTCCGAAAAACCAAGCTGTATTTTCCGCAGCTGCTGCGTTTGCTTTAATCTTTTCTCTCAATTTTTCAGGGAGTTTACCATATTTACCTTGTGCAGCTCCTTCTGCCATTGGCGCAACTAGCGGTCTCACTGTTTGCGCATGACCACCGATATTAAGTCCAAGTGCTGCTGATGATTCTCTTATCGTAAAATATGACATTAATACTCTTCCAGTTGTTGCTCCTTTTGATTTCGTTATAAGTGCTTCTGCTCTTTCTTTTAAACCATAACGCTCTAAAATTCCGATTACCGGTAAAGTTAATATGATTGGCATAGACATATATCTGTTTTCTATGAAAAATTTACCGAACATGCTAATCACATCATAAAAGCTTAAGCCTGAAACCATACCAGTAACAATACCCGCAACCATTACTACTAACAGTGTATTTAATCTAAATAAAAACCCAACTGCAACAAGTAGTATCCCAATTAATTTAATCATTTCCAGCACTTCCCCTCATTTATTATTTCGGTGCACTTATAGAAACACCGTTAAGTTCGAATGTTCTGTATATTTTTCCCGCAAATTGTACTGCTTTCTCTCCGTCCCCGTGTAAACATATCGTTTGCGCCTGAACTACTACTTTCTCCCCATTAACCGATTCTACATACCCTTCCTTCACCATTTGAAGTACTTGTTTTATTGCTTCATCTTCATTTTTTATAAGAGCATTTTCTTCTGTACGGCTCGTTAAAGTTCCATCCTGCTTATACGTACGATCAGCAAAAGCTTCTTGTACGAGAGTTATATTATATTTTTCTGTTGCCTTTATAAATGCCTCACTATTCGCTAATCCGTAAAGTAATAATCCAGGGTTAATATGATAAATTGCTTTTGCGATTGCATCTGCAATTTCCGAATCAGTTGCCGCCATATTATATAAGGCACCGTGCGGTTTTACATGTTGCATTTTCCCTCCGGCAGCTCTAACAAATCCTTCTAATGCGCCAATTTGATATAAAACATAATCGTACACTTCACTTGCTGAAACATGCATGTTCCTTCTTCCAAATCCAATTAAATCAGGAAATCCAGGGTGTGCCCCTATTGCTACGTTTTGCTGCAGTGCTTTTTCAACCGTTTGCCTCATAACGGACGGATCACCAGCATGAAAACCACAAGCAACGTTTATAGAGGAAACAAACGGAAGAATTTCATCATCATTCCCCATTTTATAAGCTCCAAAACTTTCTCCTAAATCACAGTTTAAATCGATTGTAGTCACGATGTTTTCCTCCTAATCTTAGCTTCGTAAAGCGATGAATTTCTTTAATAGACTCATACTTGTTTCCTGTTCTATATACAATTGTGCAGCTTCTTCCATAGTTATTTTTTCAAAAGTTACATAGTCTCCTGGTTTCAGCTGCGCTAGAAGAGGTAAATCTACTGAAATTACATTTCCAATTCTCGGATAACCACCTGTCGTTTGTCTATCCGCCATTAATATAATAGGCTGTCCACCATTCGGCACTTGAATTGTTCCGAATGTAACGGGGCTCGATAAAATTTCTATCTCTTCAGCTCTATTTAAAACCTCCCCGTCAAGCCTATATCCCATTCGATCAGCATAATTGGATACTTTATACTCTTTCGAAAAAAACGACTTTATACTTTCTTCTGTAAATTGATCATATTCAAAGTCTGTAATGACGCGAAGTATAGGATGCTTCTTATATTTTGGTAAAGCATCGTTACAAATTGCCCACTTCGTTTTTATACGCGCTTCTTCTTGTAGGTTTTGAATGAAACGACTCGCAACTTCTGCCCCAGTACCAATTTGAAAATAATCTCCTTTTTTCAGCATTCTCCCTTCAATACCGCCAAGAGCAGCACGTATGTAAGTACTTTTACTTCCCATCGTACGATCAATATTTATACCGCCAGCAAAAGTCACATAGGCTCTGCAACCGCTTTTCGCTTTTCCGAGGCAAAGCATGCTTCCTTCTTCAGCTAATATGGGGCGCCATAATGGAATGCGTTCTCCATTTAATAACGGTTCCATATCCGCACCGCCAATCGCGAGCAATGTCGTTTTCTTTATTAACAATTTAGGTCCCATTATTGTAATTTCGAGTCCAGCCTCATTCTCCTCATTACCTACTAACATATTAATCATCCTGAGCGCATTTTTATCCATAGCCCCGCCAACAGGTACACCGTATTGTTGATAATGAAATCGTCCTAAATCTTGGACTGTTGTAAACATTCCTGCATGCAAAATCTCTACATCCATTCTTTAGCCCCCTCAAGCGATACGTACTCTCCTTTTGTTATTGGTATAAATCGTAAATACATACCACTTTGAATATATGTTGGTGTTTCTTCTTTTGGATTAAATAGAGAAATAGGTGTTCGGCCGATAATATTCCAGCCTCCTGGTGTTTCAAGCGGATAAATACCCGTTTGATTTCCGCCAATCCCTACTGAACCAGGAGCGATTTGTAACCGTGGTGTTTCTTTTCTAGGTGTTTCTAGTTCTTTTGATAATCCCCCTAAATAAGGGAATCCAGGTGTAAAACCTAACATGTACACGAAATATGTTGTTTCACTATGTATTCGAATAACATCCTCTACTTGTAATCCTTGATAATGCGCAACTTCTTCTAAATCAGGTCCATATTCTCCCCCGTAACACACTGGTATAGAAATATGTTTCACATCTCGGTTCACTTCTTCTTTATAAGAATCAGACAGCTCCCGTATATACTGGCAAACGTAATCATATGTTCTTATATTTCTATCATTTTCCTTCCATACTTCGTACAAATTGTAGTACACCGCTAATGAAGTAAACGACGGAACGCATTCAACCATTCCTGCAAATGGATGCCGCCTCAGCGCTTGAAATAACCGTTGCACTTTTTCGTATATATCCATCCCAATTTCTTCACCAAATGTAACAATAATTGCTTGATCCCCTAACGCAGAAAATTTCATCCCACTCCCTCTTTCTATGCCAAAAAGCCGAGTTCTTTCGAAATGCGGTATGCTGTTTCTTTCACTTTCGCAGTAAAATATGAAATGTTACTTTCGCTATACTCAATTGCTAATCCCGAAATACTAATGCCGGCTACAACCGTTCCATCACTTGCAAAAATTGGTGCTGCTATAGCCGCTGTATGATTTTCTAATTCAGAATAACTAATTGTATATCCAGCTTGTTTTGCCATATGTAATACTTCTAACAAATGCTCCTTATTCACAATCGTTCCATCTGCAAACTGCTTTAAATCCGTTTCCTCTATGTACTTTCTTTTCTCTTCCTCAGAAAAATACGATAGTAAAATTCTCGGACATGCACCCGCATACAGTGGAGCCCTTCTTCCAACCGCCGTATAAACACGTACTGGCTGAGCTCCTTCCATCTTCTCAACATAAATCGCGTCATTACCATCTTGAATAATTAAATTTACTGCTTGCCCTAAACTATCTCTAAGCTCTTTCATATAAGGAATCGCAATATTTCTTACGGATAACCTTTGTGAAACAAGTTGACCAAATCGTAAAAAAACGACTCCGAGACGATACTTGCCCTTTTCTGTTTTTTGTAAAAAGTCCATTTCTTCTAACGAGCCAATTAAACGATAAACAGATGTTTTCGGCATATTCGTAAGCTGAACCATCTCTGTCAAACTTAGCTCCTCATGCTCATAAAACAACTCTAAAATATCCATTGTCTTAACTGCCGTTTTATTTATACTCATTCTATCTCCTTCTCGTTCCGAATTTCGGAACTTCAATTCCGTTTTTCGAAACAAACATATAATTTAAAATTATAAAATATTCTTTCAATTCTATCAATATATTTTTCGCAAACAAAAAAGTATGAAAGAATATTTCTCCCATACTTTTGCTTTACTTTATAACGCTCTCACTTGTTTCAGCGGCCAGAAAACAGCTTGTCCTTTTCCAACAATTTCATCTTCTGAAATAAACCCAAACATACGACCATCTTTAGATACTTCACGATTATCTCCTAAAACAAACACTTGGCCTTCTGGCACTTTCGTTTTCCCTGTGATTTGTTCTAACGTAAAGTCTGGAGTTAATACACGGCCCGTTGCCTTTTCTTTAAATTCTTTTAAATACGGTTCTTCCATCGCTTTTCCGTTTACATATAAAACATCATCTTTATACTCAACTGTATCACCTGGTAAACCAATTACTCGTTTTACTAAATCGTACCCTTCTTTTCCGTGGAAGACGATAACGTCAAAACGGTCTAATCCGTTTATACTATAACCAATCTTATTAACGAGAACTCGCTCATTATTTTCTAAAGTTGGCATCATTGATTCACCTTGCACTAAAGAAGGTGTAAATAAAACGCCGCGAATAATAGCAATTAATACAAGGGTAAAACCGATCGTTTTAGCCCAAGAGAATAATTCTTTCTTCGTATTTTCCTTCATCGTTTCTCCTCTTTCTAAGCACTTATTTTATCCCGTATTAACGGGCAGTAAGATTCCCACATCAAAATTTAGCGAATGCGAGGGAGTTAGGTGGGAGATCAACTGCCCGTAAAAACCCGATTGGTTCAACTATAAACAGTGTGGGATGCCCCCCCCATTGATTAAAGTTTCACTTTATTATTTCAACTAATTCTTGTACTAAATTAGGATCTATTTCAGAAAAACATGATTTTGCTTCTCTTACCGCTGTACCGACATGCGCCTGCGTGATTCCAGTTTCATCTAGCAATCGCTTTATATTTTCTTTCGTCACGCCAGCTCCAGCTACAAGCTGAATTTGACCATCGCTTACCTTTTGCATTTCTGTAAGTACTGGAATATTAGCGACTATATTTCCTTGTCCACCTGAAGTTAAAACGTGAGTTACTTTATCAAATTTCTTTAAAGTTTTCATCGCTTCTACTGGATTTTCTATATCATCTATCGCACGGTGGTACGTTACATTTATTCCATCTACAACAGATAGTAAATCCGCTAATTTCTCTTCATCCACTTCATTTTGTTCGTTTAATACGCCTAATACTACACCAGCTGCTCCTAACTTCTGCGCAACTATAATATCTTCTTTCATCATTTCAATTTCTTCTTCCGTATATGTAAAAGACTTTGCATGCGGACGAATCATAACATGAACTGGTATTTGCACTGCTTCTACTGCTTTTTTTATAAAAGCATAACTCGGTGTTAAACCACCTTCTGTATATGATGAAATGAGTTCAATTCGATTTCCACCAGCCTTTTCAATTCGCTTCACATCTTCTAAACAAGTTGCAATAACCTCTAGCATGAGATAACCTCTTTTCGTGCTTTTTTCTTATTATACAGTAGGTGAAATAAGAAACATAGCATTCCACTATAAAACTATAAAAAGAAGAATGAAAAGAAAGATTTTTTGAATTTATAATAAATGGAATAAATATTATGTTTTCCTTGAAATTATACATTCTTATAAAGGGATAAAAATATATGATTCTTACAAAATAACGATTCGTTATCTCTAGTTCATTTATTGTAATTGCATCACTTTGCACGATTACTTTATTAACAAAGCCAAATACAAAACTAGATTCCTCACCTTCAAGTATAGAAACAGAAACGATTACCCTTTCATCAAGCAACAAAGAAGAAATCCAAACATTTCGTTCATCTTCATTTAATAACTCAACTGTATTCAGAGGCGATACTGGTACAGGCTTTGACTTTAGTCGCCAAGGTGACTTACATTTTACAATTAAAAATACTGGTACAAACAGTTTTACTTATTCAATTAAATTCAAAGAAGATCGTTTAGTAAAATACACGTTACAGCCAAATGAAAGTAAATCCTTTACTTTACGTTCACTCATCGCCAATCCTTTACCAGGTGATTATTCATTATTTGCACATAATCAAGACGGTTCTGAAAGTAGTATGAATCTTGAAGTACAGCCACAATAGAACAAATTAAAAAGGCTATCCTCTTATCAAAAGGATAGCCTTTTTAATCTGTAAATCGAGAATCCCTTCTTCTTTGAACAATGACATAATACATGGAATTATATCAACGATTCAACATAGAACACCGATTCACCGACAACGAAAAGCCTGTTCCTGAACGGAACAGACTTTATATTTCTTCATTACGACCGAAACGCCGCATCCGCCAACATAGATAGTGTTGCATCATCCATCGGTGGATTGTGTAGTCCTGCTCTGACGTTTAAGTAATAGCGATGAAGCGGATTTTTTTCTGATAAACTTTTCGCTCCTACGATGCGCATTGCTTTATCTACAATAGATATTGCCGCGTTCGTTACAACATATTTCGCTGCTGCTAGTTCGGCTTGCAATGATAATTTATCTTCTGCCTCATCGTATTTTTTCGCAATTTGATATAAAAAGACGCGAGCTTGCATAAGCTCAAGTTCTAATTCTCCAACTAATCTTCTAACATTCGGTAATAAACTTATAGAATGATTTAAACTGTTTGGCTTGTATGATACCGCAAACTGAACTGCATAATTTCTTGCTGATTGTGCAATTCCTAAATAACATGCTGGTATATGTAGCAACCAGCCAATACCCTTTTGTTTCATTTTCCCGCCCCATACATCCGTAAAAAAGCGGTTCTCTATCTCTACATTTTGTAAAACGAGATCATGGCTCGCAGTTCCTCGCATTGCGATACTATCCCACGTTTCTTCGATTGTTACGCCTATCGTATTCTTCGGAATAACAAACTCTCCGATTTCTTCTCGGCCTTCAATACTTGCTGAAATGATAAAATAATCAAGTACTGGTGCCATTGTCGTAAACGTTTTTCTTCCATTTATTATCCACTGCTCACCTTTTTGGACAGCTAGCGTCTCTGGTTTCCCACCGCGCGTAGGACTACCCGTATTCGGTTCTGTTGCAGCTCTATTAAAAAGCGCGCCATTACGCACTTCTTCACAAAACCAAGTGAACATTTCTTCATTCCAAGAATGATTTTCAGCTAACTCTTTTATGATGCCAAGATGCCATCCGATTGATAATGCGGTAGCACCGCAACCTTCTGCTATTTTCTCTTGAAATAAAACGAAGTCATATAAAGAAATCGCATTGCCTCCCACTTCTTTTGGCAACGTTAATTTCGTATATCCGATATCTTTCAAATTATTAATATTTTCATACGGAAATGCTCCTAATTCACTTAGTTGATGCTCCCTTTCCATGAACTTCGGAATCAATTTATTTATCTGTTCAATAATTAAAGATTGTTCTTCTGTTTCAACAAATGAGAGTGCCATACTATAATCTCCTTTTATGTTCGATTCATAAACCGTTCATTTTGTCATTATGATTATATGAAGCTACCTCTCTATTGTTTCACTATTCCGATAAAAATACAATGTTTTTGAACAATAAGAAAATCCCCTATTATAGATAGGTTCTTTCCTTATATTAATCTCCTTTCAATGCCTTTAATGGCAATGAGGTTACATATCCAATATACGAGCATAATTCTTTAAAAAAGAATGGAATCTCTGTATCTAACGTTTTATACGCTGACGTTGGAGTTGGTGATGCATACGCTTCAATTTTAATATGTTTTGCAATTCTCATCGCACGTTTCATATGAAGTGGATCACTTACAATCGTATATGTGCGTATTCCGTTCTCTATTCCAACTTGCTTTGCATTCTTTAAATTATCCTCTGTGAAAAGGGATTTTGTTTCAATTAAAATATCCTCTTCTTTTACACCATTTTTCATTGCATACACTCTAGCAGTACGAGCTTCTTCAAGCTCTGCCTCAAACTTTGTACCACCTGTGAAAATAATCTTTTTAATATTACCGTTCTTATATAATGAAATTGCATGATTAATTCTCTCTTTAAATACAGGAGATGGTTTTCCGTTCCATGAAGCTGCTCCCAGCACGATACCAGCATCTGTCTCCATTCCATCATCTGTTTTAAAGCGATAACTCCAAATATCGTAAGCTGCATAACTTACATATAAAATAATAGAACAAATCATAAGCAAGAATACTTGCAAGATTCTTCTTTTCTTACTCTTCTTATTTTCTTTCATTTATAACTGCCTCCGCACATCATCCATACTTCTATATAAAAACGTATATATCAAATCATTTTGTTTGAATTTGTTTAAAAGAAGGAATTTTTCTTGTCATTTATATTCATTAAAGGGTTTTCATTTAAAATTGAGGATTATCAATTCATTTTTCGTTTGCGGTTTTCATTACATTTATGTAATTTATAAGTTTATTACCATACAACTACATTGTAACGAATTTTTTATCATAATGGAATGATGAAACAAAAGTAAATAAAAGAAGTAACTGTTTTGTAAGAAAAAAGGTATATTTTTCAACTAGACGATCAATACACCTTTCTTAATATAAATTATCGTTTTTCTTTATACGATTCTAATTTTTCTAATAACCGTTCTTTTACAGCTGGCCATTCACTTGCAATAACACTATATACAACTGCATCTCTAACATGCCCACTCGGTAATTTCCTTTCGTTTCTAAGTACACCCTCTTTTACTGCGCCGAGTCTTTCAATTGCTCTTTGTGCTTTTTCATTTCGTGCATCCGTCTTAATTTGTACTCTTCGCATATGCAACTTTTCAAAAGCATATTGTAATAACATGTACTTACATTCTGTATTCATGCTCGTACGTTGCACACTTGGGTCATACCATGTTTTCCCTAATTCCACCGTCTTATCTTCCACTGAAATGTTATATAAGCGTGTACTCCCTACTATTTTATTTGTTTTTTGATCCACAACAACAAATGGCAAATCCTTCCCTGCCCCATAAGCTTTTATCGCCTTTTGAACATATTGCTGCATATCTTGAACAGTATCCATTTTAGAGATTAAATACGCCCAAATGTCTCGATTTCCTTCCACGATTGAAAACATTTTTTCGACATCATTGCTATCCATTAACCGTAACTTTGCTCTTTCGTGAATTACTTCCATTTTTAAGCCCCCTTTGTTGTAACTATATCATACTCTATCAACATTTAATCGTTATATAAGGATATAAAATTATATTTATGTTAAGGAATATTATATATTTTAAAATAAAAAATGCGATGCCTTTATTCAAGCATCGCACTCATAAATTGAATTAAAATTTACTTCTTTTCCATTACTGCAAAATAATTATTTTCGCTATCTGCAAAATTAAATATTCTACCTGAAGGCATATTTACAATTTCTCCGACTGTAACGTTTTTGTTTACTAAATCACTATATAAACTATCGAATTCTTTTGAGAAGAACATTAAAGAAGGTGTACCAAGATTTAACTCCGGCTGCATTTTAGCAATTAGCTCCTTATTATGGAGAATAATACTTGTTTCAGCTTCTTTAGTTGGAGCAATTTCAATCCATCGCATTCCTTGACCGTTATCTTCCTCTGAAATTACAATAAATCCTACTTTTTCTGTCCAGAATTCCTTCACTTCATCTTGGTTATTTACATACAACATGATTTGACCAACATTATTAATCATTTATTTTAACGCTCCTTTATAAACAATTTTTATTAAACTCCATACACTTACATCTAATTATCACCGAAAATAAAGTTGTGGTACAAAAATCTATTTCAGCGACTCCAATCGCTCGTTCAAACGATCCCAAGTTTCGGTGATACCTTGTAGCATGCCCATGTCCATAACAGTCTTAAGAGCTTCTTCGGAAACATATTCTGCACGGTTTATTAGCTTTGTCTTTCCACCTAAATCGATGAATTCCAATGTCATCTCGGTTGACGGCATAGAATCATTTACATTGCCTTCAGCATCCGAAAAGTAATCGGTGTAGACAATTTTCTCTGGCTCAATAATCTCTTTATAAACTCCTTTGCCCCATGATTCCATACCAAAAAATTGCCCCAGGTTCTGATCAACACACTTCATACAGTAGTGCCAAACGCCTCCCGGACGGAAGTCGACAGTGCATGCAGGAATTTCCCAGCCCCTTGGTCCCCACCAGTGTTTCAAATGCTCTGCCTCTTTAAACATACTGAATACAAGATCACGCGGCGCATCGAAAACGCGCTCCAGTACTAATACCCGATCGTTCTCTACTCTCGATACCATTGTATTGTTTGACATTTTAATTCCTCCTTAAATATGAACTGATTTTATGACTTTTCCTTGTTTTGCAATTCCTTCAAATACTCATCTAAATTATCGAATCTCTCTTCCATCACACGCTTAAATGACTGCACCCAACAATCCAGTGCTTGGAAAGGCTCAGGTCGGAGCTTGTAAATCCGGCGATTAGCTTCAGCCTGCACTTCCACAATCCCTGTATCGCTTAACACTTTTAAATGTTTCGAAGTTTGTGGTTGCCTTAATCCCAAATGTTCGGCGATTTCCCCAACGGTTAAGGGACCGTCACGCAAGAGTTCAACGATATTCATACGATTCGGTTCAGATAAAGCGCTCAATGTCGTCATATTCACACCCGGAATTTTCCCCGACATATCACTCACCTCGTTAAGTGATGGTCTCCGGTTATAACACATCAATATCATCACTAATATTATTTTCCTGTTGAATCGATTATACCCAAAGAGGAATATTCCCATCAAGGAATATTCGAAGCTAAAGTAATATCAAATCGTTACTTAATAATAAGAATGGATTAAAAACATTTCACAAACCTATGTTTTACGATAAAGTGATGCTTTAGTCAGTGGGTTTGGGGACGATTTCCGCGAAGGTTTTGTTTTTATTTGGTCCAAGAAAGATTTAACACTTTTAATACTATTTAACGCTATAGTATTTTTTGTCATATTTTTATTTGATAGGTTAGGTGCTTTAGTCGGAGCTATAACCATTGGAAAATGGGGAAATACAATAAACAAAATGAATATTTTAAACGGTTCGTCCTTTTATCGAGCAATTATTTTTATGGTTAATCATTTTGATTTTTATTGGTATTTTTATCACTTCTATCTCTGTATACTATAGTTACTTACTTCAAATCCCCCCTGCAAGATTAATGGGAAGAGTAACTAGTACCACAAATACAATGGTGCACAGCGCTATGGTTATATCACCTACATTAGGTTCAGTTTTAGCCCTATGGATAAAAGTAAGCGGAGTTGTTCTACTCGCAGGAGTTTTAATCACACATATTGGTATGATTATATACTTAGCTCATACGTTATTTATGAAAAAATCATCTAGAGTTACTTTGGAACATAATTAACGTTATGCCATTTTCTGATTTGAATAATCAGAAAATGGCATAACTTCAGAAACTTAACGCTACATGTTTAAAGCAACAAATAAGCAATCGGCGTAATAATTAGCAACGTTAATATCGTTCTTTGCACATATAAAATAATAAGCTCAGATACTTTTAACGGAATATCTGTCGATAATATACAAGGGATTGATGCGGAGAAAAACAAAATGGATGAAACGGACACAACCGCAATAACAAACTTTGTAACAAGCGGTGCACTTACAACTAAAAGGGAAGGTAAAAACATTTCTGCGATACCAACGGATGCCGCTTTAGCAGCTAGTTCTGCTTCTGGTAATTGTAATAGCCATGTAAACGGATAGAAAATATAACTGATCCAATCAAATATTGGTGTAAATTTCGCCAAGACGATACCAATTAATCCTACTGACATAATAGATGGTAAAATTCCCATTGTCATAATAAATCCGTCTTTTAAATTCACTGCGATATTTTTCATAATACTTGGCGCAGATTTCGATACTTCTAATGCATCTTCCCAAGCTCGCTCTAACATTTTTTCTTTATAAACAGGCTCTGGGAACCCTTCTTTCGTAATATATGTATCTGGTTTTCTACTAAGAGGCGGGATTCTTACGGTGATAGCAGTTACGATGAATGTTACAACAAGAGTAGTCCAAAAATAAACATTCCATAAATGCATAATGTCTAATGTTTTTGCGATGATGATCATAAATGTTGCGGATACTGTAGAAAAACCTGTAGCAATAATTGCTGCTTCTTTTGTGGTATATTTTCCTTCTTTATACACGCGGTTAGTAATAAGAAGCGCCAACGAATAACTCCCAACAAAGGAAGCAACCGCATCGATTGCTGAGCGCCCAGGTGTTTTCCATAACGGTCTCATAATCGGACGACAAAACGTGCCAATAAACTCAAGCAATCCGTACCCGACTAATAACGCTAAAAAAGCCGAGCCGATTGGAACGAGTAAACTTACTGATATAACTAACTTCTCATATAAAAACGGTCCAACATCTGGCGCAAAGAACCAAGCTGGTCCTACTTTCAAACAATATAATACGCCAAAAACAACACCTACTACTTTTAAAATAGAAAAACAAATATCTACAATAGATGCATTCCATTTCTTCGTATAAAATGGATAAATCGCACCAATTATCATTACAAGTAGTGCGTAATATGGTACTACAGAAGGAACTGAAGTCCGAATCCACGATACGATATGATCAATCATAATAGACGAAGCACCGTTTATCGTAACTGGTACGAAAAACATAAACACACCTACTAAACTTGCGAGTATAAACCGAAGTATAATCCCCCTCTCTCGCCCCGTCTTAATTACATTACCTTTTAATTCAATTTCACTCAAAATTCGACACCTCCTATTATCTAAATATTCTGTATAATTATGTTAGATTCCTTCTTTCCATTTCTATATTTAATCATATAAAAAAAGCCTATTTTAAAATAGGCTTTTTCTACCACCTCTCATAATCATCCACAATCACTTGAATGACACGATACGATTCTTCTGCCACTATCTTATTACTAGTCTTATTCGCATCATATGTAATTAACGCCTTCCAAAGTGCCCATCCTCTCGCTCTATTCCACATTTCTTCATCTATACGCAATACTTCTTTAAATACGTTTCTACTATTCTTATCAAAAAATGTCCATGCCATCGCTGCATCACAAGCCGGATCTCCTACGCCTAAAATACCAAAATCAATTACGGCACAAAGCTTTCCCTCTTTAAGAAGTAAGTTCCCTGGCGCTACATCTCCATGAACCCAAACTGGTTTGTGGTCCCATGTTGACCTAAGTGCTAAATCCCAGAGATGCTTTAATAATGTCTCATCAAAAACATCCTTATTATTTTCAATGGCTACTCTTGCCTCTTTATCGTATACAGATATAAGCCCGCCTCGGTAAAAATTATGTGCTCCAGCTAATGGTCCGTTACTCGCATCAATTGATTGTAACTCTATTAAAAATGATCCTAAGTCCGCCGCAAATTCATCTAAGTCACGAACATTTTCTTTCCTAACGGTCTCCCCCTCAATCCACTTATTAATAGACCAAGGCCATAGATATTCTTCAGATGGATTCCCTTTCACAATTGGTGCAGAAATTGGTAAAGAAAGCTCCTTACTTAATATTGGAAGCCACTTATTTTCTTTCTCTACTTGTGGTGCATATGCCGCATCACTTGGTAATCTGACACTCATCTGTTCCCCTAAATGAAACGTTCTATTATCATGACCGCTAAACTTTACAGGTTTCACTTCTAAATGTGCCCATTCTGGAAATTGTGCCCCTATTAACCTTTTAACTAAATCAGCATTAATATGATTCATTTACTTCCCCCTTTATATAACTATCACACGGATAAACGCGTTCTACCGTCATTTTCGTCTGTAACATATTCAACATAAAACCCTTGATCAATTGCGTTTTCATACATCAATTCAATCGCTTCTTGGTCTTTAGCGTAAACTGTGACGTATGTACAATCTGCAACTAGTAAAATTAAATCACACTTACTCTCTTTAAATTCTTCATATGTTTCAATATCTACTACTTCCTCTCCTTTTGGATACGCTTTTAAATCTGCAAAAATAACATAATATATATTGTCTTTAAATAATCTTTTCAAATCCGCTCCTTCCACTATACTTGGTTCTTCTGGAAATAATGCCTCATCCAATCCACCACGTGCTACTAAGTATGACTCCTCACTCCCCACCCACCAATCAAATAAAGAAATATCAATCGGCATTAACACTTTCCAAAGTAGATTATCATATTCATTTGGAATATCTACTGTAATTCCTCTTTTCATTTGTTCGCTCCTAGCTTATTTATTTTCGTTTTCATTTCATACATTATATACCTAATTCAACTACTATATTTTGTCGATACCTATGTAACTTGTATTTCACCGCGAAAAAACCGTCTCACTACTTATGAAACGGTTTCTTTCTACTTATATTTAAGTTTTTGATTCAATTATTGTACTGCGTTTTAAAATAATTTCTAATATGTTCAGCACATCAGCCATTCATTTTTAACACTCACTTCGACTTCACAAAATAATATAAAAACCACACCGCATGATTTTGTTCATCTGCAGCTATTCTGCGCAATAACTCTTTCATAGATGCATCTGCTGCTTCATCTGAAATTTCCAAGTAAAAATCTACGGTCTTTTGCTCATCTTGTATAGCGAACTCTAATCCCTGTAAGTACGTATTAGGGCAATTTTCCGTAATCTGTGGTTTCGGCTGTCTACCAGTTAAATTCGTATAGATTTGTACAAAATGATGAAAATGCCTTATTTCATCATTACGGATTTCAAGAATTTGTTTTTGTTCTACTTGATTTGGAGCCATGTTAGCTAATTTTGCATAGCAGCTTATAGCGCTATACTCTCCGTTTATAGCTTTTTCAATATCACTAATTAGCTTATCATTCTGTCTATACCAATCATCATAATTCGAATTATACATCGTATCCCCTCCATTATTTCGCATAACATTTTATGCATTTCGAAATAGTAGGAGCATGTAAACATAAAAGAACAGCATGGACTTATTTCTTATAGCCCTTTTACTCCAATCCTTTTAAAACATTGAAAAATCCTAACCATCACTACTTTCATTTCCTGTCGATTAAATATTCTATAATGATTTCACAAAAAACCGCTCCACTACTAGTGAAACGGTTTTTCCATTACTTATTTTTATGCATTCACTTCAGCTTTTTGATCCTTTATTACACTACGTTTGAAAGCAGTCGCTAGAATGATAACCATACTTACCACCCCAATCCAGACGAGCACAGTTACAGGTGTACTCCAGCTTAACCCTTTTCCAAAGAAGAATATTTCTCTAAGTCCTTCAATCATAAATCGCATTGGCAACCATGCGTATACCCAGTCTTGGTAAAATGGTGACAACATTTCAGGCGCTAATGATAATAACGGTGCACCGAAGAATAGTAAGAGCGCGAATACACCGATTCCCTTTAGTCCAACTATTGAAAGTACCGCCGATATCATTAAGAAGAAACTAAAGGATGTAATAGATAAGAACAACGCTGTATCCGTGAAATTCGAAATATTTAAACCTACCATGCCATCTGCGATCCATGTAAGACCGAATCCAATGACAAGTGCGGCAATAGCTCCAGTTACTATTTGCATTAATTTTAATACGAAGTTTTCTTTTCTTGTACCTACTAGCATTTTACTTATCGCAATAAAGATAATTGCTGCGCTCGCTAAACTTGCAATCCATAACGGCTGGAATAAAGACATTGGCGAGTTACCGTTCGCACTATTTTTGCCGATTTCATTTACATTTGTTACTTTCTTTGTAATCGGTGTTACTACATTTGAAACTTGGTCTGCTGTTAATGTAGCTCCTTTTGCTTTCAATCCTTCTAATAGTTGCGTGCGAACAGTGTTATTCATATTATCAACTACAGCATTTAACATTTGTCCTGCCATAGTTGATGCCGCTGTATTCATTCCTTGATTTATGAATATTTCTACCTCTGGCGAAGATGGCTGTGGTGTTCGTAATGATGCTTGTTTTGCGCTAAATTCTTTCGGAATAACTAATGCTGCGTAATACTCTTGATTATTTAAGCCTTTTTGAACTGCTTCTTTATTTTTCACTTCTACCCACTTCACCGCAGGTTCTTCATCTGATTTTGATGTCTTTTTCATATTATCAACAATCGTTTGCCCCATATTCATCTTCGGTTGATTCGGAATTTCTACTCCTTGATCCTCATTAACAATTGCGATTGGCAAGTTTTTCGGCTTAGGTTGAACAGTTGGAAATAACGTTAATGAAAAAATAAAAACAACAAGTAGTGCAATAACTGGTGATACATATAAAAGTTTATTTTTAAACATTTTCTTTTCTCCTCCTATAATTTAATTTATAATAACCAACAACGTGTTGTTTATTTATATTTGAATTATATGTTTGAGTTGAACCTTATACAATAATCAAAAATCGTGAATGTGTCGGTTATAAGACACATTCTTGAAATGTGTTGAACAAAATTAAGGAGGGACATGCTTTGCGCGATAGTAATTTAGATTTACGTGTTATTCGTACGAAAACTGCCATACGAAACGCATTGGTGGAATTAATTGAAGAAAAAGGTTTTGACGCCATTACAGTGAAAGATATTACAACGAAAGCAAACATTAATCGCGGTACTTTCTATGCACATTATCAAGACAAATTTGATTTAATGACGAAATGCCAAGAAGAAATTATGTATGAGTTTTCTAGCATTGCCAAACAGAGATTGCCTGAAGTTATTGCTGATCTTGGGTCAAACCCTTCCCCAACAATGCCGTTTATACTTATCACTTCTATTCTTGAGTTTCTAAATGAAAATAGTGATTTTATGAAAGCTGTATTAAGCCCAAAAGGAGATTTATCTTTCCAAACAAAACTGAAAGACTTTATGTGGAAAACACTATTTGAAGATACGAATGGCGCTCTCATTAATAAGGAGAATTTACTCGTCCCAAGCCAATACTTAGCTTCTTATATGGCATCTGCCCATATTGGTGTTATTCAGCAATGGTTAAATAACGGACAAAAAGAAACACCTGAGGAAATTGCTCGCATTTTATCAACAATCGCAGTTCATGGACCTTTTTATGCGGCTGGTTTAAAGAAATAACCCAGCCTGCATAGAAACATGTTTTCATCAATTTGACCATCAACAAATTGCTAAGTGAAATTTATGTTTCTATGAAAAAAAGCTGTTGAAAAGTATCCTCTTCAACAGCTTCTCCATTATTAACGATATAAACGAACTGCACCTGCAGAATTATCATCTGCTTGTCCAACTACTTCAAATTTCAGTCCAAGCTTCGGTAATTTACGTCCTGCATCTGGGATTAAATCGTTCATATACGATTTAGAATCATCAAACTTCGTTACACCTGGTAACCCTTTGTAATCATATGTTCCGCGTGTTGGAGATACAACTTTCCATGCTGGCGCTTGGTTAAAGGAGAACGCAGCATCTGCGATTTGGTATCGTGTACTATTTTTAACAGTTGGTTTGCCATTTAGCGTTCCAACAATTGCCTCTGGGTGAGAGTCAACAACTCCTAAGAAACCTTCTCCTGGATGCAGACCAACCCAATTATCTGTAAAGCTAGAGTCTGCATACCATACAACAAGACCTGTATTATACGGTACACCGCTGCTATATTTTAACGCTTGATCAGCACCAGCGTAGTTTCTCCACTCTAAATAGTAGTTATGTTTCTTCTTATCAAAACCGTTTGATACAACGAAACCATTTAATTTTAATTTCGCTTCGCCTTCTGCATCATCAGAGAACACAACATTTCCATCTACAGTTAGTGTAGCGTTATCAAAAGTAAAACCGTTCGGTGCTAAACCACCATCTGTAATGTATTCGAATACTAGTTTTATTTTTTGACCTTTAAATTGGCTTAAGTCATATGACTTATCTACCCATTTACCATCCGTCGTGTCTAGACCATTTTTCACATTCTTTTCGCCAATTCGATCCACTAACGTTTTCTTCCCATCTTCTGTCACTGCATGTACTTCAAGGAAGTCATAATCTGTTTCAATTTCATACAATGTTTTGTAATCAAATTTCACATTTGCTGCATTTGTTAAATCAAACACTGGTGTTTCTATTGTTGTATGAAGATTATCGCCTTTTGTACTATAGTAATATTTCTTACCGAATGCAGGCTGAATACCTTTTACATCTTTATCTGGTAAATTAACGCGAATTAAACCAGGACGAGCTGATTTCGTTACACTTTGATCTAAGTACGTCGCCAAACCGATACCGCGATTTAATTTATTATAATCAACCTCTACAATATTTGCCCAGTTCCCGCCCATGTTCTTTTGAAAGAACTCTTTGTTTTGCGGAGAGAAACTCGGTGGCGTTGTACCCGCAATTCTACCAGCCCAGCTGCCGCCGCTCATAACAGACCAAGAGTTAATTGGCTCACCTGCTCCTGAATACTTTGTATCATACTCATCTGGAAGACCTAAATCATGACCAAATTCATGTACGAATACACCAACTGCTCCGTCTTCCGGCTCAATTGTGTAGTCGTATGCTGCCATTTTGCCGCCCCAGTTATCAACATTTGCTTTTGTTCCTTCAATTGGATATGGTGTTCCAAGGTTCCAGCGATGTGACCATATTGCGTCATCACCTAGTCTACCACCGCCTCCATCTTGCCCAACTCCAGCGTGAATGACCATTAAGTGATCAATAAGACCATCTGATTCGTTTTTATTGCCATCACCATTATTGTCATATTGATCGTATTGGTCAAATTCAGATAAATCAATACCACTTTCTACCGCTGCATTTAATGCCTCTTTTACAAAATCACGAGGTCCTTTTGGCCCTTTATTATCATGACCGCCATCTCCTGCATCTGCACCATAATCCGCTGCATTACCAGGAACTGTCAACCACTTTGTTACTGTCCCATCGACTGTATAACTACCACCCGATTGCTCTTCATAATATTGTTTAAATGTTGGGACTTTTGAACCATCAAAGAGTGTAAACGGCTCATCACCAAATAACATTTTTTGATAATGTTCTGGATTAAAATCATTTGAATACATATAACCTGGTACTTGATCAATATTGTTATGCTTAAAGTCAGCAAACTCTACTAACAATACAAGAACTTTATCTTTACGAACATCACCATTATATTGTTTTTGCTTTGCTGAAGTAGTTGGTACTTTGCCGTTTAATCCCCCTTTAACCTGCTCTTGTCCAGCTACTGGGCCAATAGCAGGTTGATCAGCTTTTTCTTTCTCATCTGCTTTTGCATCTTTAACTTTTTTCAAAAAGTCAGAAGCTTCTCTCGTAACACTGTCCCCCGCTGCTGGTTCTTTTCCAGCATTTTCACCTTTTTTCTTCTCTACGTATTTTTCAACAGCTTTTAATGTGTCTTCTTTCGACGTAGATTCACTAATTACACCGCGTTTCTTGAGCGCATCTGCTAAACGATCCTCTTGAATTACATTTTCATCAATTGGACTTACAGTTCCTGTATTAGACGGCGTTGCCGCATAAACAGATTGACTACCAAATCCAAATGTGCAACTAAGCACAGCTGTCGCCGCAAGCGTAGACAGCACTTTAAATGGCTTTTTCTTCATCCCTATTCCTCCCCAATATTAAATACGTTATAACGTTTATATAATAATGAAAATTCAGATAATTTGCAATGCGTTGTCTGAATTTGTAATATTTTTGAAAATATTCTTTAGTTCGAATTGATATACATTCTGATTCATCAATGTTTCAGGTGGTAATAGCTGGCTAAAAAAATAAAGAGATCCATCACTATAATTAGTGACTGATCTCTTTATTTATCTAAGGCGCAACTACAACACTTCAATATATCCTTCTGTTCCATGTACCCGAATTCGTTGTCCGTCTTTTATTATTTTCGTAGCATTCTCTACCCCGACGACTGCTGGTAATCCATATTCACGTGCAATTACTGCTCCGTGTGTCATGAGTCCGCCAACTTCGGTGACTAACCCTTTTATAGACACAAACAATGGTGTCCAGCCAGGGTCAGTAAAAGCAGTAACTAATATATCTCCCTCTTCTAAATTCGCTTCTTCCATGTTTAAAATAACGCGAGCTCTTCCCTCAATCACTCCAGAAGAAACAGGTAAACCTACGATTGCTTCGGCCGGGAGATTTTCTCGTTTGTACTTACCTGTAATGATTTCTCCATCAGATGTCATAACGCGGGGAGGCGTTAGTTTTTCATATAATTTGTACTCATTTTTCCGTTTATTAATAACCTCGTAATCTAGTTTATTCGTACGGACGACTTCGTGAAGTTCTTCAAAAGTTAGATAGTATATATCATCGACTTCATGAATGACACCGCTCTGCACAAGTTGTTCGGCTTCTTTCAGTAATGCCTGTTTATATATGAAATAACGATTAATCATGCCGTATTTTGGATATTCACGATAACCGATACAATTACGGATGTTACGAATCATTCGCTTCGTCTCTTCTACTTTTTGTTTCCCATCCGGCAAATGCTGCAATCGATCTACTAATTCCTCTTCTTTTTTCAAAGCTTCCTGCAGCCCTTCTTCAAACTTCAGTTTACTAGCACCCGCTTCAAAGTCTCTTATATTATTTAAAATCATCGGGATAATAGTAGTTGGCTTTTCAATCCAGCGCGTTTTCGTAATGTCGATTTCTCCGCTGCACCTCATTCCATATTTATTTAGAAAAGCATCGATTGCTTCTCGAGCTTTCTCCCCGCCTTTAAACTGAACCAATTCATCTAAAAAGCTATCATCTTCTACATGTTGTAAATACGCAATAACTTCTGGATACGGCCGAATCACATCAGCAACATCCATTAATGCTAGCCCCATTTCCGACGTAATATTATTTTGTACCGATTGAGAAAGTGTGTCTGCTGCATTCTTTTCGCCTAGCCATTGCTCCATTTTTTCATTGATCCATGTTGAAGCATCCATACCTGCCATAATGACAGCCATACTTTGCGGATGAAATAATATTTTCTTTAATTGCTGAATATCTTCCAAAATAAAATCAAGTACATCCACCCCTGATTTCGTTTGCATGTTTCGTTTTAACTCTTCGATTGATGCTTGATTCCTCTTTATTAAATCCGTAACGATTGCTGGATTGTTTTCGATTTGTGGCTGTGAACTTACAGGTGGCCCACTTTTACGAACGCTCTTTTCTTTTTCATCATCTCGTAACAATGTAATAAAATCATCTCGCTCGATTACAGTCGTCAATGCATCTTTAATAAGCGGTTCCGAATTCCCTATCATATTTAATAAAAGTTCTCTACTAGTAGGCGAAGCCAATCTTTGTGCAACATCAACAAACAACCTTCCTCCAGCTTGAAACCTCTGTCCAAAAGATGTTAACTGGAATAAAGACATTCCTAATGGCTTCAAAGGATCGGTCATCATTTGCTGGTGACCAACCGATACATACACATGATTTTCCCCATCATTTACTTCTGGTATTGGATATAAAGTCGTGATTGGGCGACTTTGGACAATATAAAATGTATCATCCACTAAACACCATTCAATATCTTGCGGACAACCAAAATAAGCTTCAATCTGTCTTCCGATACTTGCTAGTTGTAAAATTTGTTGTTCAGACAATGTTTGAAGCTTTTGCTGAACTGGATCAATCTGTTTCGTCTCTGTTCCGCCCTCTTTTAAAGCATAAATAGCTAATTTTTTAGTCGCTATCATCTTTCCGGTAATTTCGCCTTCTTTTACTTTATAATTATCGGCAGAGACCAGTCCTGATACTAACGCCTCACCAAGTCCAAAACTGGCATCGATTGATACTACCTTTCGGTTAGAAGTAAACGGATCAGCAGTAAATAAAATTCCCGAAGCCTCAGGGAAAACCATTTTTTGAACGACAACACATATAGAAACTTGATTATGTTCAAAATCATTTTGCATGCGGTACATAACTGCTCGCTCTGTAAATAAAGAAGCCCAGCACTTTCTTACATGCTGCAAAATCGCTTCTTCTCCGATAATATTTAAATACGTATCTTGTTGACCAGCAAACGAAGCATACGGTAAATCTTCAGCCGTAGCACTAGAACGTACCGCATAAGCATGTTCGTTTCCAAAACGTGAGAGATAATGAGCTACCGCTTCCACTACTTCAGAAGGGATTTCTACTGCCATAATGACTTCTCTAATCTTCTTACTAATTCCACCAATTTGGGCTCGTTCTTCCATTTTCAACTTTGTTAGCTGCTGCAACAAAGTTTGAAGCTCGTCATTTTGCTCGATGGCCTTTTCATATCCTACCGTTGTAACACAAAATCCTTCTGGCACTTGTATCCCTTGAATTTTGGATAACTCCCCTAAATTTAATCCTTTTCCACCAACGAGTGAAAGCTGCGCGTTTTTTATTTCCTGAAAATCGAGAACGAAAGAACTCATTTATCATCTCTCCTTACTATGCATGTGTTCTTGATTGTAGCAGTAGTAAATACGAATAAACAGTCTATTTCGAACTTGATTTACATGATATAATTAAGTTAGGAAGAGATATTCCTCCCCCTCTAATTCACTTCAACTACATCACAAAACTTAAACATTCTTTGATTATGAAAAGCATCCGTGTACAAGTAATCGACTCATTTAATGGATTGATATCAACTACAGTTATGTAATTTTTATATAAGTAGCCACCACTATACTATGTATTGTAAAACCTCCTCCTCACCTAAATACAACATTAACAGCTTATTTTCAATCATTTCTTTTGCATCTTGCGTTAAGATTGGACGCGGGACTTTTGTTTGCTCATGTATCATTTCTTTAATACAGGCGAACTGCTCTGGCATACTAGCAACGATAAAAAAGTAGGCATGCTAAATAAGCCTATTAAGTTTGTTTAAAAAATCGCTTTACTGCATTTATACAACGATATTATACAAAAGTTATGGCACCCTTCTGAATTACCATTAATTAGGGATAATATATGTTATTATATATTTGTAATTAATGAAATAATAAGAAAGAAGGGGTTGTTGTGGAAACAAAGATTATAGAAACAAAAAAGAAAATTGATTCAAAATCTCTTTTGGCTTTAGGATTATTAATTATTTCAGGAATTGTATATCAATGTATTGCACTTATAGTAGGTAATATACCTGAATTATTAGAAATGATTCTTGAAGCTTCATGGAATCTTGTATTATGTGGAATTATAGGATACTATTTTTTAGGGAAAATATCTTTAGAGCAATTCAAACATTTTAAATTTAAAACATTACTCTGGGGTTTACCTTTAACAATCATAGTGGGCATGGGTTCAGGCACACTATATAACTATATTTTTGAACCTCCAACTACAAATTCTGTTGCTCAAGTAATAAGCGTTTCGATGATTTTGACCCGTGTACCATTCATGTTAATGGGTGAAGAATTGCTATGTACTAACATAATCATCGCATTACAAAAATTAGGATTAAAATTTGGTACAGCATCAATAATATGTAGCGTTCTGTTTGCCTTGTGGCATATTCCTGCTTATGGTTTCGTGCCAATGCAATTATTGATAACTATAGTCCCTGTTAGGTTATTACTGAATTATATATGGAAAAATTCAAAGAGTGTTTGGGTAAGTTGGATTTGCCACCTTGCTTTCGACATTATTGGATTTTTACCAATGCTTTTTAAATAAAAAATTACATTGTACTTATAAGTAACAAACAATAACATAAAAACAAAAAGAACCTTAGGGTTCTTTTTTACTTAACAGAAAATATTACTTAGAATATAGATGAAATACCCATTCATTTCAGGGACAGATACATGAGAAATATATATATTTTTACACCTATAAAAGGATTCTTCAATGTTTGACACAAACTATACTGACTTCGAAAATTTTCAAATAGGCATTCAAAATATGAATTCGTATTTTGAATGCCTATTTAGTAGTGATCATTCTTATTTTTTAGGTTCTTTAAGTTTTAATATATTAGTCGGAAGTACGTGTTTTATAACTTGAAAACCCATGGTACTTACACTTTATATTATGAACTTCTTTTGTAACTTTGGGTTTTGCATAAAAATAGAAATAACACTTGAAGTAAATGAGCATTTCTTTGTAAATAGTACAAAAATACATCAGCTAAAAAGTTCTAATCAATGTCAATTACATCACCAAACTTAAAAATCTTCTTATTACAAAAAGCATCCGTGCAAGTAATCAACCCATTCAAGGGATTTATATCAACTACAGTTATGTAATTTTTATATAAGTATCCTCCTCTATAATATGTAAGTAAAATCTCTTCCTCACCTAAATATGCGATTAACAGCTTGTTTTCAATCATTTCTTTTGCATCTTGCGTTAAGATGGGACGCGTGACTTTTGTTTGCCCCTGTATCATTTCATTAATACTGGCGAACTGCTCTGGCATACTAGCAAACGGTTGCCACTTTACCATCCCTCTTCCTTTTGGCATATTAGCATTCTTCACGATTTGTGCCCTCCTAATAATGTGTTTCTATATCTTGCTGTTGCGACGTTTGTATAGGAAATTCCACGTAAAATACTGTTCTTACCAAATCGTGTTCGAATTTCGTCCATCACCTTCGTTAATCGCATTTCTTTTTCTCTTTGTATAATGTTATCGAAAAGTGAAATTTGCTCTTCCCCTTCATTTATTAAATTTGTTAATGAAATACTTATCGATCGAATCGGCTCTCCTGTGTGCCGTTCGTGTAAAAAATATGTACAAACATTGTAAATATCCATCGTTAAATTTGTTGCTCTGTTTAACGTATGTACCTTTTTTATTCCTCCACCATACTCCTTGCTATATCCGACTGAGAAATGAATCGTTTGCGCGTATTTCTTTTCTCTTCTCAACCTGTAACAAACTTCTTCTATATGCTCTAATAAAATAACGATGAACTCTTCTATTGAATAATCACGAAATAATATTTGGCTTTTCGCTATAGATGTTGTCGCTGGAACATATTTCTCTGCTATTCTGCTCAAATCAATCCCGTTACTATGCAAGTGTAATTCTTCTCCTATTACACCAAATGATTGTTTTAAATACTTCAATGGGTACTGCGCTAAATCCCCAATCATATGTATACCTTTTTGATTTAATTTCATTTCCGTTTTATACGATATACCCCAAAATTTACTGAGCGGTCTAATACTCCATAACTTCTCGGGTATATCGTCATACGTCCACTGCGCTATTCCATCTTTATTCTTTTTTGCTTCCACATCCATCGCTACTTTACTCAATAATAAATTTGGCCCAATACCAATCGTACTTTCGATCCGTGTACGTTCATATATTTCTCGCTTGAACTTTAATGCAAACTCGCACGGATTACTCGCAAACAAATGAATACTCGCAGTCATATCCATAAAAAACTCATCGATACTATATTGATGAAAATCTTCCGGCGCAACATACTGTAAAGCTAAACCTGTTATATAAGTTGAACACTTCATATACGTATGCATAATTGGATTCACAATAATAATATCTGGTCGCTTCGGTATTTCGTACAATCTTGCCATCTTCTTTATTCCTAACGCTTTTAATGGTGGTGTTGCTGCCAATACGATCGATCCACTCCGGTGTACGTCTCCTACAACAGCCAATTTTGTATATCGTGGATCCAGTCCTTTTTTAATACATGATACGCTTGCATAAAAGCTACGAAGATCTACACAAAGAATAATACGATTCGGTAAAAGAGAATAATCATACAAGGTTATCACTCCTAAGAAAAGAACGTTTGTTCTTATTATATACGAACTAATGTTCTTTTTAAAGGTGTTTTCATGAAAATTTTGGTTAAAATAACCGCAATTTAAAAACGTGATTAAGAAAAACTTAAGAAATTCCCCTCTATATTCATAAGAAGTTTTTTCTATACTCAAAAATGTAACTACATAAAAGGAGAAACAATCATGAAGAAATTTGTACTTTGCATAATAGGAATAGGCCTACCGATATACTTACTACCTTTCATATTACGCGGGGATTTAGATAGATTTAATCCGATTGCTGAAGAAAAAAATGTATACGCCATTGCGAAGGGGTATGGTGTTCCAGATTATCATCATAAAGGACGAGCTATGTACTCCCTAAAAGGTGTTGATGCATCAAGGAATGAGAAGGAATATACAGTAGGAACTAGCACTCCTAATGATTTTATAAGAAAAACTTACTTGAAAATTCATGTAAAAGGAAAGTATGTGTATTCTTACGACGTTATTTCGGAAAAGGATATACCGGAGCAAATAAGGGGGCAATTGGAGATAGAAGATAAATAAAAGAGCCTACTCATATTGAACTGAACCCAAAAAGTTAGACAAAGAATTTAAGCGGCCGATGGGATGTGAGTCCGGTATTGCACTGGACTCATTCCATTTAATTTTTCTTTAATTCTTTTGTGATTGTAATAATGAATATAATT